>Ga0307515_10003965_pt1 | contig 30874 bp, 25 predicted proteins | sample 17_EM_MG_FD_194513 | JGI IMG/M metagenome (GOLD analysis project Ga0307515, IMG submission 194513) | Populus trichocarpa ectomycorrhiza microbial communities from riparian zone in the Pacific Northwest, United States - 17_EM | ecosystem: Host-associated > Plants > Roots > Unclassified | place...
ATCCATGATGTGCTGGTGTGGAATAGGAGAGGAAGATGATAACGAGAGGAAGTGGGAAGCCCTGAGGACTATATAGTTAGCATCTTGTCAGAATGGAATAAGTAGCAGCCAACATGACGGTTATGCTGACGATGAATCCTGCTGAGTATGGCTGCAACTTGCAGGGGTTTCCCACCAGCCCGCAATTAGCAATAAGTCGGTCTGATGTTGTTTGCTTGGTAACATGGATAAATTGCGGTGTACGACCCCAGGAATCGCCTAATCGTGTGAAATACATAGGAAGTAGTTCGAGGGAAAGAATGTCTGCTGATGTTTGTCTCAAATAATCGCCGGGAAATGATATGAAAATGACGCTAACAATCAGGTCATGTTGTACGGTTAGCGTCACCATTTCTGATTTTTTGACAGTCAGGAGGAAAATTTTGCTTTGTTCAAGATGAGCAAACGTACCAACTTTGACATAAAAGACGCAGCTTGCCTCCATATTGTCCATAACTCACAACATCCAACATCTCGCCTAACAACACAGTCCACGCAAACTAGACTTGTCAATGCTCTGAAGAAGAACTTTTCGCCACTTCCGGCTGGCAGCAACGGCAAATCGACAAATCACTCAACCCAACGATGTCAGCAAGCGAATGAAGGCAAGAGCGGCTTCGAGGCAGAGAGAGTCCGAGCCATTGGGGCGTTGCGCAGCTTCAGATCCGGAAAAAGGCTTGAGGCGGAGAAACGACGAGAAACGCACTTCTTAAGCAATGAAGAGAACGAGAAAGGGATTGAGGATTTTGTTGAAAGAGAGACCGCTGGGGCAAGAAAGCGAGTTGAAGGCGCAGAGGCAGCGGTTCAACAAGAGCAGGACGATATGACGCACGCTGAACTCGCGGGATTGACATCCAGAAAGCCCGAAAAGACGTTCGAGGAGATGCTGACTGCTATCGGAGACAGTCTGAGAGATCTTGCAAGTTCCAACGATGGGGATGATGGGGAAGATGAGGATGATGAAGAGACTGAGAAGGGCAAGCTGAGCGAAGATGACGAACCTGGCTGGGTGATGGGCACAATCACTGAAACGGTACAGCAGCGCATGGAGAGGTTTTGGCAGAAGCAGATGAAGTTCGACAAATTGACTCAACCGGGATGGGAGGATGCAGCCGACTACTTCCGTGAACGAGATAAGAAGTACGGCACATCCGAATTGATGGTTCCGGCAGTCGTTCAGCAGCGAACAAATGACGACGCTCCGCCGCATCCACGGACAACATTTGCAGAGCTTATGGAGAGTCTTGACATTGTCCCTGGAATATCGGAAGGGACTTCTCGACCAGGAAGTAGTCATATCAGGCTAGGTTCGGTGAAGCCGCAGTCAAAATCGAGCATACCTAGTGGTGAGCCAGCTGCGGAGCCCGATTCGTCACCGTTGCTGAAAGCGAAGCCAGTTGAACCAGTAAGTTTTTACCCCTGCATATGGCCGCCAGCTCATTACGATATAGATATCGGATTCCGATTAAGAGATGGTGACGGCTCCTGCGTCTGCGGAAGAATAGATATGCAAAGTGTAATTCTTGACGTCTGATCGCGGGGAAAAGCAAGTTGTATACCAATTTTGCTACGTGTCAGCTTTTTCTTGATCTCAGTGACCAAATTGTGAGACTTGATAATTCGTCTGTGTATGTGCAAGGGTCGAACACACCATGTGAACGTTCTGGAATCCGAATTGCGCTGTAAGACGGCCAAAACGTTCTGTTCCATTCAGCAAGTGACTGTTAAGTGACAAAGTAAAAGCAATATTAGTGACGAAATGAGCTAACAAAATTTAAGTGACTGATGTCATACCTGTCATGGAAAGAGCAGTCAGTGCGCCTGACAAATTGATCTGAATGACAACCGTCATGCTGCATTCATCCAGGTATCCAACTGCATAACTCTCCGCACAGACCTGGTGCACATGATTGAGATATTTGAAATTGCTTGTGGTACGTCATGGAAATCGAGGAGAAGGAGCTGGATAAGGAATGGTGAGGAAGTCGAGCTATATTTACTAAAAACTAGTGAAATGATCTACATGCCGTCAATTGCCGGCCGAAAGCGCGGGAATGTGATAGGGCCACGTCATTTCACACTCAGATAGTGTAGATAGCAGTTGATCAGAAAGTGAGAGGTAACAAAACTCCTGGATGCAAACAATAATACATACAAACGCAATACTGGATGTCAAAAATGTGTGTATGATTCGTTGCATACAGTTATTGAGTGTACAAAGGCTGTTTCGATGTGATTAATGTGTGCGTCAACAGAGTGTCAACAATTTCAAATCTTACACATTCAGCAATGAATGGGCTGCATCATCCCATCCTTCCAAAGTGAATGTATAGGTCGGCGTTACTGCGAAAAAATAGAATGACTCGGTCGTTGCCACATCCTAAAAATGAGCATCAACGGAGCGTCAACGAGTTTTGGCATTGCATCATGAACTATCCAGCAGGCTGTGCGGTTACAGTACCTCATAATCAGACTATCGGCCGCCTTTCTATTGAACAATGGTGGTGGCAACATGTCTACAGTGTCCTAAAAATGAGTGTCAACAGAGTGTCAACGATTTTTGGCCTTGCATCTTGGAAATTGCATTGGCTGTGAGGCGACACCACGCCATAATCGTGCTATCGGCCGCCTTTCTAGGCAAATCGTCTTGCAACATCATCACTATGATATCCTGAAAATGGGCGTCAATGGAGTGTCAACGACTTTGGGCTTTGTATCATCGAAAATCCTAGTGTTGTGCGGCGGCAATAGGCCATAATCAGATTATTGGCTGCCTTTCTAGGCAAAAACAGTAGCGATGACATCGCTACTATGTCCTAAAAATGAGCGTCAACGGAGCGCCAACAACTTTGGGCCTTGTATCTGCGAAAATCCTAAGGCTGTGCGGAAACATTAAGCTATAATCAGATTATCGGCCCCCTTTCTAGGCAAAAACGGTTGCGACGATGTCACTACTATGTCCTCAAAATGAGCGTCAACGGAGCGGCAACAACTTTGGGCCTTGTATCACGGAAAAACCTAGGGCTGTGCGGCGACATTAAGTCATAATCAGATTATCGGCTGCCTTTCTAGGCAAAAACGGTCGCGACGACATCGCTACTCTGTCCTAAAAATGAGCGTCAACGGAGCGTCAACTACTTTTCGCCATGCATCGTGGAAAATCCGGTCGCAGTGCGGCGTCATTAACACATAGTCGTACTATCGGCCGTCTTTTTAGGTAAAAATGCTGTGTATGACATCGTTACTATGCCCTGAAAATGAGCGTCAACGGGGCGTCAACGATTTGAGGCCTTCTATCTAGGAAAATCAATCGGCCATGCGACCACAATGATCTACAATCGTACTGTCGGCAGCCTTTCTCGGCAAATATGCTAACGACAAGATCGTAACCATGTCCCAAAATGAGCGTCAACGGAGCGTCAACGATTTGTGCGCTGGCATCTTCGATAATCTAACCGGAATGGAGCGGAGATAAACCACAATGTACCTGTCGGCAGCCTTCGTGGGGAACAATGCTACTGGCGATATCGCGTCCGCCTCCTACAATTGACCGCCCACGGTGCGTCAAGGCTCCAAACGCTACACAACAATAAACTGCAGTATGCTGTTCCTAAAAGGAGTTTTACGTGGTCACTCGTTGCAATCTGTCCTTGTATTCAATTTCACAAATATCCATGCAATGTCTTACTTATCTCAGTATTTTCCTTGTAGCAGTAGAGTCAATATTTAAGAACCCGCATTCTGCGTTACTGTATCGTTATTTTCGGCAGTCTCTCAAGTCGAAATACCTAGCTTTCCAATTTCTACCACCATGTCGGATACACAATCTTTGAACACTGCATTGCTTGAGGTTATGATCTCTTCCAAAGATGAACGTGTCATTATTCGTCATTTAAGTGACCTTACATTGCAAATCATCTTCGATGCTTGGTGGGCTTCAATGAATGTAGGCTCGAAGCGGCCTATTGCAGGGAGAAATTCTAGACATGCACCATCGTGGCGATTCTATTTGCACTGGGGAATTGAGGAGACTGGCAGCCCTGGCATCATATGTATCGTGTGTCATCAAGTTCTTCGCAATCCATCAGAACATGGGACCAGCTCAATTGGTAAACACTTGCTGGCAAAAGCTCACATCGCAAAGTTAAACGAATTAACAGAGTTAGAGGTCACTGAATTAACCAGTTCGACGGTGGATGAAACAGCTTTGGACATCCTGAAGAGACAAGGAAGTCGCGGAATCACAATAGTAAGTGTGCCGAGAAAAATGATACTTGATATCCAATTAAATCCATACTGACCGAAATGACAGACAAACCGTTCCAAACTGGCAGATAAGGACTCTGAAATTTCCGAATTTCACCAAGACACGTGGGATCGCTACCTCACGTTAGGATTTGTTTCGGCACATAATCAATGGAATGCTATATCAAATCTCGAGCTGCGACGGTCATATAAGTCATTACGCGACGTCCTAGTTCTAACGTCCGCTCCAACTCTTAGTTACATTTGCAGGAGGGTGTATGCACTGACTGTGGATGCAATTAAGAATCAATTGCCGATACGAAATAAAGTTAGTTTAGCTTTGGATGGATGGACATCAACAAGAAAACTAGCCATAACGTCGGTCATTGCGTACTATATGAATCGAAATTGGGCATTGCGTGAAGTTCAACTCGCTCTCGATGAGGTGGATCGCCTGTTCGGTTCCCGTTTCGAAAGCTAATTAATGATGGTAGGTCAAGGGCCAACCTACTGGAGCAAGGTTAGCCGTACATTTGAAGGACGTGCTTGATCGTTATGAGCTTACCGACGGCCGCTTGCTTGGTATTACAACTGATAATGCTTCATCAAACTACTCGATGACACGTGAGCTGCAATCAACACTTGAGGACTCTGGAATCGAGTGGCCGGCATTGAGGAACCACATACCATGCATGGCGCACCTCATACAGCTGGCTTTAGGTGCATTCATGAGCAGTCTCAGTGTAAAAGGCCGCACCAATTCCTGGGAAGCCCATGAGCGCGATCAGCAATTTGGAGAGAATGAAAGCATAGACATTGGGAAGAGTCAAAGACTTCGAAAAGAGGGCAATGGTAGAATCAACAAGTTGTCGGCCATGAAACCAGGTTTAGCAAAGATAATTGAGAAAGTATGTATTTCATGATGTTTTGAAAGTCCTGAAGCTGACCTTCATATAGCAGAGAATGCTTGATGTATTAATTACGTTGACACCTGGTCACCGAAACGAGTTCATTGATTGTCAAAAAGCCAAAGTCCACATTCCGGTACTTCCTATCATGGATGTGAAGACACATTGGAACTCTACACTGCAGTCACTCGAGCGCGCATACCGCTTACGGGAATTCACCCACGAGTGGCTTCAGAAACCAAAATACACTCAAAATCGACCATTATTCACAACTCAGGATGAATGGACGATTGTCAAGTATGCCATGGAAGTGTTGAGGCCATTTCGATATTGGACCGTTTGGATGTCGAAGAGGCATACAGTCACATTGCATCACGTCATCACAGTGTACAACGTCATGTTCGATCACATGGACGGCGTGATGCGGGCTTTGGCCAAGAAGAAGACTCAATGGAAGGAAGACTTGTTCTTTGCTGTGAAGTCAGCTCAGCAGAAGGTTTCCAAATACTACGCTGAAGTGACACCAACGACGGGCATGCTCCTGATTTCCGCAGAAATCCTTGATCCGTTCCGGAAGTTGCGATCGTTTAGAACGTGGGACAAGGGAATGGATATTAATCCTGAGGACGAGACGTCGTACACTACACAAAACCAATAGGCCTTTCTAAAGTATGTGGAAAATGAATACTGCGCTAAACATCGATGTGCGCCAGTCAATAATCTCGAAACAGTACCGAGCAGCAATCTTGTCCCCTCCGCAACAGCATCAGGGTCCTATCAATCATCCTTTGATCCATATGATTTGTCCAGCGATGATGAGGAATACTTAACGCCTAACAATGTGCCTGCGACGACACCGGGACGAAGCGATCGCGCAGCCCGCTTATTGACCGCCGCCAGGCTCTATTTGAATTCGCCGCCCGAAGCACCAAAGAACTGGGGACAAATTAATCCAAATCTCAATGATTACCACTCCGACCCAATGGAGATTAGCAGTACATTGTGGATACCAGACATAACTGATTGGTGGCGCCAACAGGAGGAAACGCACTCAAAGTACGCCGATCTTTCCAATGTGGCTCGCGACATATTCTCTATCATACCACAAGGTGTCGGAGTGGAGGCCAGTTTTTCCCTTGGCCGAGATGTTATTGGGTGGAGGCAGTCAAAAACGATAGGCGAGACCCTTCGCGAAAAAGTCCTTGTCAGGCAGTTTGCTCCAGCCAGTAACGGGATTTTGGCAGGCACTGACCAAGAATTGAATACCCCACACACAGAAAACGACTCGGAAATGAAGAAAGAGGCAGAGGAAAGGAAATTGCACAGAATGGCCAAGGTTCACTACTTTTTGGAGATGTGGCAGGGCAGCCAAAATCTACGTGCTACCCAGAAGGAATCTCGCGCTCAAAACAAGCAGATGACCGCCGTAGAATACATTTCGGAAACTGAAGAGAGCATCAAAGCATCCTGGTCACTCTTTCAACATGATGGTGCGGCTGCATTCAAATTGTCAGAAAGATCACCTTTGCCACCAGCTTTGTCTGCAAAGGACCTCCCTGGAGAACAAACTCAGATTATAAATGTCCCCCAAATCTGGAGAATCAACCGTCATCCAGTCGAAAGCGATGACGATAGCGCACCCGAAAGCATTTCGGACACCGATCATTGGCTGAGCTGGAATGGCGACCTTGATAATCCAAATGACAGCGAAGATGATTGCGCAGCAGAGGATGAATCCGATATAGGCCCCAACAATGGTACTGAGGATCCGGAATGCCCAGAGCAGCAGGATGTGAGCGCTGCGCCAAATGTGCCCGGATTGGTTCGGCCGACATGCAAGTCAAAGAGACAAGCTGAAATGGTGTTGGTGACGGTCAATGCAGTTGAAACGCAGAGATACAAAGGAGGGAAGAAAAAGTAGGCCAGAATGCGTCAATGGTTCACCAGCTTGATGTAGCTTGACCGTGAGTTTCAGTTAGAGATATATTGTGGGTGAATGGTAAGAAGTAGATCGTGAATATCGGTTCATAAATTGATGTATAGCAGGCGCAATGAATCTTTGGGCATGATACATCATTTTTAGTCGTGTGAGAATGAACAGTGCAAGATTATTACGCCGCTCGGCTTTGCCACAGGGCTGAGTCTCAATCAGGCAGAATAACAGCTGATCAAGTCAAATCAGGATGAAATCAATTGTCGACAGCAGCAGATGTTGAATGGACAATACATTAAAATGAGCATCAACAGAGCGTCAACGACTTTTGGCCTTGCATCTTGGAAATTGCATGGGCTGTGCAGCGACGTTACGCCATAATCGTGCTATCGGCCGCCTTTCTAGGCAAAACCTCTTGCTACAACATCGCTACTATGTCCTAAAAATGAGCGTCAACGGAGCGTCAACGACTTTGGGCCTTGTATCATGGACCATCCTAGTGTTGGGCGGCGACAATAGGCCATAATCAGATTATCGTCTGCCTTTCTAGGCAAAAACAGTAGCGACGACATCGCTACTATGTCCTAAAAATCAGCGTCAACGGAGCGTCAACAATTTTTAGCATTGCATCTTCGGTAAGATATGTTCCGATTAGTTGTAGACACCCATTTATGGGATATTGGCAGCCTTTACAGGCAAAAACGGCAGCGAGATGCTCCCTGCGGCATCCTGAAAATGAGCATCAACCGAGCGTCAACAGTTTTAGAACTTACATAATTCGTAATCAAGGCATCGCGCAAATCTTCGCGTGCATAACTGTATTATTGACTGCCTTGCTAGACAAAAATAGCATATATCGAAGGTGAAACACAGATACCAAATTAATCTATCTTACACACTCCTCAACAAGCAAATGCACATTGTTGGTTGCTGAAAACGCGATTTTGATAAGATACTATTAACACACTACAAATAAAACAGCCTTATATGAATCTATAGATGGACCCGCTGGGCGACCCGCTGACAAACCCGCCCAATTCAGACGGGTTGGGAGTTTACCATGGAACTGTACCTGAGTGGGCAGTTCGGGTTTATTGACGACACGGACCGCCAATTTGGCAACTGTTCGGTTTGGACCCGGACCCGGACCGGAAGTGACGGTCCGGAACTGTTGCTAACACTCAGCAAGATAAACAAATAAACAAACTCACAAACAATTGTGTGACACCCATAGTAGTCTCCTTTTATCCCTGCGTGGCAGGTGAACAGGGAAAGGTTACCACCATATTCTAAGGATAGCCATTCATATAATTAAAGATATCCATTGTGGTGAGGATATATGGTTCTCACAACCACCAACCACATTTGAAGGGGATTTCAGCGGAGGGTGCACAGAGATACAGGGATAACAGTGGTGAACCGAGTGACAGGGAGTATCAATATTTGGAAAACCCTGGTATAGAGAGACATCATCTTACCATACAACAAAATACACACTCAATCTGTCCCAGCTCTTGTTCCCACGCACTCTTGTTGAGTTTTCATTGATCCACACAATATGTGTGCTTCCTCAGGGCTGGGTAGCCAAACATATCATCCCACCTTCCTGGTCCCAGAACAACTCATTCTCAAGAAATTCGATTGGATGCTGTGACAGGTGCACCGGAGAATTGGTATATGGCTCTGCGCCTTCTAGCTCCGCTGTTTGACCAGAAATGCAGCCCAAAACTGGATTCTCATCTGGTAAGCTGAGTACACAATGGTGGGGAACAGTTCCACAACTGAATAGGGGTAGGTAAGAAAAGAAGCAACTAATGAAACATACGAACCCTGTAAGTGGATCGAATGTTGAAGGAAATAATGATCTTCCCAGGTGAGGTGCTAACATTCTCAGAGTGCAACTCCAGGTGTGGAAAGCTGTGAACATCGATGGCACTCATGCAACAGACACTGACCAATTCCTAGGACAACCATCAAGGAAATAGCACCGACCTAATACCATGACAAAAGGCACTAACCATATACCTGGACAATCACAGAGAAGACGGCACCAACATAACACCAGGATAGAAGTCACTGACCTCATCCTGGGATGATTACCAAGGATAGAGTTAGCAACGGGTCCAGGTAACCCGCCAGCGGTCTGGGTTTGGACAGTAAAAACGGGTCACTTCGGTTCTAGACCTGACCAAAAACATGACCCGCTGCTTCTTGGTGGGCCAAACCCTGACCCTCACCCGTTAACCATGGGGTTTTGCCGCATTTAGCCAGACTCGTCGGTTCCAATCTCTGGTTGTGCGTTGCAGGTCTTTCTATTTATGGTCGCATTCAGATATTCTACTGTTAATTGCAAAATATTGACTATGGTACAGCATAGTCATTTTCTGATGTATTGACAGCCTTTATATAGAAAACAAGTAGAGAGACGCTACGTGCCCCATCCTGAAAATGAGCGTCAATGGAGCATCAACAATTGATGGTCTTGCATCGTGGGTAATCTAAGTGGCGCTTAATCGCACATATCTATAAACAAGTGGTTGGCACCCTGTATAAGCAAATAAGCAAGTGATATTCCTGCAATAGCCTCCTGAACAGTAACAACTTATTTCATTTACAAAGCTGCAACTAAGTGTTCATGAGCGTTTTAGACTACAAACACGGCGAAAACTCAGTACACAGAGTTCAACAGCCACTGCGCGCTTCCATGAACCATGATCGAAGGCCCCAGATCATTGACACTCTGTTGACGCCCATTTCCAAGATGGGGCAGGGAGCGTGTCGCTTTCTTTTCTGCCTATAAAGGATGGCAACACATCAATTATGTGTGATCACTACCAAATCGTGTATTTATTACCCGACTTACAGGACCAAAAATCATTAACGCTCTGTTGACACTCACTTTCAAGATGGGGCAGGGAGCGTATCGCTTTCTTTTTTGGCTATAAAGGTTGTCAATGCTGCTGTTCTGTATAACCACTACAATATTACTTTTTAATTACTAGACTAACATGACCTAAAATTGTTGACGCTCTGTTGACGCTTATTTTCAAGATGGGGCAGGGAGCGTGTTGCTTTCTCTTTTGCCTATAAAGGATGGCAACACTTCCATTATGTGTATTCACTACCAAATGGTGTTTGTATTACCCGACTCACATGACCAAAAATCGTGGATGCTCTGTTGACACTCATTTTCAAGATGGGGCAGGGAGCGTCTTGCTTTCTTTTTTGCCTATAAATAATGGCAACACTTCCATTATGTGTAAATACTACCAAGTCGCGTTTTGATTACCCGACTTACATGACTAAAAATCGTACACGCTCCGTTGACACTCATTTTGCCACCGGCATATCCACAATATACCATCATTTCATTCGGCAGAATATATCAATGATGGTGTTTTGACAGCCTTTCTATTGTCTTCATGTACTATCTTCTTTATCACTACATTGTTCTTTAATAATACATATAAATGGATCCTTTAAAACATACTATAAAGTGTCCAGTCACTCTAGATATTACTACACTCAAAAATCACCTTCCTTATGATCCAGGTTCATTTCCACTTGCAGTTTCACCCAATCGGCAGCTGTCGTCTGCAAAATGGATGTTCGCTGTATTACCATGCAGCAGATAGTGTACTAACCAGTGGATGTTCGTTCATCAGTCCGCAAATCTGGAATGATATCTTCATCGTACTCGCTATCCTCAGTACATGTATCATGATTGAACAATTGGGCGCTGGGAAGAAGAGTAGGTTTATATACATATCCAGCAGGCAGATGTGCGATTTGGGAACTTTGAGCGCCATGATTGTCACCGGGTGGGGCAGGTGGCGTTTTTTCTGGTATTGGCTGTTTGTGTCAGACTTGCGGAGGTGCACCTGTTCGTTTGCACCTCCAGCGTGTCCGTGGATTTTTTGCTGTGCCATTTTGGCAGAGTAGGCAGCCATCAGGTTGATTGTGATAAACCATTGCCGGGTGTCATTCTATCGCAGCTTTCACCTTCCTATGCCCACGGAATTCAATACCCCGCATCTTCCCTTCATGGACTTCTGTAAATGGTTTCTTGATCAGATGATGCATTTCCTCTATCGCGGTGCATGAAAACCCTCCTTTGGCCATTCTGGCCATATTCAAGGCAAGGCGCATGTCTGTCTGTTCTAGCTGTACCCGACCTCCTTGCCTTGCCATAGTAGCAGACATGTTAAAAACCTACAAGAATTTAGATGCTGCTTCTGAAAGTGAGAATCGCCAATTACCTCTACCATATACGCTTCCGTAGCCTCGTCTAAGCTGTATAACGCCTCATTTGTCCATCCACGGGGACGCTTATTACAACATTTGTACGTGAAATGCCAGAGCTGACAACATTATAATGTTCAATTTCCCGGACTGTCCAGACAAAGGCCTTCATCAACCATGGGGGTTTCCCATTACAGCCAGCGATTTATTGGTCACGTAGCTCCCTCCGTATTCTCGCTGTTTATTATGCAATCAACTGATGGCTGTCTACAATAATATGGACGTACTCACATCCTATTGCATGCTGCTTCTGCTTCGTGCAGCTTCCGGTTCTAAGGACGATGTGTGAATTGTGCATCCACGGTCATATTTTCGGTGGCTACATCGGTAGCTCCGAGGTGGACTAACTGGTGTCTGCGTTGTTGCTGTGTCACTTCTAGTGACCCATTGTATGAAGCGCCCGTCGTTTCGCTCGATTCGGATCCGCTCTCACCTGCTTGAGGTGTTTGTGTAGCCACGAAAAGCTGGTGTGGAATAGGAGAAGAAGATGATACCCAAAAGAAGGGGGAAGTTCTGCGGAATATATAGTTCGCTTCAATTCAAAATTGACCGAGGGACTGCGAACTTGGACGTTCTACTCAGGATGAATCAGCCTGCGTATAGCTGCAGGGTGCAGGGGTTTCCAACAGTCCCGCGATTTGCAGAGAGTCAGTCCGATGTTGTAGGTTTGGTTACAAGGATAAATTGATGTGTACGACAGCCGAACCCTCATTACTGTTATTTATAAACTGGAAATTCTTCGACAGAAAAGACGTCTGGTGATGTTTGTCTCAAGAGATCACCGGGATCGTACATGAAACCGACGCTAATAGTCGAGTAATCTTGTACAGTTATCATGACTATTCCCAATGTAGTGCCGGTCAAAACACAGAATTTGCTTTGTTCACGTTGATCAAGCATACCAACCTTGACATACAAGACGCAGCTTGCCTCCATATGGTCCATGTCTTGTCACACCCAACATCTCTCCTAATAACAGTCAACACAAAATACAATGGTCAATGCTCCGAAAAAGAACCTTTCCCCTCTCCCAGCGGGCAAATATGGGAAATTGATATAGCAGTCCACACGACGACATCATCAAGCGAATGAAGGGAAGACTAGGTTGGAGGCACAAAGGGTCCGAGCCCTTGGAGCATTGCGTAGCTTGCGATCCAAAAAGAAGCTCGCGGCGGAGACAAAATGAGAAACGCACTCTTTGAGCAATGAAGAGAAGGAGCAATGGATTGAGGATTATGTGGAGAGAGAGACTGCGGTGGCAAAAAAGCGAGTTGAGGACGCAGGGACAGCGTTTAAGCAGAAGCAAGATGATATGAGGAATGTTGATAATGGGGGATTAACCACCAGAAAGCCTGAAGCGACATTCGAAGAGATGCTGAATGCTCTCGGAGTCAGTCTGAGCGATCTTGCAAGTTCTGACGATGAGGTGGATGTGGAATATGGGGAAGATGACGAGGATCCAGAGCAGGGCAAGTTGAGTGAGGATGATGAACCCGGCTGGGTGATGGGCACAATCTCCAAAACAGTGCAACACCGCATGGTGAGGTTTTGACAGAAGCAGATGAAGCTTGACGAATTGACACAACTGGGATGAGGGGACACAGCCGACTACTTTCGCGAAACAGATAAGATGTACGGAACGACCAAATCAAAGGTTCCAGCAGTCGTGAAGTCCCAAACTGATCAAGTTGGAGTGGCACCTCCCCCGCCAACAGTTGGAGAGCTTATAGAGAATCTTGCTATCGTGCCCGGAATATTGCAAATGCCGCAAGATACTTCTTGACCAGGAAGTAGACATATGGGACTAGGTTCAGGGAAACCACAGTTGCCCAAATGGATATCTTTTCTCCGGCCTGGCGCGGCGTCCGATTCGTCGCAGATTAGGTATGCGATGACATTTGAACGTGTAACATTTTACCACTGCATATCGCCTCCCGAACTAATGACCATATAGAAATCGGATTAGGACAAAGAAATGGTGACAGCTCTTGGGTTTCTGGAGGAATAGCTATGCAAATTGATATTTTTGACGACGTATAGCTGTGAAAAGCAATTTGCATTCCTCATGTGGTACCTGTCAGCATTGTCTTGATTTCAGTGACCAAATTGTGAAACACGATAATTCATCTGTGCATGTTCAAGGGTCGTACACACCATTCGAACGCGGCGAACTCCAAATCGCGCCAATAGACGACCAATAAGCCATTCAGTATTATCCCTGTTACTTTTAAGTGCGAAAGCGATATCTAAATTAGTGACGAAATTTACCAACAACTTTTAAGTATGTGATGTCATACAAGTCATAGAAGGAGCGGTCCAAGCGCAATATGAACCTGTATGCATGACAACTGTCATGCTGCATTCCTCATTGCATCCAACTACATAACTTTCCGCTTAGCCCTGGTCCACACTGTCGAGATTTTAAAAATTCCCTATGGTAGGTCATGGAAATCGAGGAGCAGGAGCTGGATCAGGAATGGTGGGCCACTCAGGCGATGTTAAGTTTAAAGTAGTGGCTGGATCAGCATGCCTCACACTGCAAGCCGAAAGCGCTGGAACGTAATATGGCGATATCAATTATCGCTCGTATCATGCATGTAGTAGTGAATCAGATAGTGAGGGGCAACAAAGCATCTGGATGCAAATAATAATACGCAGAAAGGATATATTGGTTGTCAATAATGCAAATATACATTTGGAATACAATGATTGGGCTTACAATGACTGTTAGACTGTGTGTAATGTGACCATCAACGGAGCATCAATGATTCATAGTCTTTCACTTTGGTCAATCAAACGGCCACATAGTCACATCCTGACAAAGTGCATCTATTGGACGTTTGTATAGTCAAAAGTACAAGTTAAATGCTTGTTGCCACACCCTAGAAATGAGGGTCAATGGAGCGTCAACGACTATTCGTCTTGCATCTTGGATAATCCAAATGCTGGGCAATAACTCTCACTCATACTCAGAGTATTGGCTGCCTTTCTAGGCAAATATGCTAGGGACGACATCGCGGATATCTCCTAAAAATGAGCCTCAAAGGAGAGTCAACAAGGTTGAGTCTTTTACTTTCGGCAATCAAAAGGCGGCATAGTGGAGGCCTTGAAAAGTGAGTTTTCTGGTTGTTGTCATACGCCAGACAGAGAGCAACATGCTGGTTACCCCATTCGAAAAATGAGCATCAACTGAGCGTCAACAATTTGTGGTCATGCATTTTGGATAATCCAAGGGCTGTTCAATGATATTTGCCCAGATTTGATGTATCGGCCACCTTTCAACCCAACAATGCTAACGACGACATTGTGACTCTCCTAAAAATGAGCGTCAACGGAGTGTCAACGATTTTTTGTCTTGCATCTTGCATAATCCACTGGCTGTGCAACGACACTTACCCATAGTCCATGTATCGGCCGCCTTTCAACTGAAAAATTGTAGCGAAGACATTGCGACTATCTCCTAAAAATGAGCGTCAATGGAGCTTCAATGATTTTTGGTCTTGCACCTTGCATAATCCAAGGGCTGTGCAACGATCTTTATCCATAATCAATGTATTGGCCACCTGTATAAGGAAAAAATGCTAAGCCGAAAATCTCAAACACCTCCGAAGAATGAGCGTCAACAGAGGGTCAACGACTTTTGGTCTTGCATCCTGCATAATCAATGGGCTGTGTATCGGCTTTAATTCATAATGGATGTATTGGCTGCCTTCATAGGCAAAAATGCTAATGACGATATTGCTACTGCCTTCTAAAAATGAGCGTCATCAGAGCATCAACAGTTTTTGTGCTGGCGCAGTAACCTACACTCCAACGAAGTACATTGCGTTGTACCTAAATTGCAATTTTAACAGTCAGTGGTTTCAATATGTCCTTGTATACAGCTCCACAACTATGCATGCAATGTCTCACAGGGCTCACTTTTTTGTTGCTCGTAGCGCTCGAGTCCATATATGAGAACCAGCATTCCTCTGAACAATACCATACCTATTGACATCCTTTCAAGTCCGATTACACAGCTGTCAAATTCCTACTGCCACGTCAGATTCAAAATCTTTCAATCCCTTGTTGCTGGAGGTGATGATATCATCCAAAACTGAACGTGTCTGTATTCGTGATTCGAACGACCGTACTCTACAAATCATATTGGATGCTTGGTGGGTTTCTATGTATGCGGGCTCGAAGCGTTGTAGTGCTGGGAGAAATTCTAGACATGCGCCGTCATGGTGGTTCTATTAACATTGCGGAATTGAGGAGACTGGCAGCCCTGGCATCATGTGTATTGTTTGTCATCAAGTTCTTTGCTATCTATCCGAACATGGGACCAGCTCAATGGGCAACCACTTGCTGGCAAAAGCACACATTGCAAAGTTGAACTAATTGACAGAGTCAGAGGTTACTGAATTGACTAGTTCGACGGTTAATGAAACAGCATTAGGAATTCTGAACAGTCAAGGAAGTCGAGGGATTTGAATAGTAAGTTCGCAAAGGAAATTCATTGTCCACGTTGACTTCTAAGCTATATTGACTGTGTGAACAGACAACACGCTCCAAACTGGCAGCTAAGGACTTTGTAACTGCCAAATTTCACCGAGACACTTGGAATCGCTACCTCATGTTAGGATTTGTCTCGGCTCATATTCCATGGAATGTTATATCAAACCTAGATCTAAGGCAGTCATATAACACATTACGCAGCAAGCTGCTGCTACCATCAGCCAGCCCCCTTAGCAACAATTGTTGGAGGGAATACTCACCGACTGTAAATGCAATTAAGAAGCAGTTGCCAACAAGAAACTAAGTTAGTTCAGCTTTGGATGGGTGGACATCAACACACGAATTAGCAATATCTTCAGTCATTGCATACTATATGGATCGGAATTGGGCGATGCGGGAAGTGCAACTCGCTTTCGATGAGGTTAATAGCCTGTTCGTTTTCTATTTTAACCGCTGATCAAGGATAATAGGTCCAGGGTCAACATACTGGAGCAAGGCTAGCCATACATGGGAAAGAAGTGCTGGATAGTTTTGAGCTTACCGACGGCTGCTTGCTTGGAAGTACAACTGATAATGCCTTCTCAAACTACTTGATGACTCGGGAGCGACAATCCACACTTGAGGCCTCAGTAATCGAGTGGCCTGCATTGTGAAACCACATACCATGCATGGCGCATGTCATTCATCTGTCATTAGGTGCGTTGATGAGCAGTCTCGGTGTCAAAGGCCATACAAAGTCGTGGGAAGCACATGAGCGCGATCAGCAATTTGGACGGAATGAACGCACACATATTGGGAAGAGTCAAAGACTTCGAAAAGAGGGCAATGCTAGAATCAACAAGGTGTCTGCTATGAAACTAGGTTTGGCAAAGATAATTGAGAAAGTACGTATTTCAACATATTTTGAAAATTCTGAAACTGACCATCATATAGCAGCGAATGCTGGCTGTATTGATTACATTGACACTGGGTAGTCGAAATGAGTTTATTGACTGTCATCAAGTCAAAGTATGAATTGCAGTCCTACTTATTATGCATGTGAAAACACGGTGGAATTTGACAGTGTAGTTGCTTGAGTGAGCCTACCGATTACGACAATTCACCCGCGTGTAGGTGAAGAATCCCAAGCACTGTGAATACTGGACACTCTACACAACAGAGAAGGAATGGACAATCGTGAAGTACGTCATGTAAGTTTCAAGGCCATTCCGATACTGGACTCTGTGGATGTTGAAAAGGCATACTGTCACACTGCATCATGTTATCACCGTCAATAATGACATGTTCAATCATCTGGATGGTGTTTCGCAAGGTTTAACTAAGAAGAAAACCCAGTGGAAGGATGATTTATACTTCGCTGTGAAGTTTGTGCGCCAAAAGCTGTCCAAATACTATGCTGAAGTCACTCCAACAACAGGAATGCTGTATATATCCGCGCAAATCCTGGATCCTTTTCGGAAGCTGCCATCGTTGAGGAAGTGGGACAAAGGTATTGATATTAATTCTACGGACGTGACTTCTTAGACTACCCAATACCAAGAGGCATTTCTGAAGTATGTGGAGAATTAATACTGCGCCAAACACAGACAATTGTCGGTCACTGAACATGAAAAACTACACAGCAATGACGTCATCCCTTCTGCAATGGCTTCTCAATCTGGTCAATTGTCTTTCGATCCGTATGGTTTGTGCAGTGATGATGAAGAACGCTTAACGCCTAGAAATGTGGCTGAAACGACACCCGGACAAACGGATTGGGCAGCACGCTTACTGACAGCCGCAAGGCTCTATTTGAATTCGCCGCAGAAATCTCCAAAGACCTGGGGGCAAACACATCTGAATCTCGATGATTGCCACTCCGACCCGATGGAGATTGGCAGTACATTGTGGTTACCGGCTATCACCAAATGGTGGCGTCTGCAAGAAGAAACCCACCCAAAGTACGCTGATCTCTCCAATGTGGCACGCGACATATTCTCAATCATACCACATGGTGTCGGAGTGAAGGCCAGTTTTTCCCTTTGGCAAGACATTACTGGCTTGAGGCAGTCAAAAACCACAGGCGAGACCCTTCGGGAAATGGTTGTAGTAATGCAGTATGCTCGAGCCAATAATGAGATATGGGCAGGTGATGACCCTTCATTGGATAGGTCAGAAACTGATAACAACTTGGAATTGAAGAGAGAGCCAGAGGGAAGAAAATTGCACAGAATGGCCAATGTCCACGACTGTTTGGAGATGTGGCAGGGCAGCCAAAACCTACGTACCACACAGAAGGAATCACGCGCTCAAAACAAGCAAATGACAGCCATAGGATTCATTTTAGATATGGAAGAAAGCATCAAAGCATTCTGGTTACTCTTTCACCATGATGGTTTGGCTGCATTTAAATTGTCAGAAAGATCACCGTTGCCACCAGCTTTGTCTGCAAGGTAACTCGCTGGAGGACGAACTCAAGTATTGAATGTTCACCAAGTAAGGCAAATTGACTGCCCTCCAGCTGAAAGTGATGACGACAGTGCACCCCAAAGCATTTCCGACACCAAAAATTGGCTCAACTGGAATCATTACTTGGAGGATCCAAACGAGAGCAAAGACGACTGTGAGGCAGACAATGAATCCGATGTAGAGCTAGACAATTGCTTCGAGGATCCGGAATGCCCTCATCAGGGCGATGTGTGTGCCGCTCCAAATGTGCCTGGAATGATTCCGCCAACACAGAGGTCAAAGAAAACGACAGCACAAGGGTCGGCGATGGTCAATGCTACTGAAACAAGGAGGATTAGAGGACACAGAAAAAAGTAGGACAGAATGGGACAATATGTGTTCAGCAGGTTCTGTATGTTGTTTGACCGAGGATTTCACTTAGAGTAATATGATGGGAGAATATTGACCAGGTATGTCTGAATATTTAGTCAATAAACACAAGCATAGGAGGCGAAAGGCATTACTCAACGTGATATATAACTTTTGATAGAATGATAATGACCGGTGCAAGAATATTACTTGGGCCGCAAGGTCCAGTCTTGATCAGGCAGAAAAGCATCCAATATGTTTAAATAATTATCCTTACAATTATCAATGGCAGCAGATGTTGACTACACAATACATTAAAATAAGCATCAACGGATCGTCAACGGAGCGTCAACGAATTTTGGTTTTGTAAGTAATGTAATTGAATATTGATTTGATAACTGACATGTAAAACCAATGTGTTGTCAGTCTTTATAGGCAAAACAGATAGCGACACGGTCACTGCCCCATTCCGACAATGAGCGTCAACAGAGCGTCAACGAATTTTGGTCATGTAAGTAAGGTAATTAAAAATAAATTCAGTCGCTGATTTACATAACCAACGTATTGGCAGCCTGTATAGCCAAAAAAGAAAGCGATGTGGGCAATGCCCCATTCTGACAATGAGCGTCAACAGAGCGTCAACGAATTTTTGTCATGTATGTAAGGTAATTACTAATCAATTTGGTTGCTGGTTCACATAACCAACGTATTAGCAACCTTTATAGGCAAAAAAGAAAGAGACACAGTCGCTGCCCCATTCTGAGAATTGGTGTCAACAGAGTGTCAACATTTTCTGGTCATGTACGTACAGAAATTACTAATCAATTCGGTCGCTGATTCACATAACGAACATATTGCCAGCCTTTCCAGGGAAAACAGAAAATGAAACAGTCGCTGCCCAATTCTGAAATGAGCGTCAACAAGGTGTCAATGATTTTTGGTCTTGTAAGTAAAGTAATAGGAACTTTCTTCGGGAGTTGTCTTGGATAATCGACAAATTGGCAGCCATCAGAATCACAAACCAAAGCACCATTGTCACTGCCCCATTCCGAATATCAGCGTCTACGGTGTGTCAACGATTTATGGTGCAGTCAGGAAGGCAATTGAAAATTGCATTTGGTCTCGGTTATGCATAACCGACGTATTGCCAGCCTCTGTTAGCAAAACAAACCACGCCAGAGTCACTGCCAAATGCTGACAGTGAACGTCAACGGAGTGTCAACAATTGTTGTTCGCATAAATACGGTAATTAGAGATCAGTCTGGTCAAAATTAGTCATAATTGACTCATTGGCAGCCTTTGTAGGCAAAAGAGAAAGTGACACAGTCACTGACCCATTCTGAAAATCAGCGTCAACCCAGCGTCAACACTTTTTGGCTTTCCATATTGGGCAATCTAAGTGGCGACTGGTCAAAGATTAACATAAATGAAGTATTGGCCGCCTTCTGTGCTAAAAACTAAAGAAACACACTCCCTGCACCATCCTGAAAATACGTGTCAATGGAGTGTCAATGATTCTTGGTCTTGCATCTTGGTTAATCCAGATGTCGCTGGGTGGCCCAAATTCGTATGCGAAGTAATGGCTGCTCTTTCAGGCAAAATAGTACACGATATCATTGTTACCCCATCCTGGATAGAGGGTCACTGGAGCCTCAACAATTTTTGGTCTTGCATATTGGGCAATCTGGGTATCGCACAGATATTAGTGCTCATAACAGAACTATTGACAGCCTTGTAACTTAAAAACACAAAACAGACATGGAAAAATACTGATTCCAAAATAATCAATATCGCAATCTGCAAAACATGCAAAAAGTCATAATTGGATGTTGAAAATACAATTTTGATAAGATACTATTATGAAACAGCAAAAACAAGAACACTATATGAATCTATAGATGGACCCGCTGGACAACCTGCTGACAACCCGCCCAATTCAGATGGGTTGTGAGATGTCCATCGAACCATGCCCAAATTGACGGTTCGGGTGTATTCATGACCAGGACCGCCAATTTGGAAACTGGTTGGTTCGGACCCGGACCCAGATCCTATGCGCCGGTACGGAACCGTTGCCCACACTAACCAAGGAGAATGAACCAAGCAAATTCTGGAAAACAGGTGCTGACCTGGCAGATTGGATAAGCTCAAAGAACAGGCTCCAAACTTATGCCAGGATGAGATCACACAAGGGAAATAATGACGTCAACTCTGTACTAAGGAAGATACTCATCTAGAGGAGAACTAAGAACAGGAATGTACAATGGTGATAAGGTTAGGACAAATGGTAAGGAGAATATAACTGGTCATGGGGGGGGGAATGACGTAGGGATTTGAACATGAGAGATAGTTAACGTAGCAGGAATGTGAGGTCAGATTTGAGTGCAGACATCTCCCAGGTTGGTATAGTATTGAGCACAGTGGAGCTGCATGCACTGTAGTTCTTGTGTACATGTCAATTACACTTAGTGAGAGTTAGTGACTTTAGGTCAATAGAGAGATTCAGCACAGTGGTCACAGTATAACGGGTTATGTACCTGGGCGCCATGCCAATTTGATGAACTTGAATCAAATTGCAGCACCATCAACACAGTCTTGAAGGAGGAAAGAGTGACAAGACACGTCTACGGAAGACGAGATGCCCGAATTGGTGGTGATCGTGATTGTGAAGTTTGATCATACCAACTACAAGAGCTCGAGTCGATGGTGAAGCTGAATGTGTGGGCTTTGGCAGACGAAATGTCAGCTGTGAAGTTGAGGGATTGCAAGAATGTGCAGGAATATGCATTGAACATCCAGGAATATGTAAATGACTTGAACATCTTTGCAGAGAGTTCAATCAGTATGAGGCCAAAGAGCGAACACAGCTACTATCTGATGCAGGGTATCGCTAAGAATCATGATTAGAGGATTTTCAGTCAGTTGATGTATGACAAGATCCACACCCTGGCCGACAAAGTGGAGGAGATTGTAAGGAATGTGAAAGCCCATCGAGCATGGTAACAGCAGCAATACAATTCGGAGGTGGCAGCCATGTTCTCAAAGCTTGTGAGGTAGAGTGATAGATGGAATCAGTCTTGGAAGTCTCAGAAGACATGGTATAGCAATGGTGAGAGTGATGGTAGTAGTTTGGAGTGCAAGAAGCATTGCTGCAGGAATACTCAGGAGTGCTACAAATGCCATAAGGTAGTGCACATTGCATGGAATCGTCCAAGCACTGTACTGGTGGAGAGTACAGCACTGACAGAGACAGCAGAAGCTGCAATGACCATGATGACGACAGCAATGGAGAACTATTGGATGACAGTTCTGAACAGAGAGAGCCCATTGAGGGAGAGTTGGTACTTAGATTGTGCAGCGATAGGTAACATTGTGGGAAATTGGCGAAAGTTCGAATGGTACACTGAGTATCCCAAGCCAGAAGAGTGAGAGACTGGTGACTTTGCTGCAGGGGTCACAGGCAAGGCAATCAGATATGGAGACGTGTAATTGAGGCTTTGGCTGCCAGGATACTGCAGAAAGTTTGAGGTTGTAGTGAGAAACATCTTGCATGTCGAAGGAGCACAGAAAGCGCTGTACCAATCGCGGCATCTGGACAGAGGGTAGCGAATTGTTCCAGTCAATCGATATGCGATCACGATATATAACCAAATGCCGGCTGAGAGTACTGGTCGAGGTGGAGGAAGTCTTCTGGTTGTGGGATGCCAGATGGGAGGGCAGTTTGGGCTGGATGTGAAGATTGCAGGAAAAAGATATTGAGCGAGAGGATAGGAACTCCAGACATGGTTGTCTAGTTAAGAGGAGCTAGAGGTATAGTTGATTGCTTCAGAAGAGCTCCAGGTATGGTTGATTGTTTGGGTGGAATTTTGGGCTTAGTGTCGTTGGGAAGCAGCATCAGGCAAAGCTCTACCTTCGTAGTCTGTTGAGTGTTGTACTTTCAGTTCTGATATCGCCCTGAATGAGTGTGGGGATGGATGTGAGTGGGGTCATCTCATGTGTTGGTTAGGGTTCCGCACTGTGAAGCTGTATGCAATTTAGTTCTTATGTACATGTCAATTACACTTTGGGAGAATCAGTGAGTTTAGGTGAATAGAGAGATTTAAGCCAGTGGTTACGATACAAAATGGAAGCTAAGAGAGATCACCCTGAGAGGTTGTAAAGCTGGGGTAAAAAAAGAATAAAACAAAGAACTCATCTCAAAAAGAGCGCCAATTGACCCAACTCCCCTTCCACACACTTACATACTAGCAATTGACCTTAGATCACCAATTACTCCCAATTCGCTTCCTAAACCACAATCTGATCTCCAGGCCACTACTGTAATTGCGGCAAAGATATTGACTGAGCCCACTGCATCTACTTCTGCTGCCACCGGATTCAGTGGCCTGTAATGGTGAGGACTTGTACTCCAGGTGAGGGTTGCTATTGTGGAATGTAATGTGGCTGGGTATGCTTCAACTTTAACTTGACTGCTCATGAGGATTATAATCCTCATTGAGAATCTTACCACCTTCACATACACCTGCGATCACTCTGACCCCATTTGCAACCCTGTCCCTGCCAGTATAATCGATTCTCATACTTAGCTGGATGCTGGAATACATGTACTTATAGTATTCTGAGTGTGTCAGTCACTGGGTGTGATTCACCCACAGAATAATTATTGCACCACCTTTTATTTGACCCGGTGTGGCGCGCACATGATCTGCACAATCTGAACAATTATCCCCTCAATGTCTCCCAAATGGACAAGTAGCCTCCCTCTACACAGTGTGGATGAGCTTCTGACAGCAGAGACAGTCTGCACATTTATCAGTTGTGTGACTCTGAGTTTTGCCAGTCATATCACACCAGGATCCATGGCTCCCAGAGTGGCAGCGGACGCAGAAATTGAGGAATACACCAAGTGCGGAAGCAGAATGTTCAACACCAATTAGGACCCCCGGTCCAACAGTCAGAGGGATTACATGCATGGCGCTTCCAACAGTAATGATATTGAACAGAATTCTGTCGTATCGACTCTGTCATCCAAGATCATTCTTTGGAATATCGTGTAACTGAAGCCGATGATGATTGACTTCCTTGTTTAGGATAGAACTGAACTTCTATGAAGCAGCGGATCATTGACCTCAGACACAAAGAGTGAGGTGAAGATGACACAGCAGAATCATTATCGAGAAGATGCTTGAGAATTGGAAATGTATTATCGCTCACTTCTATTGAAATTCTGGACACATAAACACCTTCTACAGAATGACACCGACAAGGTTCAATATGCCCTTGGCCACCTTCGAAGTGGCACATGCCATACTAATCATCACATTCACAAGATGACTATGGTTGACCGAATTCCCTGGGGCCAAGACCTAGGCAAGATCAACTCACCCTGCCTCCAGAATTTCGACCTATTCGTTGGAGAAATCCGGAAGATATACAGAGATCAGGACTGGAGACTCAATTTGGCATGGAAATCATATTAAGACTTTCTGCAGGGCTACTACAATGCCAACAAGAACTTACCAGCACATGCCCATTGACTGTCAGAATTGAAGAGAACCAGAGTGGAATCGATTGCAGTTCCAGCCAATGCTCTGAATCTTGGTCTGGGCAAACTAGATGGTTGAATTAGTACCCAAATGTGAGCTGCTTACCAATGCGATTGGGAGGTTCAATTCTAATGATGAATTTTTTAATAAATCAGCAGATGCTGAGGCTAAACTGAAGAAGTGTGACAAGCAGGAACAGATGCCACCGGGCATGTCATCTCGTTATGGCAGCAGAGAGTGCAACATCTGACCATCAGTCTCACCCACACAGGAAGTACCTATGAATTGATCGAGGTTGGACAAGTCCGATTAGTTATCCGGTGGCAGCAGTGGGACAGATCAACCTCTGCCAACATGTGTAGCCAGGGTGGCCTGTGCATCACAGAAAGCCAATCGGATGTCCCCATAGTTTGGTGCAAACAATGATAAATCATTTCAATGCTCAAAACACTCCAAGCCGACCTACAAAGAAAGACAATTCCCTTAGAGATGACAAATGCAATGATAGAGACAACCAAGGCAGCATAATATGAATCAACTGTGAATGATCCTTCGACACTCAACAAGCCACACTCCAGTATACTTCTCCTGGTATCTAGCACAGTGGGGTCAGTTTGACGAGATCGAGCAGGGAATGGAGATGTTGGGGGTACTGGTACTAATGGCAATTCTGAATGAAGTTCAACTCCATCGGATCTCAGTAAAATCACAAGTAGATCTGGAGAGCCCGAGGACAAGAATGGTAGTTGATATCTATGTGGCACTGAAACAACAGCTTTGGCATGAATAGTTCTCATAGTATGAATACAAGACAGACATTGCGAGGTGCCATGGGTATAGGCTGTTTTAGACTGCAGTGCAACCACCATCTTTATTGCACCGAGGCTTCAGAAGCAACTGCGGATATCTCATGAGGCGGCAAACATCACCACTTTCAACTTGAATTGAGTAGTGATGCATTGTGGAAAGGACAGCCAGAACATGCAGACCACAGTCCAGTGCTTGGACTATCTCGCACTGGTTGCCAAATCAGACATGCTAGTCATGCCAATGTGAGTGTACGATCAAGTACTTCCCTTACCATCATTCCACAAAGAAATCTTGGCATCAACTGCATAGGCCATCATGTGACTACTCTGCATTCACCGAGTGGGTGTCACACAGTTGGGATTGGTCACGGTTCCAGGGTCACGAACGATCACTCAATGACATTGTCATGTGGCAATTGATCAAGGTTCATCAATTATAAGCCAGCGCTATTGCCACACCGAGGACCACCAGGCACAAATCACGTGACCACATCATCACCACCCACCCTCGAGTGTTGTCACAGTTGCAATTGTCTGCTAGTACAGTGCAAACACACATTGCTATATTCTGAATGGACAGAGATACAGAATGAGGTCAGCCATCGTCACTATTATATGAAGTAACTCTCGATTGGCATCAGCTGTGGCCGGTATGATAGAAACACTTGAGCATGATCTGCAGGAACGCTGTTGAATGGTACCAAGAGGTAGAAGGTCCGGAAGACAACAGTCCGATAGATACCAATCAGTCCGGAGATGTGTATCAGAAGAATACAGTTGGTCAGGAAAGACTGGAAGATTGAAAGAATACCATTTCCTCGGAGGGAGTTCAAGCTGACTGGGTATCCGAGCACCGGGTTTGGAGGACAAGAGGATGGTGATCATTTGTCTAGAGACAGTCATAGTTAGAATTGGCAGTTAGAGCGCAGAGGGAAGAGGTATAATAACCTCTCGATTCTCTGCTGGTATAGAGGGCAACCTTCTCAAGATGGAAAACACGCCTTAACATTATATTCCGATTGGAAAGCTATTCTACATTTATTCTATTATGATGACTTTCTGCACCTGAGTGAAGCTTCGAAGTGAACCTCCTATTAGTCCTTGTATATATCCAATATCAAGTCCGATAGTGAGACAAGATAGAGGGATACTTAGAAAGGATACTTCTAGTTGAGTTTATTTTGGAGTCTATTCCTCCTGCATTTCAGTGCAAGTGAAGTGGAGGAAATGACACTGATGTGCATGGAACTCGCATCGAAGGTCAACAAAGAAACAAAACATACCGTCAATGAGCATTGTTGATGGTGCAGTCCAGTCATACTGACACTCGGAGACACGGCTTTTAAAGATGTTCTATCTAGCAATGGAGTTGTTGCAGTATGTGCCCTACAGATTGGGGAATGCTCTAGGCTTCTCGGAGCAACATTGGAAAGCCTCGCCCTGGATTCACCAGGTAATGCAAACCCAAGCACTGGATGCGACATGCAGGGAGCAGCAGCAGCAGTTCTGGCAGAAGAGGCCCTGAGAGCAGACACTTGGATGACTGCTCCGGGCTCGCCAAGACATGAAGGGAGTGACTGCACAGCATGGCTTGGCTGTTTTGTGGGCAAACTGTTAACAACAAGGTCACCTGGATTACCCCTCCTTCTTCTCCTCCACCTCCTTGTTCTGGAATACTTAAGCTAATGCAGATGGGATCCAGCCAACAAGAGGGTACCTACGGACGACAGGAACTGCAACCAAGGAAGGTACTCAGATTTCATAGATGTCTTTTGTAAGACAAAGGATGAGCAGCAGGCATCGCACAGTCTAGTTGACTGTTCAATTGTCCTTGAGCTGGGGTTCAAGATTGCATTTAGATGGATCCATAACCTGTCTGAGGTCAAACTTATCACGCTCAAGGCCTACATCAAGTCAAACATAGCATATGGGATCATCCAGTGGATTACATTACCAGCAGCAGCACCATTATGGTTTACACCGGCAACACACAGGGCCCTGCAGCTATATGTGACCTACAGCAAACACAATTCTGCGTCAGGCAACAACTGCTACCTGATACCTCATTACATGGAGTTGTTTACCCGAATATGTGGGGCCCGGATGTTCACACTACTGGACCTTCATATCACCTATCACCATATCCGGATCACAGATGGTGGCAATTACAAAACAGCATTCTGCACCGGCTCCTGCCACTTCAAATTCCAAGTCATGCCCCTCAGATTAATGAACACGCCACCTACATTCTAAGCTCTGATTCACATCAGGCTATGGTCTGAAATTGACAACTTTGCCATATTCTTTGAAGATAACTAACTCATCTATCTGACCAACAAGAAACAGCTTGAGCATCATGTGGAAAGAGTACTGGAACAACAATGCCAATTCTGCCTTGATTGGAAAGCTGAACAGTGCCAATTTGGAGACATAGAGATCGGCGGCCTTGGATGTATCATCAGTTCTGATTGGATCAGGAAATAATCATATGGCATATTGACCTTCGATGCCTGGCCTACTTCGAAGTGTCTCCAAACGGTAACAGTTCTTGTTGGCTTTCCCAAACTCCTACCGATGATTCTTCTGAAATAGGTCAAGCTAATGGCTCCAATTTATAACTTACTAACGATAATGACTGGCAATTGGGCATGGACCAGAACACCTGAGATTATATTTTGGATTCTCAAAAAGGCATTTACCGAAGCACCAATCCACCAGCATTCAAAACTATGAGACCTGATCTTCCCCCAGACAGAAGGGAGCTGTTTCGCAATCACTGGTATCCTCAACGTGTATGACAACTTTGCCACTCGGAGAGTGGTCAAAATTAACTCCCAGATATACATTGATGCCGAACAGTGCTATGACATGCACTGTTCGGAGCTCTTAGCAAATGTTATGACTATGAGGTAATGGTGACATTATCACAAGGGAGCCGATCACATGTTCATGATACAGTGCAACGACAAGAATCTCGAGGATTTCCAAACATCAAAAGTGCTCGCCCTGAGACAAGTAAGATGGTCTGTGATTTATTCATCATATAACATCTTCATTCAACACTTGGAAGGAACAAAGAATCCTGCACACAGACCATCCTGACAACTTCCTTATGAAGAGGACTACACAAGGCCTAAAGATTGACAGTTCAAAACTCTGGTGGCTACCACTGTTGAACAGATCAGTGATCTCCTACAAACAATTAGGGCAGCCCACCATACCGATTCACAAGCAACTGACTTGAAGAATATGACATATCCCCAGTGCTGATCGAAAGCCAGTGGACAAGATAGATCAACACATTTGGACTCGACTATGCAGTGGGAAGTCATCATGGGAGTTCTCACCTACATTGGGAAAATATATGTACAAGGAGCACTACACAACCAAGTGATGAGTCTCTTCCATGATAGCCCTGAAACCGATCATTGTGGAGCTCCTAGGACTGCTGAACTCGCATCCAGATATTCCAACCTGCTAGGACTAGACACCATGGTATGGAAGTATGTAGCTTGATATGAAGTATGCAATCAAATCACAACACCATGCCGCACATGATATGGAGTGAATATGCCTCTACAACCACTGTACCACCCCTGGGACAGACATACTATGGACTTTGTCACTGACCAACCGGAATTAACCAAGTTGAGATGCACGAGGACAGTGGTCATAGTCAATTGATTAACTACGATGGTGATCTACTGGCTCTGCTGAATGGATCTCGACTCTCCAGGAGGAGAATAAATGGTTTTCGAGTACATGATCTGCTTGCACGGCATACTAAACACTATCATCACCAGGTGTGTAATGCAGTTCACCACCCATTTCTGGACGCGGGGCTGCTCTCACATGAGTATTGATCCCTGACTCGTGACTGCATTCCACAATCAGGGGGACCGCCAGACTCAGCGGCAGCACGAGAGTATCGAACAGTACCTCGAAGCCTTCAGCACAATGAGTGAGAAAACTGGGCCAAACTCCATCCCCTGGTGGAATTCATGTAAAACAACTTAGTGCATGTTTTGACTAGACTAACACCATTCTGGGCTATGTATCTTTGGAACCCTGATCTGCAATTCAGTTCACCCAAAGCATCAAATATAAATTTGAGGAACCAACAGGACGCTGTGGTGGAGAAATTGGCAGAGACTTCTCGAAGTCTCCATGAGAATGTACTGCAAGCCCAGCAGCAACAGATTATGTATGCCGGCAAAATGGAAAATGCATTCAAGATTGGAGACCAAGGGTGCCTCTTGACCAGAAACTTCTGGACGACAATGCTATGTATGAAGTTCAACTACCAATACACTGGACCATACACTGTGAGAAATATCATCATTAGGAATGATTATAAATTAGACTTGCCAAAGACAATGCGGAACCACCAGATGATGGATCTGTCCCAACTCAAACATTACACACCACCATTCCGAAGCCAGTCATCAGATGAATGACCAGCACTGATCAATGACTTGAAGGAGTGGGAAGTTGATCTCAATCCTCACCTCAAAGGGCGCTATTGTAAGCTTCATTATCTTGTTGAATGAGCTGGATACAGCAATGTGCATATGAGTTGGGAACCAATGGAAAGCCAAGGGAATCCTCAGCAGCTGGCAAATGAGTTCCATTCCAACCATCCAGGGAAGCAAGAACAGAGGAGGAAAGGACTTGATTTCAAGTTGGTTTATTGTTGCATTTTTTTTGATTGGTTGAGGTTCAATATAAATGGCCACTGCATGTGTCTTATCACCTTTGGATTACAGTCCAGAGGAGGTGGAGTTTCCCTGCATGCTGTACCCACTAGAAGATGATGGGATTTGGGGCTTATTTCTTAATGTTTGTGTGGTATGCAGATATGACACCCATGAAGTCTGAAGCTTGAACGGGGAACGTGTGCTGGCAAAGTCTTATACCACAGGGTAGGTGTGCATTGCTGGCATGTCATGCGGCTGGGTAAGCTTCAACTTTAAATTGACTGCTCATGAGAATCATGATCCTCACCTGGAATCCTACCACCTACACATACACATGCAATTACTCTGTCACTGTTTGCAACTGTATCCCTACAAGTATAATCATTTCTCTTACTTAGCTGGATGCTGGCATATGTGCCCTGACACAGCTGCACCAGAATCTATACTTCAGCAAAATGTATTATAGTCACTGGGAGCCTCCAGGAGTGTGTGAGAGGAGGCAGAGTGTAAACTTAGAAGCGTCCATTTCAGGAGAGAATCAGACACAAGGAGGGCATTCCGGCCGGCCTTCGGAGGAACTGAGATCTCTGATGACTAGTCTGGGAGCACCATGCGAGCGGCTGTGATAACTTTGGGTGCACCTGGGACTGTTGCCCAACCAATGCAGGAATCCCAAACTAACTCTGGGAGATGCCTGGGTTCTTATGGATATTCAATCGAAGGACTGCAGGCGTTATTCCTGATTCTCGTGATGTACCCAGAGCAATAAGAATACCCTCCACATATGAAGCATGGATTATTGTTCATTATCAACTTCTAAATCATACAATAGTACCCAGCGTCTCATTCAACATTCTATTGATTGCATCCCTACATTGAGGAGAACCAAAGAAAATGGTGAGTGATTCAAAAATGGAAGCAGGTAAAGCCGAAACAATAACCCGACTAAGCAATTGGCATGATATCAATTGAAGATAGTGTGGGCAAATAGCCTCTCCGTACGTATAGAAGTGAATGTTATTGATGATCGAGCTGACATCTCGCTAGAACTAACTAATACGCGAGTCTCCCGCAGAGCCGCACTAATGCCACAGAGCCGCACTAA
>Ga0307515_10003966_pt1 | contig 30873 bp, 5 predicted proteins | sample 17_EM_MG_FD_194513 | JGI IMG/M metagenome (GOLD analysis project Ga0307515, IMG submission 194513) | Populus trichocarpa ectomycorrhiza microbial communities from riparian zone in the Pacific Northwest, United States - 17_EM | ecosystem: Host-associated > Plants > Roots > Unclassified | place...
AAATGCTAGTACTTAGTAATAAATGCCGCATTTAGCTGCTAAATGCTAGAAAATGCTAGAAATGCTAGAAAATGCTAAAATGGCAAAAAAGTAAAATTAGATGCTGGTAAATTTTTTCCTGACGTAGCGCGTCTGGCTTTATTGCGCTAGTATTATTCTTAGTTAGTATTTACAATTATAGCTTTAATAGGATCGCTCTAAATACGCATTTTCTATTTAGCTATTAGGTTGTGGGTATATAGGCATAATTAGGATAGTAGTGCAAACCACTAAGACGGAAATTAAGGCTATAAGGTCAACTTTAATATATAAAGCCCCCCCTAATTTTAGCTATTAGTTTACTAATATATAATATAGGTACGCAGGCCTCGTATTGGCCATTTTCATAATTATACTTTATTAAGAGTTCTATTTTTGGTATTGGAAAATAGTGTAAAGGTAATCTTTTACTCTATAAGTAAATTATTTTTCTAGCTTATGCGGAGCATTAGGGAGGTTTTATAATCTATGAAATAAATTATCCTTCTAATAACTAGGCTATTAGTATAAGAAAGATCCGATATATTAGCTAGGGGCTGCCTAAATAGTGACCTTATATGGTTCTTCTACATATTCCGTAACGTAGTAGAAGTATTAAGTAGGCTACGTTTAGCGCGGCTGCTAGAACTAGCGGCGTTTAGCTAAATAGTTAGTGCGATCCTAGGGAAGGCAGAAGGACCAGTTTTATAAAACCAAACTAGCAGGGGTAATTCTGGTGGCGTTAGATAAGACACTTAAATAACTTAAAATTCTCTATTCGCGAAACCCCGCTTTATAACAACATATTAGGACCTAGTAATTTCACTAATACCTATTTCTAAACGCCACTACGTATAATGGACATTAGGGCTAATGCTACTATAAAGTAGGTACGGAATGCAGTTTAGTATAATCTAGAGCAGTAGTAGCGTTTCCTAGCAAGTATATAGGCCTAGGCTAAGGTGCCTTTTTTTAATAAGAATTAGTAAAAATTTATAAATAAGGAAGCTAGGAGTATTATTAGCTTAGGGCGCGGCTAGAATAATATAAATTTACCTAAAAGGGAAATTTTTTTGGAACGCGTAAATGAGAGATTAAGAGATAATAGGTTAAATAAAGTAAACTAGAAGGCTATAAGCTGGCGTATACCGAAAGCTATTAGAAGTGCTACTGGTTAGTTTTAATATAAACATTATAACTAGTACGTTTTCACTAAGTTATATTTTAGTTCTAGAGAATAAGGAATCCTAAGGGGAATTAACTAATAAACCCTATTTAGGGGCTCTTATAGGATCCTATATAAGACGATATATAAAAATAAGTAGTAGGTGGTGCGTGTAGGGGTGTGGCTGTATAGATTATTAAAGATAGGCGCTTGAATTAAAGCCTAATATAAGTAGTACCTATCTCGCCTTATGAAATTAGCAGCGTATTGTACCCTAATTAACGCAGCTATGCCTTATGCAAATTTGTGCCCTATAATACTACTACCTATATAAGCAGTACCTAAAAATGTAGAGCATTTACTCTTTTAGTCACTAAGTCTCTACTATAAAATTAAGAGTAGAATATCCTACACAGGCTAACTATCTTAGCGCAATTCTCTAAGCTCTGAGAACTATAGGAGTAGGCCTTACCATTTACTTATCGCATTAAAACGCTAAGCCGTTCCTTTAGGATATAATAAGGTATTTAGATATAAATGTAACCAATAATAAACCTTATATATAAACGTCTGTAGTATTTCTAAGTTATTACCGTATTTTAATTTAGCTGTAGGCGTATACGCCACGCGTTTTAGCTTGCGGAGGATTTAGGCAGCCCTATATATGGGAAGCCGCTTAGTGCTAGCAGCTCTGCCGTGCTTCCCTTATATAAATATTTACTTAGTATACCTCACTCCTATTTTCTATAAATACTTCCCTCCTATAACCGGCAATAAAAATCTATTAATAACTTCCTATAGAAACTCCGAGCTATTAGGCTGCTAGCTCTATAAGTAACTAAAGGCAAATTATACGCACTAGAGACTTATTATTAGATAAGGCTAATAAGAACACTATAAACTCTTATATTAATAATATAACGAGTAATATCTAGCCCTATCTTCGTCTCCCTCTTCTAGTAGATATTAACAAGGAACCAATACCTATTAGGCTTAACTCTTCTTACAGTATTAGGGAGACGGTAATTACTACTAACTCTAATGTGGACGATATAATAATAAGCATTTAGCCCTATCTTTTTTGCCCTTTAGTAGGTATTAATAAGAAGCCAATACCTCCTAAGCTTAACTCTCCTAGCGGTATTAGAGCGACGGCAACTCCTTCTAGTATTAGCACGCCGAGCTAGCCTTTTTCCTCTTTTACGAATGCTAATAAGGACCCGACCTACCCTAGTAATATTAAAACCCCCTTTATATACTCTAGAGTGGAGGATAGGCTTACTTAAGGCCACTTTAAGGAGGAACTAAGCGCACCTTTAACCCCTACGTAATTATTATCTTTTAAATCCCTAATAGATAAGGATAATAAGACCGAGATATTACCTTGCCTTACTTTAGTAGCACCAGTTAAGGGCTACGTCCTTTAGTTAACCGTTTTTAGTTCCGCTATAGGAGCACTAGTTAAGGGTAACATTCTTTAACCGGTTGCTTTTAGTTTAGATAAAGCATTTAAGTATCTAAAAGTTTATATAAGTAACTAGTTTACGTTCTTATAGAAGAAAACTAACCGCTATAAGGATTTTATTAATAAGTTTCTTATAACAGCAAAACTTTATCTTAATAATTGTCAAATATTTAGGCTTAAAGTAGTATTAGGATATAGACGTCACAGTATAAAGATCGTCTACTAGTTATTAAACGATCCTAAACTCCTAAAGTATATTAATATAATTTATAGCCCTACTAGCGAGTAGATACTAATAGGAATTTCTAAGAATAAAGATAGGCCGGTGTTTACACTTAATGGAGTAGTAAATAGATCTTATAATAATTCTCTAAAGCGCTAGCATTGTTTTATATTTATAGTATAGACTAGAATAAATAAGGGTAAAGAGGAGATAAGGATAGTCCAGTATCTATCGCTAAAGGTAGTTATTACGCGTGCGTTAGATAAGGCTGAAAGAAATAGGTAGTCACTAAGATGCAGTTTCGCGCTTATTAGTTATAAAAAAGATAGGCGGTATAAAGAAGTCCTTAAAGCCATTAAGAATTATATACTAATAGATAGGATATACGTACTAATCTAGCTATATAATGTATATTCATTTCCCTATAATAGACTTTCTTTAATAACTAGATACTTAAATTTATAAAGCATACCTTAAGTGGCCCTAATAAAAACGATAACGTTTACGCTCCTAAAAACGGGCCTTAGTTGGTTAATATTTTAGGCAATATTACGCCTCTAGCCTTAAACCACAGCTTCTTTAGCAGCAATTTTTTAATTCTAGTTACTGGCCCATTAGGTTATATAGGAACTAAGTTTATTAATCCGGAAATTATAAGATGCGCCGTAAATAGAACTTAAGCTAGAAATAAAACTTTAGGCTAAAAAGAACAGTACTATTACTACCGATTCTTTTACCTAGCAAGCTACCCTCGTTTCTTCTATATAACAGGCTAAGCCTTTAATTTTAAATAGTAATGCCCCTATAGTGATCTAAGACTTTTTATTAGAAAGCTATCTTTAATCTAGTCCTATAGAAGATTTTATTTCTCTTTTAGGTTAATAAGTAACGCGTCTTCCTCTTTAGTAAATTTTATTCTAGACTTTAGCCCTTAGGGCTTTAGCTTCTAAGGCTGCTTAACTAGGTTAAAAAGTAAAGGAAATCGTTAAGGAAGGATATTTAGTGTATATAACCCGTCTTTCTAGCGCCTAAAAGCTACTTAGATTAAAAAAAATTCCGAATTAATATTTAAAGCGGCTCCTAGTATTGCTTTATTAGAGTTAGAGCTAAAGGTAGGGCTTAGTAGCGGTTTTTAGGTACGGAGGCAATTATATATAGGGGATATAACCCGCTTATAATAATTGCTAGTAAGTATAGTGCTTTAGTTAGATGTATACGTAGATAAAATTAAAGGGAAATAGTAAGACTGCTAGAGATAATGCTTTGCAGCACGCTTTATCTTTAATTAACTAGTAATAGGGTTTAGAAATCCTTATCGCCCTATACACCCGCGGGCTTTATTACCCTTATTACTATTACTGCTATTACCGTCCCCAGAGTTATTATTATCCGTATTATTACTATTATTACTTCCGTTGCTATAGTTCTCGGCCTTACCTTTGTCTATAACGTTCTTACCGTCCTTATTATTGCTTTCTTTAGCTAAGCCGTTTATAAGATTATCTAGAATATAATTATAACTATTATAGCCCTATTTTCTAGTAGTCTAGTATTATAAGGAGATGTATAGTGCCGGAGGGAAGGGCTAATAGGCCGCGCAGTAGAGATCGCTCGCTCCTTAATACTGTTACCGTCGTTAAGGCTAAGGGTAGGAAAGCTAGAAGGCGTGGTCCTCTAGGAAGTAGGTGACCTTTATTACTTCCTAAGTTATATACTTTTACTACTCTTACTAACGGAAGTATTAGAGATAAATTAATGCTATTTAGTTAATTAAGCTAATTAGACCTCCGCTTCTTTAACTTCTTAGCTTTTAAAGACTCTTAACTAGTAGCTACTAATATCCTAAGCTCCTGCCTAAACTATAGAGCAGTTTTAATGCGACGCCCATTAGCTAAATTATCTGTTTAATTGCCGTCTAGCGTTAAGGATGTAGTATAATTATATATAGGTGCGCGTACCTCCTCTTTTAGCGCTTCTAATAAAGGCAGCTCCTTATTATCTTTATTATCCTTATTACTGCCGTTATTTCTATTATCTACTAATTATTAAATAAGGCTATTGTAAATTAAAAGGGGAAGTGCATATATAATCCACGAGGTGTTATTTAATTATTAGCTTTATTAGCTTTATCGCCCTTAGCTTCCGAGTCTAGATCGGCTATACCGTCTTTAATAACTATTAGATTTACTACTAGTTGTTAAAACTATATATTTAAAACTGCTGGGGAAAGAGGGAGAGTAGTAGGGTAATTATTAGGATAATTACCTTAACTACCTTCTTCAGCGACTTAACTGTTATTTCTATCCCTATAGAAATCTTCCTCGTCGTCCTTATAATCCTTATAATACTTATTATAAGCTGTTTTATAATTATATATAGGGTTTATAGGCGCTTTATTAGATGGAATCTCTAAATTAAGGCCCTAAGTAGAGTAATATGCCGTTTATTGCCTAAGCTTCTAATACTTCTTAACTTTTTAGGAGGAAAAGAGGTATTTTATGCTTTGTCTAAAATGTGCTGCTTACGCCTTTTTTAAAAGCTGTAATTATATAATGCCGAGGCGAAGCTATTGATTTTCTAGGGGAATTAGTATAGAAATTGTTATTATTAAGTAAAATTTTAGGGGGGATGCGAAATGAAGATTAAGATAGTGCTAACGTTAGTGTTATTAGAGTTGCTATTGCTTTATAGCTTTTAAAAGCTTTAAGGGGGAATTAAAGGTCTTTTTAAGTGTATATTAGTCCTCCCTTCGCCACTAGCTCCTACTTATTGCCCCTTATTTATATTTCTTATTAAATAAAGTAATTAATGCGTACGCCTCCGGTATAGACTGGGGTTAATTACCGTTTATAGCGTATAAAGGTTTATAAAGGGTTAAATTCTAGCGCTTAATTAACACCCTTAATAAATTACGGTTAAACCGTATCCGCTAGTCTAAGCTAGCGTATTTAGTTCTAGCATAGCCGTTGTATTTAGCCCCTTATTAGGAGGTTAATAGCGTAAATTCTCTACCCTTGTTCCTTAGTAAAGGGTAGCGCTAATGTATTTATTTACTTCCTGATAATGCCAATCTAGCTAATCTTCTGCGCCGCTTATATTAGTAGGTAAAGCCCCGCTTATATATGCGCGGTATAAGCTATCTATAATAAAAGGAGGTAGTATTATTATTAGTAGCGGGCGGGGCTCTCTAATGCTAACTACTTAGTGGCGGATACGCCTGCGCTCGCATGGTAATTATATACTTATCTATAAATATACTAGGTAAAGAACTGTATGGGGTACTATATAATACTTGCCCTTCTAATATAGCTAGCTAGTGTTAAAGATTCCTTTATAGTTATACTGTTATGCCACTAATCTATTATATGCCTAAAAGCTATAACCTTTTAATTTAGATCTAGGTGGTTCTAACTATAGCCCTATAGCTTAGGAGCCCAGATTATTAATCCTTTACCGCTTTACTGTTAAGTAGTTAGGTAGAGCTAATAGCCCCTTAGCCCTAAACTAGTAGATTAAACGGCGTCTCCGAAACATCCGTAGTAATATAACTATACTACTAGGCAGGTATATATGGCCATCTAAGTAACGCTCTGTGTAATATTTATTTAAATAATGCCTAATACAGCCCTATATAAGGTGGTTGCTTAAATTAGCAACGTCTAGATGCTTTTTAGCTGGGTAGCTTAGTAGGCATACCAGTCGTAATATAGGTGGCTTTAGCTATTAGTAAACGCTAAAGCGGGCCATCTAACCAATAGTATATCCTAAGAGAGAAAATAGCACGTGGGTTAGCTAAAATGAGTACAACGTAAGCTTGCTTAAGCCCTTAAGGGGGGTAATACGGCACGCCTATCCCTTTCTACCCTAGAAGGAAATATACGGTAGAGTTTAAATAAGAGGATAGTGCTAATGCGGCTAGTAACTACGGAATTCCCCTAACCCCCTTTCTATAGGACGGCTGTAGACTAGCGTTATTTAGGAGGCCGAAGGAGAAAGAGCGTAAGAGAGAGGATAGGATTATAAGGGTATATTCACGTTTAGCGGACAGAGGTAGCGCTAAGAGAGCTTAATAAAAATTAAAGCTATTAGCTCTAGAGGTAGTAATTAGGAGAGGAGGCTAAGACTATCTATATATTATTATAAAGGAGACTTATCTATTGGAAAGGCCGTAGTTAACTATATTAATTATTAGTCTAAGATATAGGGGAATAAAGGAATAAGTGGGCTGGACTTATATACGTATAAGCGCTAAGGGGACGGCAGAAATACCTTAATACGACCGTACTAGGGACTAGCAGCAAGAAAAGGAGAAGGCGCAGTGTTGGGAGAAAGGAAAGATAGAGGATAAGAGGAAAAGTAGCGAGAGAAATGGCCTTTTATGGTTAAGGTTAAGGGGCAGTCTTAGCTTAGCGGGGTCAACAAGCGAGGGCGCCTTGCCCGTAAAGGAAGCCTCCATTTCCTAATGCAGTTTCCCGCGCAATAAAATAACTAATTTAATATTTTTTTAGAAAATGCCTACTAACGGTAAGATTAATAGCACTAAGGCGGTTAAGAAACTTCTATGTGGCTATAATTATAAAGTATATTATCGAAAATTCCAATATCCGTAATTTAATTTCTCACTTTACCTAGGAATCTATTCTTAAGCTTTAGTGTGCAAAGAAGGGCCTCTAGGAGGTAAGAAATCCAGTTTATTTCTTATATATTTTGATAAAACTAACTTTTTTTAGGGGAATTCTAATCTTGGCAAAAATAAGAGAATGCCTAAGGCTTTTAGGAGACACAGGTCTTACCTTCTTGCCTTTTTTACTAGTAAGATTCTTTTTAGTACTTTTTCAGTTAATAAGGTATTTTATTCTCGTTTTTTCTAAGATTCTTATTTCTTAAGAAAAATTTACTAAATTCTCGAATTTTATAATAAGATGCTTAATATTAACGGTGCTCGCGTGGCCGCCTTAAAAAAGGGTTCTAAAATTAAGTCTAAGGGTGGTCTTTAACTGGGTACGTAAAATAGCTTATTCTTCTTAGAATTTACTAATAAATCTTGCTAGCTCCTTATAACTTTGCTAAAGATTCTAATTCTGACGAGTAGCTTGGCTTAGTATCTCGGTCATACCAAGATTATTAGGGTTTTTTGTCTTTTTTGCTTAGTTATATTTTCCTTAGTTCATTCTAAGGAGGATTTTTCGGATTTTCTGAGATTCCTAGAGGATTTTCCTATATAATCTGCAAAATTGGATTTCTTTCTCTAGCGTTGGAGGTTATCGAGAATTTTAATACCCCCTTTTATTTTCTTAGATATTCCAATAAACCTCTCTGGTTTATAGCACGTATATAGTGCCTAAGTAGTCTCTTAAAAATTAGAGAATTACTTAACCAAAAGTCTTAAATTTCTCTAAGTAAATTTTATTTATATAAAGATATATTAATTAAATATAATATATATAATAGGGTTATAATCGTTTAGAATATTAAAATTTTAGTATATATATAATTATAGGTAAGTATTAGTATAAAGTATTATAAAGTATTATTAGAGATTAGTAAAGCTTCTAACTAAAATATTTAATTATCTAATTAATAGTATTAAATAGAAGTTATAACCGGTTTAAATATAAGATATCTTATATATTTAAAGAATAATTCCATTTTTACTTTTTCTATTTAGAGATAAATTATAAGTTCTTCTCTAGAAGAGAACTAGCTTCTTTTATAATACGTTTAAGATACTAATTTATTCTCCTATCCCTTATATATGTAACTATATATTAGCTAATATACCTTAATTAACTAAGTTACTAATATTATCTAAAGCTTTTACTAGTTTTTTTCTAAAAAGGAACTTAAATATATTTATAAACTATAAATAGAATAGAAATATAAAATTAGACTAAAAGACTATTAATAAAACCTTAAGAATAGAACCTTAATATAAACTACTAAAAATTACCTAATGCCGCTATTACTATATTAAAAAAAATATAGTAGCTAGTAAAGTAGCTATAGAACCCTTAAATACCTCTAATAATAAAATAGTTACTATTTTAAATCCCTAAGAAAAGCTTATAGTAGCTAATACTAAAATTAAATGGCTATAGGAACTACTTAAAACTAAAAATACCTTTATATTTAGTAATAACTTATTAAATAGACTTACTATAGGTCCTAAGGCGCTAGCCTAATATATAGTATTATTATGGTCTATAAAGATTATAAACTCTCTATTACTTATAGGTAGAACTAATCTTATAATTAATAACTAGAAGCTTTAATTATTATCAACTCTTAATTAATATTTAATATAGTTATTAATAAGCTCTATATAGACTAATTCCATTAATATTAGGTATAAAAACCCCTAAGGAAGACGTAAGAGATAATATAGTATATACCCCTCTAGGTAGTATATCTATACTATATTAATAAGAGGAAAATACTATTAGGTTATTACTCTAAGAGTCTTATAAAGAAGTATCCTTATTATTTATCCTACTCTATTTACCCTTTATGTCACGATAACAATGTATTATATATAAACGCTAGATAAACAAGCATTGGATTTGTAGAATTAATAGCTATATACGGCTGTCGTGGAGACTTAAGAGGATTGCTAGAGAACTTAATAGGAACGTAGCTGCGGCTAAATCTATATAAGGGCGTCAGGGCGGATAAACTATCTACTAACGTCATCGAATAAGAAAAGGAACTAGCTACGCGTACGGCGTAGCGCTTATAATAGGAGTCCCGTTACAGTACCCCCCTTTTAGGGGGTAACAGGTCTAATAGGGTAGGGTTAGGAGTTGTTACAGGAGTGTGGATACTAGGCAATCTAGTGATCGCGTACGCCACAACAGAGATAGAATCCGTTCTTTATGCGATACGCGTAATGCTCAGTAGACTTAGTAGAGGACGATCGCGATCGCGATAAGGCAGCGGATGGTAAACGGGAGTAGAAACTAGGCGGGGCCCTTAACTTGTTTCTAGACTAGAAAGTAGGGGCAAGACTAGCGGTCTGGAGCTAGAGGTCGACGTCTATAGGCTTATAGGCGGCGATAGGTTTCTGGGCTGGTTTCTGGACTAGCGGGTTCTAGATTAGGCGACGGGAGTGGCGATTAAGGCGCTAGACGAGCTTAACGTACTTACTGTATAACAGGCTAAATAGGGTATCGCTCGACTCCTTAAGAGACTGGCAGAGGGCAGGATAAAAGCTATAGTGGAGCGCTATAACGTATAATACGTCTAGCTAAGAGAAAGCATTAGCCTTATATACGAATTGCTTAAAGCGAGCAAGGTACGTAATAAGCGACTCCTCTTCTCTCTAGCGTACAGACGAAAAGCGCTAGATAGCCTCCTATTATTCTCTCAGGTTATAGCAGAGGCGCTAGAAGAAAGAGAAGATATCCTTAGGGTCCTAGGACTAGGTATCTTTGGCTAACTGGCGGAGGTGTAGGACAAAAGCCTACTGGGACTGCTTAAGGCGATTCTATACGTAGTCGAACGCGTTAGTACCGTCGAGCTAGTTAGATTAGAGCTTTGCCCTAATTAACGGGAGCCACATACGTAACGTAAGAGGCTTACCGTTAAAGCATAGTGGATTAGGGAGACGTGGACGAGTAGTTAGGGTAGGGGTAGGGCGGGTCTGGAGGTAAAGCTAGTAGACGTCAACGCGTAAGGCATTAAGGTCTAATTAGAGCGACTAGATCTTAGTACGCTAGTTCTGGAGTTCCTACTATAGCTGCTGTACTAGCAGGAAAAGAGCTAGGTTAGACATAGTAGCTATCTAAAAAGAAGGAAGAAAAAATCTGGACTAGATACGTCGAAGACTCTACATAGAAAGTCCGCGATAGCTCTACGCTATCGTCAACGTCTGGCTAAACAGGGCGAGCAATTCTAATGTCACGATAATAATATATTACATGCGAACGCTAGATAAACAAGCATCAGATTCATAGAATTAATAGCTACGTACGGCTGTTGTGGAGACTTAAGAGAATTGCTAGAGAACTTAATAGGAACGCAGCTGCGGCTAAATCTATATAAGGGCGTCGGGGCGGATAAACTATCTACCGACGTCATCGAACAAGAAAAGGAACCAGCTACGCGTACGGCGTAGCGCTTATAACAGGAGTCCCGTTACACTTTATATTATACTTCTATATTATTACAAATTACTATTAAATATTATTACTTACTTACCCTTAGCTTTTTATTACCCTATATATATATCCGCGTTACTTATAGTCTTCCTACTTATAGCTAAATAACTGTCCCTATTCTAATAATCCTTCTTTACCTCTATTCCCTATCTTTCTATATTTAATAGCGCGCTTAACCTAATATTAGATATAGGGGTATACTAAGCCCCTATAGCTAAGTACCCGTAATATAATATATATTAAAATATATTAGGTAGGTTAAGGTATAAAGGAAGTAAAAGTTGGTTTAGATAAGAGGCTTATTATAAACCTTCTACTTATAAGATATATACAGTTTAGCTATATAATAATAATAATAAATTCAATTTACCGCCCGTCCTAGTCCCCCTAGTGGGTCCACGCAGGCTAATACCTTCTATAGGAAAAACTCTAACTTAGAGAAAACCCTACCTCGGGCCACGCTAGAGAGATAGCAGCGTTCCGACATTAGAGCGCCGGCGGCTTACCTTTTATTTACCTTTAAGTCTGCATATTAAGCCAACTGGCCGCGCTTTACGGATAATCTTACTCTACCCCCTTCTTTCCTTATCCTTTTACCTTTATTCTTTTACTAGTCCTTTAGGCTTTAAAAGGGCTAGTATCTACTTATATCCTCTATATTTATTGCCTTTACTACCTAAAACTAGGGTAACGTACCTAACTATACTAGCCATTTTGCTGCCGCTTAGGCGCTTTTTTTATTATTTAAAATATCCTAAAGGCGTTTAGAGGCGCATTTTGCTATAAAGTCCGCCCTTTAGTAGTATAGATACTAGAATAGTATATAGTGGACTATCTACCTTATTTAGCTATATTCACACCACGGGAGAACTGCTAGTACACTAACGGATACAAGCCATGTATTAAGCCCTATTACCTCTATATAAAGAAGAAATAGTACTATAGCCTTTACTTTTATTAGGCCTTTATATAATGGGATTATAGGTTTCCCCTATAGGGTCTTCCACGTGGTTTCTATACGGTCTTTAGCCTTTGCCTACTACTATTATCGCTATTCTAAATCTGCCTATTTCGCGATAAAGGTGGTTACCTGCCTTTAGTACTAGTGACCTCCTATATAGTAGCGGCGCTCCGCCTATACTCTGCTAGCGTTCCGCTAGCCGCGCTTATAGGGGTTTATTGTAGCTTTCTGCTTTATATAGTTCTTCTAGTATGCAAGGAAGCCTTATATTTTATTTTTACGGTCCTTTATATATTCCCTAAGCGCTTCTAATAGTACTAGTAGCCGTTTTATTTTTTACTAACGCTTTATTAATATATTCTAGATACCGTTAAGTACCTCTACTAATTCCTTTTCTACCCTATTAGAGGCTGTCTTAGCGGCTCTTTAGAGGGCTATTATTTTAATATAGAGTTAGATTAGGGGAATAGCCACTTCCTTCTCTATTATAGCTATTAGTGTTTATTAGTATACCCTTATAACCCTACGGAGATACTAGTTCTAGACTTTCTATAGTAGTTTAAGTAAGCTTTTTACTAGCGTTCTACTGTTATCCTATACTCCCTATACTTAGGCGCTATATAGTATTGCTAGTTAGATAGTAGCTGTATATAGGAGGCGTAAGCGGTGTATTAATAGGCCCTATATAGACGTAGTAATTCTTAATATTACTTTAAAGGCTGCTAAGCCCTTACTCGCGGCCTTTTTGACCTATTCTTTCTATTAGAGCTTAGGGTCTACCTAGATCCCTAGGACTCGCATACTGGTTTTTTGGGGGGCTGTCTCGCAGCTAGCGATACGCATAGTGGACGTAAGGTCTGCGGTAGCGTGGCGCCGTCGCCTTGTGAAGTGTATAAGCTAGTACTTCTTAGGGGCGAACGCCGCCCTATATTAATTTGCCTATATAGTGTAGTAGTTATAGGCGGCCTCTAATTATTAATAGTTCTTTACTGTGGAGTCCCTTTAGGTAATAAGGTTTGTGTCGTTTATAAAGCTAAACCCTAGCGTACCGCTATTAGGGCGCTAGAATTCTTCTAATAGCTTTAATATAAAAAAGAGGAATAAGATTAGTAATAAGGGTAACCCCTAGGGAATACCTATCTATATCTAAATCTAGTTACTCTTATATCCTGTAAACTTAATATAGGTTTTATATACTATTAGGAAGCTTTATACAGAGTCTATAAGCCACTTTAAAAAGCCTTTTCTTTTTAGAATATAAAGGAGCCTTTTATAGGAGATGTTATTAAATACCCCTACTAAGTCTAGGCTTAGCATTAACACTATATACCTACGGCGCGTTTACCACGCCGTTTATATATAAGAGCTAAGCAGTCCTACCGCTAATAGTGTGGATTATTTACGCCTTACTCCTATCTAGTTCTAAGGAAGTAGCCTATGCTCCTCTATAGCCTTAGATATAATATTAGCTACGTACTTTTCTAGGACTTTTACTAGTATGTTTTTAAGGGCAATTAGTTTATAGCTGCCTAGGAAAGAGTAGTCTTTCTTTCCTTCTTTATATAATACTACGGTTATGGATTCTTTAAGGCTTTTTAGTATTATTCCGCTGGCAAAGCAATAACTAGCTGCTTTTGCTAAATTTTTTATAATAACTAGGGCAGCTACTTTAAGGACCTTATTTAGTATGCTATCTAGCCCTAAGGCTTTTCTATTTAGAAGACTCCTAATAAGCTTACTAATTTCTTCTGTTAAGATGGTGGGGCTAATATTAAGTATATTTTGTTCCCTTATTGTCTCCATATTGCTAAGGTCTGCTATTCCAGTTTTAAAAAAGAACTTAGCTGCAAGGATATTAGCCTTTATAATATTATTGTCTATTAAGGGATCCTTAGTAGACCTCCTAAGGTCTAGTAGATAGGGGTCCGCCTTTACTACGCTTGCTTTTCTACTCTATTTTAATAGAGTCTAAAGTCCCTTGTTATATAGTTTTAATTAATCTTTAGTAAGTTTATAAATAAAGCGTCTTTAGTTATTACAACTAACTCTCCTAGTCTCTTTTTACAGTTAATTGTTTAATATTAAATATCTTTAGTAGTCCTCAGGGTTGTTATAAGCTTGGAGCTGTTATCGCGCCTATTAGGCGCCGGCGTGGAGCTGTATAGCCTATAGCGACCATTCTTGACGGGCCTGCTAGCTAGGCTATGCTTATGGGCAGTATTCTTTAAGTACTTACTTAATCCCTTCCTAAAGGGCTTAAAAAGGGTCTTCAGATATGGTCTAGTTAAGCTCCTAAATACTTTGGAGAAAGCCCTATAAGTTTAGCTTCTTAAGGGCGAGGCGCTGGCGTTCCGCTAGCAGATAGCTGGTGTTATTAATTTAGATACGGATCGGTATATAGTCTCTTATAAGGGCCTATTCCTTAACTATACTATAAAAGTTAACTTTTCTGTATAGATCTGGTGATATAAACGTAAGGTTTATTACACTCTCCTATTACCCTCTTTTCTATATAGGCTCTCCTTTTAGTATAGCGAGTACTAGGCCTCTAGCATCGGTTTTGGCTAGAAGGCGTTCCGCCTGCTCTTTGCTGGCTATATGCTTTCCGCCCTATATTAGATAGTAGGCGTTAAAGTTACCTAAGAGTATAATTTCTCCCTTAGCTTCCTTAATAGCTATTTTAACCTTAGGCTATGCCCTAATCTAAGGGCCATCTTCGCGCGGGTTGTAGATATTAATAATTATAGCCTTTAGCCCCTTTAGGCGTACCTAGAGGGCTACGGTAAAGGGGCCGTATTATCTACGCTTTTAATACGTGGCGTTAATATTCTGGCTAATTATAAAGTAGACCTTTATTATAGGGAGAGCGTTATATATAAGTATAAATCCCCTAGGGCAGTATATTAATTTGGTGTATCTGTTATATACTAGCTCCTAGATTATAAGGACCTAATAGTCCGCCAGCGTAACACTATTAAAGAAGGGGCAACACGCCCCTTAGTTTGCATTTCCGTAGTTATACTAGATAATTATATACTTACTTATTTAAAGTGGGTGTGGGCTTATTTATATCTATATCCTATTCCTCATCGTTTTTACTATTAACTATTATTGCTCTATTAGCGCGAAGCTGAAGCCTTAATTATAATCTATTTCTGCTTACTATTTTAATAAAAGATAGTTTACCTAGTCCCCGTTTAAGTAGTTATTTTTAGGTCCCTAGGTAAAACATTTCCTATCCTCTTTTCTTATTAGTGCTAATTATAAGGTTTCCTAATATTAAGGGTTGGTATATTATTTCTACGGCTTCTTATATACGGAGCGACTACGTTAAAAGGGCCATCCTCTTTATTTAGATACCTTTAAGGTAACTTTAAAAGGTCCTATACTCTTTCCTTTACTATACTTTATAGGCTTTACTGCAGTTAATATAGGATACCCTTTCCTTAGGGCAATCTATGGTGTTATATAGTCCCGCATATTACCTATATTTTATTTACTTTCCGCATACGCTTTATATATACCCCTATTAATTATAGCGGTAGCATTACTTTATAATTACGCTATTCTTAAATAGCCTAGTTTTAAAAAGCTGGGATTTAATAACTATCCCGCTTTTCACAATCTTTTACTAAATTGCTTAGGTTAGGACGCTAATTATAATTATTCCCCTGGTCTTCTTAGGTTCTCTTTAGGCGCTACTAGAGTTTACCTAGCGTTTTGCCTACGCTTTAGGGTTGTATAGCTATTAGATCCGGCTAATAGCTATCCTAGGTATAAGGCGCTTTGTGGCTTTATAAATAGATTAAGTTAATTCCAAATTATCTACGTCCCTTTTATTATTAATTAAAGTCTTAAGCGGGACTCCTAGTACTTCTAGGAGGTAATCTTTCTTTAATATTCTAAGTCCTAGCGCGTTTAGCCCATTTAAGATTTAGTTCTTTATTATTTAGGAGGGGATATAGACATCTATGTCCCCACTATTAAGGGTGCGTACGGCGTATACGCTTAGTATTATTCTCTAAATAGTCTTAAGAAGCTCCCCTAGTTTATAGCCCTAGGGCTCCTTAATCCGGGCGCGTATACTCGCTCTCTATAGTGCCGCGATTATGTTTACCGTGCGGGCCGCCTATACAGTAACAACTACCTAGGTTTAGACCTGTACTAGGGGAACTCCTAGGCCTAAGGGTCCTCCTTTATATATTTCTTTTTAGATTTTCTTAATACTAGCTTTAATTCGGTTAAGCTAGGCCTTAGTCTCTTATTCTTAGGTTATCTAGGGGACTAGACGCGTTAAGAGGGCTTTAATATACTATATTGCCTCTTAAATAGAGGCAAGTATTTAGTGCCGTAGAGTTTCTTCCTCCTCTTTTATAAGATCGTCTTTAATTTGTTTAAGTGTTTTCTTTAGTTTTTACCATTACTGGCAGCTATCCTTTTCGCATTATTGCCCACCTAGTTTATAGTTCGGTTCCCACGCGTTATAACTCTTACAACTTTAGCAGGAAGCCTGCGCCCCTCCGTCGTCCCCTATGCTCTAAATGGGGGCGATGTGGTTTTATAGGGTTTCTCGGTGCGGGGAATAGGATTCCGATATCGGGTTGCTTTATTAAGTGGTTTTAGGCTGGTTTCACTGCTATTGCGGCTTTTTTAGCTATTATTATCCAGTTTAGCTATATATAGGTGCTATATAGTATATCGCTATTCTATATAAAAAGAAGAGGATTACTACTATAGGTAGATGCCGTAATTTAAATATACTAGATATATACGCAAAGATATAGTAGTTATATTCGTAAGCCTTTATTAAGGCTTACCCTCCTAATAGAAAAACTTTTCGTACTACTACTATATCGTAGCACTAGCGCTATATAGCTATATATATATCTCCACGTTTACCCTAGCAGTTTACTAGTATAATTTTAATAAAACGCTAATAGTAGCTATTAAGATCTTAGGCTTTACTATATAGATATATAAAGGCCAAATTTATAAAGTACTAAAAGCTTTAATTATAGAATGAGCTTAAAGTTAATATAGACTATTTACTACTACTCTAGTAAAAATAACCTATATCTTTAGCTATATTAGTAGAAATACCTAAATATACCTATCTCCGCGATATACTTAGGACTTAATAAACCCCTTTCTTTATAAAGAAAAGATAATTAACTACTTATATTCTATTTATAAGGACCCCTTTAAGGTATAGAATACCTACCTTAATTATAAAGGCCTAATAATAAAAATAATAGAGACCTTTTAACCTTTAAATCCGCTTTTTATACCTAGCTAACTAAGCCTAAATTTGTTAAAAAGGCTTATAATTAAACCTCTTTAATAAGCTTACCTTAAATCTATAGTAATATATACTACTAGTTTTTACTACTATATAGATATTAAAGAAACTTGTAAATTACTACCTAGTTATTAACTAAGGCCTCTCCTAAATTAAAGTATATACTAAGCGGTTTAAGGGTAGAAATCCCTTAAATTAGGCTATAAGTAATATAAGAACAGCTTATAGTGCCTTAGTATAATCTATAACTTTTATAGTACTAGCTATATAACCTATAGTTAAACTAATAGGAAGCTATATAGCTAAGTTCTACCGCGGGTTTAGGGTATACCTAATCTATATATAATAATCTCTATTAATAGGCCCTTAGTAATTAAAAAGCTTACTTTTTATATAGTTAAAAAAAACTACTTTATAAAGGACTATTAAATAAAGGTATAGATGGATAAGGTCCTATTAATTTAGGGAAATAGTATAAAGCAAAAAAAAGAACCCTAAGAAAGGCTTTTCTCTAAAGTTAAAAAAGATTTATATATTATATATTAAACTAGGTTAGCCAATTAGCAGAAAAAGCTATGCTATTTCTTATGCTTTATTCTATAGTAAATATTAAGTTTTAATAAATACCTAATATACTATAAAGCTAGCTAACCTTTAAATACACTTACAGAAGAACTATTTAAGCTAATTCCTATTTATAGGTATATTAAATAAGTAGAGTAACCTATTATAACTATCTTATATATATTCTAATATCCCTCCCCTATAATTATATATTAAAGCTACTATAATATAAAGGGTATAAAAGGAGCGTAACTCTAATATTATAAAGTATATTAAGATATGCCTAAATAAACTATAAAGGGACCTTAGGGTGCCCTATAGAAGAGCAAACTAATAACCTTAAAATAGGGAAGATATATTAGAGAAATAGGTATATAAAAAAGTAAAAGAAAAATAGTACTATATTAAGGCCTAGGCCTATATAAAGGATAAAGAGAGATATATAAAAAAAACTAGTAAAGATAATAATAAGAGAGAAAAAGGAGCTAATGTAAAGTATAAAAGAGTATTAGGAAACTATCTACTATAATATAATACTAGTTAAACCAATACTAAAAAGATATAGAGGCTATTTTAGGTATAAAAAAAACCTAAGCTATAGTATAGTTAACACTATAGGGTAAATATTTAAGGGCTCTAAGAAGACCTAATAAAGGTGGAAAATATAATAGTAATACTTTTAAGAATAGGAATAATAGGACTAAAAGATTAGCTCTACTAGGTAGGTATCCTAATAAGTAGCCTAAAATATAAATATAGCTAGCTAAGACAGATACTAAAATATATAATACTAGCGCGTTTATAGGCTTATTATAGCAGTAATAGTTCTTAAAGAGGTTAAAAAGTAAGGTAGTAGAGTACTATAGATAACTTATAGGCGCTAAGTAGGCGAGTCTTAAAAGGTAAGGAGATAGTTTATAGGGTTTTCTTAAATAGAGTTTTCTCCCTATATATAAATAAGGAGTAGTCTATATAGGCCTAATAAGGAGTAGTCTATATAGGCCTAATAAGGATCTAAATTAGACGTTAATAAATAAATAAATAATTATAACTATCTTATAAATCTATCCTTGTATTAATAGATAAAGGTAATATAATATCCAATTTCTTATTATAGACCTTAGAAGCTATAATATAATCTAAAGAAGAAAATAGCTAGCCTATTTAGACTTATAGCTTAATATACGGAATAAACGGCTTATTTGGCTTAAAACTATACTATAAATACCTTTCTTTATAAAAGTAACTAGTATTATAATATATAAATACCGTTTATTAGGCTAATACTATATATAAGAACTAGGCTTTTAAGAAAGTTATATAGCTTAATCTATAGCGGGGTTATATACTATATTATATTTAGGATATCTATACTAGAAACCTAAAAGATAAATATAAAGCTAGCTAAGTTTTCTATACGGAACTTAGACCCTATATAGCTATAAATAGTAATAAGAAATACTAAACGCTAAACTAAACCTATAAATTAAAAGAATAGTTTATAAAAGATAGAATAGGAGTTTTTTTATATATCTATTATATTATATATAATACTATATATATAGCCTCTAGGCTATAGCGCTATAAGGGGTTATTAATACTTTTAATTAATAGTTAGGGGACGTTAGAATCTATATTATATCTATAAGAATTATATAGGTACCTAGAATAGAAGTATATAATAGCTATTATTTCATAAAGGGATATTAATAGTAGTTATTTTTAAGATCTTACTACCCTATATAATACCTTTTTACTACCACCTATAACGCTTTAATAACTACTAGATTATATCTATACGCTATATAACGTCTCTATATTAGTTTGACTAAGTTTAAACTTTAAAGATTATAGGTTTATAGCTATTACTATATATAGGTATAATAAAGAGATAAATATATTAAATATAAGAGATTAAAGGTATAAAGTAAATGTATAGTTATTAGCGACTTAGTTAATTAAGGGATTAGTATAGTAAAGAGGATATATAAGCCTAGACGGTTAGATTGTCTATTAATAAGGATTTAAAGTTAGAGAAAGAAAAGAATAAAATAGTAATATTATTTAAAGTAGGGTTTTTATATAGTCCCTTAGCTATATAAAGGTTATATAAGCTTTATATATATATCTACGTCTACTAACTACTATTTCTATTAGTGTTATAATATTACCCCCTTCCCCTCTAAAAAAGCCTACCCTTAAGCTTTATATATCTGTATTATATCTATAGGTAGCCTATTATTTTTACTATATTAGTGTTTTATCTACTTATATAGGTACTTTAGCTATCTAAATTTATTAGGGTAGTGGCTTTAGAAAATATAAAACTTATAAGGACTACCTATAAAGTTCTATATAGGGTATTAAGTAGAGTTTAGATTATATCCTTTCTAATTAATATAGTACTTTAGCATTCCCCTTATAAGTTTATAAACTAGTATTTCTTTAAATTTCTACTTTATTTTACTATTAACTTAAGTTAGTAATAGGAGTAGGTTAATTTAATCTAAGAAAGGGTCTATAGTGGCCTTTTATAACTTATCTAGTAAAAAAATCAAGTATACCTTAATTAAGCTTAAAAGTTTAGTCTTATAAAAACTGCCTACTTTTTTAAAGATCTTATAAGTCTTCCTATTTAATAGCCTAGCTTATAGCTAGGCCATTTTATTATTTAAATATTTATTATAACTTAAACTCTATTACCTATAATAAAGTTAGGCTTAGGTCTATACTTTATTAATTTTAAAGCCTTTTTTAAATTTATATAAGCTACTTTCTAAGCTCCTCTTATATATTTAATATACTACTAGGCCTCTTTATAAGATAGTCTTTTATATATAGTTTATAGCCCTTCTAGTCTATTCTAGTTGGAGCTTATATATAGTAAAATACTCTATTTCTAGCTAAATATATATAAATTCTATAGGGTTATAAAATAGGGTTACTTAGGTATAGTTTATTAGAGTAGTACTTTAGCCTAATTATCCTAGAAGTTAATAAAGGGCTAAAGTCTCTAGTTAAGGTATTAATTTATAATCTTTATTTAACCGTTTATTTAAGGGTAGTATATTATAAAAAGCTTTAGCTTAATACGTAGGATTTAGGTAAGCTTATTTTAAAGAGCTAATATAAACTATAGCCCGTAATTATATATAATAGTATTTAATAGTCTATAAATTTAGTAAACGTAGTAGATATATAGTTAGACTACCTCTTTAATATTATTATTTTTTATAGTAGGGGACTAAGAACGGGCGCTTAGTAAAGCGGTTAACTAAAATTATATCTATTATAGTTTATAGGTAGCTTATATAAAATTATAAAGATATACTATTAGGGACGCTTTAATATTAGAAGTAGTTTTAATAATATTATAGTTTTATCTTATAGAATTATATACTTATACTAGTTGTTATAGTTTTATATATAGTAGTTAATGTCTATAACTATTTTAGGCTAATAGTAATAGTTACTAATAATTTTATAAGTTTTATCTTTTCTAGAGTAGGCTATAGAGACCTAAGTATAGGCTTTAGTAGTAAGCTAAGTCTAAAAGTTTTATTCCTTTAGCCACTTCTAATACTTAAGTAATCTATTTTTAAGGGACCAAGGCCTAATAATATTCTTTATCTTTTTATAGTACTTTTATAAAGAAGAGGTTATACGGCTTACCTATAATAGTTTATTAATAAGGCTAAGTTTTAGGGAGTTAATAGGGTATATCCTAGCGCCTATAAGGCTTGCACTTAGTTCTACCTATATCTATAGGTTAAAGTACTCTAGTTATAGTAATATCTAGTTCTATAATATAATCTTTACGGCTATCTAGTTATTTAGGTCCTATTTATATCTTATAAGGGTATATATATAGTTAATAGCGCCTAGCCTATATATAATTAGAAAGTTAAACTAAGATAAAATATATATTTAGTACGCCTACTATTCTATAAAGGCCTTAGTTATTATAAAGTATTCTAGGGCCTTATAGTCTAAAACTACTTAAATAAGCTTAGGGATTACCTCTAGCTATATACGCTAGTATTAAAAGCTAAAGGTAATAGCTAGTATTTCTTTATTATAGATAGGGTAGTTTAGCTTAGTATCTATTATAGTTTTTAAATAGTAGATAATAGGGTATTATTCTCTATCTAGTCATTATATTATTTAAAGTATTAGGTTTTAATATTAAGAGTAGCTTTAGGTAGAAGTAGATAAGTAAAGAAGTAGAGACTAGTTATTTATTAAGCTTATTAAAGTAAAAGGGCTAGTCCTTTAGGTAAGGTAGCTAAAAGATTAAGTAATCTTACTAGAGTTCTTTATAAGGCGTTAGTAAAAGTAAAAAAACCCTAAAAATAACTGTACCCTCCTTATAATTTATAGAAGTTCCTATTAGTTAATTATAGTTATCTTTTCTAGGTCTACCTTAATTCTATCTATATTAAAAATAAATTATAAGTACTTTATACGCTTAACGTTAAATTCTAACATTTTTATATTATCCTAAAAACTAGGCTTAGAGAGTTATTATAAAGCCTTATAAACGTACTTCTTAATTTTCCTCTTTTTTTATTTGCCGCAAAAATGTATTAAAAATAAGCCACAGGCCACCCAACTCCCCTGTAACGCACCGACAATGTACAAAACTTTGGCCGGGTACCATAGTAATACGGGAGACGCTTATTCTGGTGGCGGCTTAAATATCGGCATTTATGCTGCCATAAATCTTTATAGTAAGGGCCTAAGCCCTTATATAGATGTGGTATTAGTTACCTATTATAAACAGTAAGATATAATAAGGATTTAATATATCTTAAAAGCTTATAGAGTATAATGTTGAGGGGAGAGTCGCAATCTCGCGGTGTGCGCCAAGCATCACTTACGCCACACTTAAGCCACTAAAGGCTAGCGCACACCACCACGACAGGGGGGGGCAGGAACTTTTGACCGCTACCTCCGTATTAGTAGCCAATCTTGTCCCATGAATACCGCGGCTTCACGGGTATGCTGTACTTGCATCGATCCACCAAGTTCGCCAAAATCATGCCAATAATCACGCTAGCTCAGAGTGAGCTCAGCCACTGTTTAGACGGGGCCTGATTTCAGCCTCGTTGCATACAATGATCTGGTTTGTCATTAGGGTGTAGCATCGATAGAACAAGGATTCCAAGACAAAAAGTGACTAAGTAAGGAATTAAGAATATGTCTAACTAGGTAAGTTTAGCATTTAGAGCTGGGTGACAACTCCCTCGTTCTCAGCGGCAGATACCGCCCTTTTCGTAGGGCATTGCCACCGGTGTGGGACTGTATAGTGCAACAGGTGTCAATCCAGAAGTATTCTAAGCTATCATGTCTAGCTTGTCCTCCACAGAACTAGATCTTCTCATAGCCAGGCTTATTCTTGCCAGTGCCGTTTATCAGGTCTTCAAAGGTGACCTCCTCGGTATCCGGTCCCCATGTGTGCGAAAGTATCGCATAGGGAGGGATTATGTCGTTGCTAACAAAGTCCTTAGTGAGGCCGAACTCGCCACTGTTGCTGCATTGCAAAAGCCGCATTCTTTCATGCGGAGTTTCACGGGAGAATAGGCAGTGGGAATCGCGTTGGCCGAACTCGAAGGCGGCAGGTTAGTAGGGCGACGGCAGCTGGCGCGCCGGCTGGGAACACTGCACCTTAACTATCAAAGCTAACGAGTGTACACGAAAAGCGAGAAAGGAACCTAACCATATGTACCGAAAGATTAAACCTGAATGCGAGCCGAGCCGAGAGCAAGGTGGGCTGGCTGCACAATCTTTAATCAGCCCAATGTCTCTTTTCTGCACGAGGAGAGGTTACTACCGAGGCCTAAAACTGGGATCACGCGTAACAAAACGATGCTGACAAGACTTAGCGTACAGTTACGATGTTACGTAAAACCAACGCACACCGAAATTATTCGAAGTTGCGTACCGACCTGCATAGCGGATTTGCCTCCTACACCACATACATTGTTGATGATGATTTCTTAGCGTTATAGTATAATTTCATGGTTTAGATCAGCCCCTTTTATGAATTTAAAAAGTAATAATATAATAGGTAGTGTTGTGGTAAAGAATTTAGTCGCGGCATTAAAGCGCACTCTGCGGGAATCAAGCGATAGGATAACCATATTTATGTAATTTTTAGTTAGGAAGGCTTGCGAGTATTAAACAGTAGCTACAGAGCACATTAACTATAGTGCTATAAAAATATTAGCATGTGCACAAATACTACGTTACTTAAAAGTCAAGGTACTTCGGACTTATTTCGGGATATAGGGTGTTTCGGGACACCGGGGGGGAGGTTATATACATTTGGGTGTCTTGCCCGTATGTCTCGCTTCCTAGGTGGGCATATTAATCTTTTGTATACCACAGCCTTAGTGCATCCCCTTCCGCCAAGGACACTTCGAAGTCTCGGTTTTTTCTTCCCGTGCCTTCAACGGAGTCTCTGTTCTGCCTCATACCGGTACACAACTTGTTCCGGAATATTTCTGCCTTATTCCGGAATAGATCGTCCTCAAAGTGGAACAAATCGTGTATCGCTTTAAGCTGCCTTATTCCGGATTAATTGCTTTATTCTAAAATATTTCTGCCTTATTCCGGAACAGATTTAGATATTAGATTAAACTTTTAAAGCTTTTTAGTGGATTTTAGCTGTTTCTATAAGCTAATTTAGGAAGTATGGTGTAGTTAATAGTTATAAATAAGGATTAATATATAATCTTATTAATTTTAGGCGTAAAATAAGTAATAATATATCCTTAATATTACAATTAGTTATCTGGTAGAGTATAATTGTATATAAGATCTTAATTTTCTAATAAGATTTTATAAGGCTCTAGAGATTAAATTTTACTACCCCCCTAAACCACTATAATACCATCAGATTCCATCTAAACTAGGTTACGCTGTAATTTATAAGTATATTTAAAGGCCTTTCTACGTCGTGGATATAGTCTATAAGTAGTAGAAACTAATTAGGTAGGGAGTAGTTAATCACGTTCCCCGCTACTAGAATTTATAAATTATACAAAGCTTTAAACCCACCAAGATCTATTAAAATCCGGGCTTACCGATATTCTACCGGCTATAGACTAATTGCCTAATTAGGTTTAGTATAGTTGCGATTTAGATTTCTCCTACCTGCGCCAGCCTTGCCCGTTCTATTGTCCTTCTCTCCTTTAACTTCCGCAGCCTTTGTAGTGGGCTTAATTAATTACCTTCCTTATTTGCCGTTGCCGATTAAGGTTGTATAGAGCTTTGAGGTTGTGTAGAGCTTTAAAGCTTCGTCTCCTGCTAGGGGCGTTTTAGCTAAGAGGTTATCTAAGAACTAGCAAGTCTCCTATAGCTTATAGCTCTTAAAGGTGGTTCGATAAAGTCCTCGGTTGGTTAATTTATATAAGCTCTCCCTCTATAGCAGTAGGAAGAACACTCTATATTTCCTTTTTAACAGCCATATTACTAATTGCTGCATCCTTACTTACACCCACAGCTAGTAGGTCGCGCAGTTATTAGATAAGCTTTTACTATTATAAAAAGCGGTATAACTTTACTAATACTTATAGGAATCTAAGCATTATAAGTCTCTCTTAGTTTAATTAACTCGCTGCCAAGGAAGGGCTCTTTAATAATTCCGTACTAAGTGTAAATTTTATAGTAGCCATAGTTTTAAATCTTGTATATACAGCTAGGTATATAAGAGATCTTAGTAGCCTTTTAAAGCTTTCTAGGAATTGGAAAAAGGATAAAGTTGCCTACATTAAATATAGTAATAGAATGCTGTATACTATACTTCTTCTTTATTTGTTCGCGAGAGCGAGCCAATCGCTATTGAACTCTTTTGTAAATATTTAATATATTATAAAGGGAGCTCGACTCTACGGAAGGCCTCTACAGCCGTAGTTCCTTTTAGCGCTCCTCTAGCTTTTTTAACACCTGCCGCTTAAGCTTTTGCCATAGTGGAATTGCGTGTATAGGATTGTTGGAGTTCTTAATTGCCCGAATTAAGTTATACCTATAGGCAGGCTTAGCGACATTGTAATACTTACTAAGATCTATAGGTGGAACGCTAGCTCCGCCGGCTTTGTAATAGAGTTATACTTATAGAGCTTTAATTTAAATGGCAAAATTATCTATAAAATAGCCTCTGGGGGTATAGTAGGAGTCCTCCAGATCTTTAATCTAGTTATCTAGATATAGTTCCTCCTGCTGCCGAATAGATTGCAGAGCTCTCTTAGTACGTTAAAGATCGGCAGTACGCTTAGTACTTACTGCCGCTAAGGCTACAGCCTCTCTATCTATTACTTCTATTATCTCGTAATATAGTTATATTCTAGCTTCTTAGCTTAGTATAGGAAAGCCTTCTAGTAGAGGCGGAGGCTATCTAAATCCACTTAATCCTAATAACTGTACAGTATACTAAATTTGTCGCGTTTAAATTAAGACTAGTGAGCAATTGTAAGAGAGGCGATCGTCGTTAGATAAAGTATGGTTTGGAGGAGTCGCCTACCTCTAGTTTCCCTTAGCTAAATCGTTGTTGTTAAATTAATCGCGATCGTCGTTAGATAAAGTATGGTTTAGAGGAGTCGCCTACCTCTAGTCTCCCTTAGCCAAATCGTCGTCGTTAAATTAATCGCGATCGCCTACGGAGCTAGTTCCTAAATTTGGAATAATACTATTAGAATCACTATCTTTATTAGCGGAAGATTTGCCAGAGGTTAAGATCCAATTATAGTTATCTTTTATATTAGAAGACATATTATAAGCCTTATTAGCAGTAGTAAGGGCGCTAGAAGCGATAGATTAATTATCCCTAGCCTTGCGCTCTTACTTAGCGGCCTCCTACCTATTGCTATTCTTATCTGGTTAAGGGCCCAAAACTTCCTTATTACCATCTAGATCCTTATAATTAAATTTAGCGTTACTAACGCTGGGTAGAGGCTCCGCTATAGCCTAGTAGGCAGGCGGCAGTAAAGCAGAGGCCTAAGGATCTCTCCTATATAGGCAACAAAACGGCATACAGCTAATTAACTTATAGTAGGTATAATTAATTAAGGCCGCAATAAGTAGGCAAGCCGCTACCTATTATAAAGTTCCTATAACTCGCTTTACTGTATAAAGCTTCTTCTTTATAAAGCCGTTGGCCTACTCTATAAGGCCTTATAATTATAAGTAATAGGGACGGCTATTAATAACTTTAACTTTATAACAACAAAGTAAAATAAGAAGGGCGCCTTTAAATTCTAAACCGTTATTACTCTGCTAAATATAAGGGTAAATACTATAGTAATATAGCTATTATAAAACAGTAGCGGCGACTTCCTTAGCAGTCTTCTGCTTAAGAGGATAGAGGGTATAGTATTTACTAAAATAATCGCGTATCTATAGAATCCATTTATATTCGCCGTCTGGCTTAGAGCGCATATTAATTAGATCGCCCTAGATACAATTAAAAGGTGCTAATAAAACAATTACATTAAGCGGAGGCCTTATAGTAGAGGCTGCTTTTCTACAAGAATATTAGTAATATACCTTTAGATCTAGAATTCTTAACTTACTCCTTGCAGATCCGACAGTAATTAATTAGCCAGTTAACTTTAACATTTCTTATACCAAAATACTCTATCGCAATTATACGATACGTCTTCTTCTGCCCTAAGTATTTAATATACTTACTTACGATTACATCATAAATCTCTAGCTTAGGAATTACCTTTAAAGCCTTTTTATTAGCGCCTAATAGGCGCCTCCAGAGGCCTTATAGCTTTAGGTAAACATCTTCCCTTATAAACCACCGGAGGTTAGCTTTTAATTTGGTGTTGCGTTCTGCCTATATACGAGCTTTATAATCTGGATTAGCAAGCTAGAAAACAAGGTCGTTATATTTATGCTAGGAGACTCGCTTTATAGAGTTCTTCCTAGTTTCTTCTAGATACTTTATAAAGGCAGGCTTTACTATAACTAAGAAGGCAGAAATAGCTCGGGCGGCGTTATAGAACCCGGATATAGTAGAAGGTAAGGTAGTATTAGATGCGGAGGTAGGTATGGGGTTAGGCGCGAAGGCCAACATCACTATTACTAGTGTTAGATTTAACCTGGCAATTAAGTTAGATATATATTTAGAACTTACAGAGAAGGCCTATATATTATTAAGGATCTAATTAAGTCGTAGATAAGGTGGTAGCTAAGGAGCGATTAATAAAAAATTTCCAAAGTTTATTAAAGCCCCTACGCTAAGCCTAATTAGGCGATTTCTAAGCAAAATCAACACTATAAGGGGCTCACGAGAGCTCTCCAAAAAATGCTTGCAGTTAATTGTGAAATATTATTTGACTACCAAATATACACTTATTAAGTAGACCTTTTGGCGACGTCGTATAGGCGTCATAGGCGTAATTTAGGGTTACTATGGGCCTTATGCGATAACTATTTACTAATAAAATCTAAGGGTGAAATAAAAATTAAGCATATGGCGTAACTATTTTGAATCGCTTCGCGATTGGCGGTGTAGATACAGCGTTGGTAAGCCTCAACTGGGCTATACCACCTTGCAATTGGCCTAATCTCTAAAAGATCTGTTCCGGAATAAAGCAATTAATCCGGAATAAAGCAGCTAAAAGCGATACACGATTTATTCCTCTTTGAGGACGATCTGTTCCGGAATGGGGCAGAAATATTCCGGAACGAGCCGTGTACCGGTATTGGGCAGAACAGTCTCCGGCTTATTTACTGTATTAGTCAGTCTCGCACACTAAGTTGCACAACGCCTCCTTCAGCACTATAATTCATCCTCCGTCCCACCTTATCGCACGAGTTATCCGTTTTAGTTGGGAAATTAAAGAGGATGCTGACGCCCAATAGTGGGAGCGGGGGTAGGCAGGCCGTTGATATCTGGCTTGTTTATGTCTAATGCGTTAAACGGAATCACCCAGCTGCTTTAATAGATTTTCCACCCACGAATGACAATTACACTCTTAATCTTTTATTGTCACGTTATAATTAGTAGACGAGGGAGATAAGCTGCGAGTTGAGGCAGGCAAATTCGGAGCGGATATCTGCAGCTATACCCGAATTAAGTGATTACTGCAGCCGAAGCGTTCTGGCTTTTGCGCTATTAAGCTCTGCGTATTAACATTACATATAGGATTATTCTAAACGCCTCGAGTCTTCTTTATTTCGCGCTACGCTTCTTAACTTAATCAGACTCTGTCCGCTATATTAGACATGCCCAATCTGAACTATATACCCTCAAATCTTCCCATAAACGCAAATACTCTAACAGTTTCCACGATTACTCTTACTGTATATACACCAACGCCTTTAGCTAGTAAAAGCGATATATATATTAATTACTAGGTTATCTACCTCCAGCTCTCGCAGGGAGGGTCTGTGCGCCTCAATATGTTACTAAACTCAGACCTGCGGAGGATAGATTATCCTATCCGGTCGGGCGGATAATAATCCTATCCGAGGATAGCCCGGATATCGGATAATATCCGGATAATATCCAAATAATATACTATCTATAGCCCCACTAATATAACTCTATATTTTATAAATAGAGGCCTAATTTATAGCTCTATTCTAGGGCTATAAAATAAGCCTTTATTTATATAATTCAAGGCCGTTTTGGTAGAGTTATAGGGGGTACTTATTTCTAGGAATGGAGGGGCCGGATAAGTCAGCGGAGAGCCTTAAGCCATTGCAAAGCACCCCCTATAACCCTACTAATAACGCTCTATATATTATAAATAATAGCTTATTTTATAGCCCTAAAATAGAGCTATAAAATAGGACTCTATTTATAAAATATAGAGTTATATTAGTGGGGCTATAGGGGGTATATTGTTTTAATAGAGAACAATATACGCCGCTACGGCTTGGCGATTTTTACCGATCTTTTATAGTAGATAGTAGAGGCTCTACATAAAGCTCTGCACGAAGCTCTGCAAAAGCTCTCCATAAAGCTCTACTTAAAGCCCTATTTAGATCTCCAAGGCTTTACTAATACGTAGCACTAATATACTATAACGCTCTATATAACGCTCTACACAATACTCTATATTAAAAACTCTATATATAGAGGCTCTATGGGACGCTCTATATAACGCTCTATATATAAAGGCTATATATATAGAGGCTTTACGTATAGGGCTCTATACGACGCTCTATATTAAAGACTCTATATATAGAAGCTCTACGTATATAGCTTTATATAAAGCCTAGTGCTAGCTATATTTATAGTGTTATATAATAGAATAAAAGATTTAGTTTTATAGTTAAAATTCTATAGATACTAAGCCTTATCTAGATATTATATCTAGGCTATCCTTAGATAGGATTATTATTCGCCTAATTAAATAGGATAGTTTATTCTTTATAAGTATATCTTTAATAGACTTATAAGGGATAGGCTAGATAGGCCTCTTAGATAATAGACCTATTAGCTAATAGTATTCGGAGACTATCCGGATAGTCTTTAGATAGCCTTAGCTATATTTCTTAATATATAGTTATTTAAAGCTTAGAGAGGTCTAGATATCTATAATAAAATTAATATTTATTAGCTAAGTAGTTATATATATTTTTAATTAAATATTATTATATTATATAGAGGCTCTATATATAAGAGCTTTATATAAGGCTTTATACGAGGATCTACACGAATCTTTGCGTATAACGGTTCTGCGTACGACGGCTCTACTACAGAGGCTCTATATAAAAGCTTCGTGCAGAGCTTCGTGTAGAGCTTCGTGCAGAGTCTCTATACGCAGAGCCCCGTGCAGAGCCTCCGTACGTAGAGCTTCGTGCAGAGCCTCCATGCGCAGAGCTTCGTGCAGAGCCTCCATGCGCAGAGCTTCGTGCAGAGCCTCCATACGCAGAGCTTCGTGCAGAGCCTCCATACGCAGAGCTTCGTGCAGAGCCTCCATACGCAGAGCTTCGTGCAGAGCCTCCATATGCAGAGCTTCGTGCAGAGCCCCCATACGCAGAGCCTCCGTACGCAGAGC
>Ga0307515_10003967_pt1 | contig 30869 bp, 26 predicted proteins | sample 17_EM_MG_FD_194513 | JGI IMG/M metagenome (GOLD analysis project Ga0307515, IMG submission 194513) | Populus trichocarpa ectomycorrhiza microbial communities from riparian zone in the Pacific Northwest, United States - 17_EM | ecosystem: Host-associated > Plants > Roots > Unclassified | place...
CCTCAAACTTTTAGAAATTCTCGATTAAAAAATTTCATCTATTTTTTAAAAAAATTGTGTATATTTTTATCCAGAATATGCTAAATTGTTTCGTAAAAAATAACTTCATTTAAAAAAAAAAAAAAACCATCAGAAAGTACAATGATTGTAAACGAAGTCGTTTTCAACGCGGGAAACACCGAAGTGCCTTCCTTCAGTGGTCCTACAATCTTGCCTTTACTAACCATAAAAACACCACTGAGAACCCTTTCACCTCATCACCAAGTTTTTCTTATTTAGCTCCTCCTCCTCCTCCTCCTTCTCCTTACTTCTTCACCGCAGACCCTTTCATTTACTGTCTTTGATCTGAAATCTTTCTTTGATCAAGTCTCTCCAAGCTATAGATATGAAGGTGAGGATCAGCTCTCTCTTTATATATCTTCTGTTAGATGACATGCATGCATGCGTGAAATTAAGAATCATGAGTAAAGGTCCCTTTCTTTTTTTCTTCTTCTTCTTTGAGGTCGATCATTAACTTATTTTGATGAAAAACTTGCTTCTTCTCCATAATTCCGAGAGTTTCGTTAGCTTAAATTTGATTGTTTTAGCCATTATTGTTTCTATGAGATAATTCTTGGCCCATTAAACCTTGACAGGGACGTCATATCATCTTTATCTTTGATTAAAGTGATGTTTAGTGCATTAATCCTTGATGGGGTCATGTTATAATTATCTTTAATTAATAGTGATGTTTGGTGATCACTGTTTCTTGATTATCTTTGTATTTATTTATAACAAAACATGATTTTGTTTTGTTACAGAAAGCTGTGTTGAAATTGGATTTGCATGACGAGAAAGCCAAGACAAAAGCCATGAAGAAAGTCTCTAGTCTTTCAGGTATTTATTTTTATTTTTTTGAAGAATTTGTGATTAATTTTCTCAAGAAAAAATAATAATTGAGCGGTTTGATTTGTAATGCAAAATCTGCAGGGGTGGATTCAATATCCATGGACATGAAGGACAAGAAGTTGACAGTGATTGGGGACGTTGATCCAGTAGACATAGTGAGCAAACTGAGAAAGCTATGTAACACAGAAATAATTACAGTAGGACCAGCAAAAGAGCCAGAGAAGAAGAAGGAAGAACCCAAGAAAGAAGAGCCAAAGAAGCAACAAGATCCGAAGAAGAAAGAACAAGATGCTGTGGACGAGCTGGTCAAGGCTTACAAGGCCTATAATCCTCATATGACTACATATTATCATGTTAGAAGTGTTGAGGATGATCCAAATGCCTGTGTAATTTCTTAATTAGATGTTAATTAATAAATATTAATAAGAGATGAAATAAGTGAAAAATAAATTTTTATATATATGTTGTGATTTTGGAAAATTTGGGTGTTATATATTAATTATTAGAAATAGACTACAGTACAAGTTGGCAGTGGGGTTGCTTTATATTTAATGAATTGTGGGTCTTTATTTTGGAATTACTACATAAAATCTTGGTGCTGATTTTTCATTAACTATTTAATATTTTAATATATATAGGATATATATCATGTCAAATCTTAGGTTTGGCATTTGTTGACATTATTTTAGTATACAATTGCTTGGTCGGTTGATCTTATAAATAGAATGAGTCAATTTGTTCATGCTAAAATAAAATTGATTTTTTTCAGCTCTCTTTTATTTTTAAAATTCATTTCAAAACTATATTAAAAATATATTTATTTTTTAATTAAATATTTTATTTTTAATAACCCAAGATTCAGGCGGAGTCGACCCCAATTATGTTCTTGATAGACAGATTCTACCGTGTGAATATCAATTTAACAGCTGAATAAAAAGGATAAAAAAACAAAGAGACTTGCATCACTATAGCGTAAAGATGGCCAAGCTAGCCAGTCATTATTTTTTCAGGGCAGTGTCTTCATGTAAGTGAAGACATAGTTATCCTCCCGCAGCAAAGTTGATGGCTAGAGTAAAAGGTACGTAGGTGCTTCATTTTCAATGCCCAGAAAGGCTATATTTAGATCATTTTATACATTAATTAAAATGATTTTTTAATGAATTTAAGCATACACCCTTATCACTGATTTAGTATATTAAATGGAATAGATTTTATAATATATATTGATTCAAGAATTCCACCTTAAAAGATTAAAAAGAAAGATCGAAAAGCGTCGAAGAACCATCTCCGGCCACAAAAGTCTCCCTAAAAAATATTTAGATTATTCTCAGACAAAGAAAATCTCGTAATCGCTTAATTTGTCGTGCATCAACATGTATCAACCATCATGCATCGACTACCCAGGAGATTTAGCAATGTCGTCTCCTTCAAGCAATTTAAATCCATTTTTTTGAAGTTTTACTTTTTGGGTCGGGACCATTCTTGCAAGGCCTCCCTGACCAAACCATCGAGGTTCGAACTGGGTGGAGGCTAAACTTGCTTCAGCCGTCATGCATGCATGTCGTCCATCAGAGGAGACACTGTTAGAGAAGGATGCCGTCGTACGTACGTAATATGATAGACATTTACGTACCAAGGGAGGGACCATTTGAAGGTTAGCTAGCACTTGTGATGGATTAAAAATATCACAGGCTCTTCTGTACAGAGGAGGTTTATTCTCTAGCAAGCTAAACACAACCCTTCCACTTGATGATAAAAGGGTCTTAATCAAAATGGGAAAAAATGTTCCTCAATGTCATCATTCATGAGGTCATGTGAACAGCAGCCCTTCAACTAATTACTTGTATAAAAAAAATCGATTGTTCGATGGAAGGTAGATTTTTTTTTAGAAAGTTTTTTTTTTTAATAAATTCCAGAAAAGTAAATTAATTTTTGATGTTTGGTAATATCATAAAAAATAAATTGAAAATATTTTTCAGTGTTTAACTATGTCATGAAAAATAAGTTGGAAAATAAATTGTTAATATTTTTTTTTAAGTTTATTAAAATAATGAGTAACAAATCTTACAAATTAAAAAGTTGAATAAGAATAAAATTAAAAAAAAATTTCATAAATTATCTTAAATAAAATAAATAACAATAAAAATAATAGAGATCGAATCTAACATATAGAAAAGTTGAAAGGTGATGAAATTAAAAAAAACTATAATTTCATAAATTATTTCAAATAAAATAAATAACAATCAAAAGAATGAGGAACAAATCTGATAGATAAAAAATTTCAATTAAGAAAATGATAAGAGAGAAGCAAATAACAATCATAAAAATGAGGACCAAAGTTAATATAAAATCAAATTAAATCAAATTCTAAAAGATGAAATTGAAAAAAAAAAGATTCAAAACAAAATATATAGCAATCAAAAGTTTGAGGACTAAATTTGATATAATCAGCAAATAACATGATATTTTTAAAATTTTCACAACTTCTAGAAAGTGTTTTCCGTTTAAAATAAAAGGAAACACTTTCCTGAAAACCAAACCAAATTTTTCTTTGACTAGAAAGTGTTTTTCGTTAACCCAACTTTCTTAATGAGAAACAAACACAAGAAAGTTTGGAAAGTGGTTTTTAGAAAACCGCTTTTCATGAAACAAACAGGATCTAAATAAAAACTTGGGAATCATTATGGTCTCCATTTAGTCCCCTATTTGTTTTTCATTCCTTTCCTTTTTTTAATTTCATCTTGGTTATTTTTTTTAATTTTATCATCGGATTTTTTTTAATAATCATTTAGGTTGCTTTTGAGTCAACCAAGTTAATTTAATCATGCTAGAGCAAACCCCATACGGTTTAATTTTAAACCCGAGCTAAGCAAGGAGAAGAGTCGAGATGGTTTTTTTCCTGTTAATTTCATCCTTTATTTTTCTCTATTTCATCCTCATATTTTATTGATCGATCTGGTTGTCTTTGAACCAGTCAAGTTGACCGGGTCATGACGGGTTAACTTTCACACGATTTAATTTTAAACTTGGACTAGGTAAAAAGTTGGGTCGAGAGGTTTTGTATGTCAATTTCATCATTTTTTTTCTTAATATCATCCTCAAACTTTTTTTAACAAGTTGTTCCGGATATTTTTAGACCGGTCAAGTTGATTGAATCACGTCAAGGTAACTCTCATATAGTTTAATTTTAAATCATGCTAATCAAATAATCAAATTAAAAAGTTTCAAGATTAAACTGTTAAGTTGAATATGATAAAAAACAGATAATTTTTACTGTTTAAATTTTATTTTTTTTTTAAAAAATAATCCCAGGTACCGTAAACAAATTAAAATATTCAATGAAATCCGGTCATTGTTGAGGATGAGATATTTGAGAGGCATCAAATAAAACCCACTTTGAGGACGTAATATATGGCCAAAAACATGCAGGATTTTTGACCAGTTAAGTATCTTCATGCTTATAAAAAAAATATTAAAAAAAGCAAACATCTTTTTCCATAATAAATATTTTATACACGTGTCCTGTCATGATTCCATTAGTTTATGTTTTGATTTTAGTGGCATTCGTAGATGTAACGATATGATGGAACATGCTGCTTTTTGACTGCTTTTTTAGCTGCCTTCTTCCGACAATTAAAGCTAGTTTTGGATTTAGGCAATACCGATAAGTGTGTATTGGCGTGAAGAAGCCTCTCTCTATTTATGTTTATCTATCAAAGGAAACTCAAATAAGTGTTTTTAATTTATCAAAACACTAATTAGCTTGAAAGAGAACATAGAAACGCCATTTTTTATTTTTGTGTTTTTTAAAAAAAGAATTTTTTTATTTTTTTCTTTGCTTTAAATTAATATTTTTAGGTGTTTTCAAATCATTTTAATGCTCTGAAATCAAAAATAATTTTAAAAAAATAAAAAAAAACATCATTTTAATACATTTCTAAATGAAAAACACTTTAAAATGCAACCGCAACCACACTTCCAAATGTTCTCTTAGGATAGTGCTTTCATACACACATGGACACACAAGGTAAGCTCTACTTATTATAAATTCACTTTCATAAATTTTGAATTTTACCACAAAATTGTTTTAGGAGCTATAATGTCTTATACATTAAATTACTATTTCAAAACAAAAAAAATAGAGACAACATTAAATTACTATCTCCAGATAAAAATATAATAGAGATAATGGAGACTGATATAACATTTCTCTTGATATTTAATATTTTAAAAGTACAAAAATTCAAAATAAAATTATCTTAGAAAACATATTTATTTTATTTGTATATCTTTCAATCAAACAATATTCTATCTCTTTTGAGTTTGTTATTTTTATTTTAATACACTAACCAAAACACTTATAAATTTTGAACATGATGGTAATTGAATTATAATTTCATTGTCACCATATATTTGCAATTAGCTCCATAGGAGAGAGAAAAACAACATCGAGAAACTAGAACACCAACTATCTGGCTAGTAAAAGCATTACTAATCCATTCCCTCCCATATTAGGAAGGAAAAAAAAATAATGAAGGAGAGAAGCATGTGCGAGGCTCGTGATCTTATCCTTTCTCAGTCCCAAGATTTCTTGCCTTCATCTTCTTCTTTCAACATCTCAACCCAATTCTTCTGGACTTTTTATTAGTAGTCATGATTCTGCTCTTTTTATTAAGTGCACTGATACAGGTCGTATCATTTTATCTTTATGTGTTAATGACATGATTATTACTGGTGATGACATTGATAGTATTTCAGTTTTGAAGATAAAGTTAGCTAGACGATTTGAAATGAAAGATTTGAGTTATCTTTGATATTTCCTGGGTATTGAGGTAGCATACTCACCTAGAGGTTACCTTCTTTCTCAGTCAAAATATGTTGCAGATATTCTTGAGCAGGCTAGACTTACTGATAACAAGACTGTAGATACTCCTATTGAGGTTAACGCAAGGTACCCTTCTTCTAATGGTTTACCTTTAATAGAACCTACTTTATACCGTACTATTGTTGGGAGCTTGATATATCTCACCATTACTCGTCCAGATATTGCATATGTTGTTCATGTTGTTAGTTAGTTTGTTGCTTCTCCTACTACTGTTCATTGGGCAGCTGTTCTTCGTATTTTACGATATCTGCGGGGTATAGTTTTTCAGAGTCTTTTACTTTCATCCATCTCTTCGTTGGAGGTGCGTGCATACTCTGATGCTGATCATGGTAGTGATCCCACAAATCGCAAGTCTGTTACTGGGTTCTATATCTTTTTAGGTGAACAATCTATTGTTTCTCAATCATCCACCGAAGCAGAATATCGTGCCATGACATTTACTACCAAAGAGATCGTTTGGTTACGTTGGTTACTTGCTGATATGGGATTTTCATTTTCTTATCCTACTCCTATGTATTGTGACAACCAGAGTTCTATTTAAATTGCTCACAACTCGGTTTTTCATGAGCAAACTAAGTACATTGAGATCGATTGTCATCTTACTCGTCATCATCTCAAGCATGACACCATTACTTTGCCTTTTGTTTCTTCTTCCTTGCAGATTGCAGATTTCTTTACCAAGACGCATTCCATTTCTCGTTTTCGTTTTCTAGTTGACAAACCCTCGATGCTTATAGTTGCCGCATCATGAGTTTGAGGGGAGATGTTAAATAATATTTATTTAGTCTTATTTATTAAGGATATAATAATATTTTCAGTTTAACTTGTATATAATTTCTTTGTATTTAGGTTAACACTAAGTACTCATAATAAATAGATTATTGAGAATTTTAGTCTTCTTTTTATGTTTGATCTTAATTATTTTCATAGATATGACGTTTCTCTCGGTATTTAATATTTTGAAAGTATAGAAATTCAAAATAAAATTATCTTAGAAAAAATATTTATTTCATCTATATATCTTTTCAATCAAACAATATTCTATCTCTTTTGAGTTTGTTATTTTTATTCTAATACACTAACCAAAACACTTTATAAATTTTGAACATGATGGTAATTGAATTATAATTTCGTTGTAACCATATATTTGCAATTAGCTCCACAGGAGAGAGAAAAACAACATCGAGAAACTAGAACACCAACTATCTGGCTAGCAAAAGCATTACTAATCCATGCCCTCCCATATTAGGAAGAACAAAAAAATAATGAAAGGAGAGAAAAGCACGTGCGAGGCTCGTGATCTTATCCTTTCTCAGTCCCAAGATTTCTTGCCCTCATCTTCTTCTTTCCACATCTCAACCCAATTCTTCTGGACTTGTTCAAACCCAAGAAACGATCCCTTTTCGTTTGGATCCATGCTAGTAGATAAAGCCCCATAAGCAATCCCACAAACAGAAGCTCCTAAAGTAAGAAAAAGTGTCAAAAACATGAACCATTTTGGCACATTCCATATATGCTGCTCCATGACCAAACCTATCACGTTCATTGATGCAAAGGCAAGTGCCATAGGTGCCCCAACGGATACCAAGACTCTCTTTATGATTCTATAAAGCACCTCTTCTGGGATTTCTTCGTCGTCATTGTTGTTGGTGTTTTTGGAGGTTTTCTTAATGCTACTTTCTTGTATGGAAGGTGGGGCGCTACCAAAGCCTTTAGCACTTGCTTGCACTTTCCATGTTGCAGGTGGGTTGTTTAGGGTTTTTTGTATGCTTGTTGGGAGGATAGAAGGAGCCATTGGCTTCCATGGTGAAGAGTTTGCAAGATAGAGGGGTGATTTTTGTGAACAAACTAGAGTATTCATGGTTTCTCAGTTAAGCTATACCTTCTCTCATGATGCTAGCCTTATGCTATGTGTTCCATGTATCTTATCCAAAAATAAATGGATGGAAGTGCCTTGGTTCCAACTTCCATAGATATTTCTTTATTTATATATCTTGTGATGATATTTTGAGTAAAATTCTTGAGGTCCCATCCTGCACAAATGGACAAATTTGTTCCTTTCTGAAGAATTTACTCCCATATAGCTAACCGACGATGATTTATTTTAAAGTGTGATAACTACTACTACTCTTGAGGATGAAACTATCTCAAGTTCAAGCTGAGTTTTGAGGTCAGATCTCAAGTTTAACAAAATTATTTAGGACTTCAAACACATCATGCTGTAAAATTTTCATTCTATAACGGAAATCATGGCGGGGCAAAGGCCTAGTTTGATCTGCTTCAAGACCAAGAATCTCAGTGGCCCTTGTTTCAAGTTTATTAAATGTATTCTAGCAGCAACATCACAGGACAGACATAATTTCTTTCACCTGATCATGCTGTGATGATAAGGTCGTTTTTGTACTAGCTTACATTACACTATTTGTATTGTACTGTATACGTTTATGATTGGAGAAATTGTAGCTACCCCTTATTTCAAGCCTTAACCAGCAAGGGTAGTTTACTTGATCTCCAAGAGTATTGATGTACCATCTCTTTAAGTTAATGAAAATTGACTGAGGAACCTAGGAGAGCCACCAACTCAAATTGTTGTTCATGTATATGACCATGCTATGTCAGAACAGCAGCCCACCTAGTGTGCAGCAGCCAGTCGATCACAGGAACTGCTGAGAGGGCATCTGAGTTAACCAGGAAACGTTGATGCTGCAATCTTTAATCCGAGGTCATGCTCTTCTGTGGATCAAATGGATTGATCAAAGTGAGGAACCACTAGGGACCAGAAAAGAACATACCACTTCACAAAATATCTATTTGATTTTGTAAAGCATTGAATCTCATATATCCCAACACAAACACATACACACACTTCTGATTGATACAGTTCAAGCTGTATCATTTATTTGGTGGATAAAGTCATGAATAAAAACATGGGACTTGAGAGGAGCCTAGGAATCAAGAGGTGAAAAATGAAAATCGTTGTAGTAATATCATCATAATATAGATTCAATCAGAGAGAAAAAGGAAAGAAATTAAAGGATGATATAGAAACTAAGAAACAGGCTAGCCACATCTGCTTTTATAATGTCAAAAAGACCACTCACAAACCGCAATTCAGTTCTTTAATAACTTACACAGAGCTAATGGCAGGATATGAGCCAAGACGCCAGATGCAGACGTCCAAGGTTATCTGCCCATAAGTACCAAGGAAATCATTTGGTACTAGAAGGCACCCCAGCGATGGAGGGTCATCAACTCTGGTTCGGACATTTCTTGTGGAAGATTGGAATCTGATATTGCTTCCCTCTGCTCTTGTCATAAGTTCGTAAAAGTACCCTGGCTTTGATGAAGAAAGCCCCATACAACTAACAGTGATCACATGTCCAAGAGTATCCGATCTATTATTCAGAATGAATAAAACACCTTCTTTATCTTCTTGAAGAATACAGAATTTGTCATTGACAGTAATGAAAAGAGGGAAGCTGGTATTGAATTGGAAACTTGTCAACTTGCCTAAATGTTTACGTCTACAGTGTAGGTACAATTGCTTAGATGAGCCCTGGAAGTTGCAACCCAACAGGGGGCATGTGCACAGCGCATGGCTACAACACTTGTCATGTTCGTATTTCTTACTGAAACAAATGTTTTCTCTGCATCCATACCTCCAATTGGAGCATCGTACTTTCAGCGATTCAAGAACCTTCTCAATGGCACGACAACGGTTATCACCAATGGGCATAGCACAAGAAGGACACTTATGTTGGAGTTTTTTGCTGCATGAAGAACAAGCTACATGTCCATTCTCACACTAAATTTCCCAGCAAGAACACAGAAAATAAATCAAGAAAAATTCTACTCACGAGACAGAATATCATAAATGTCATATAATAGCTCACATAGAAACTAAAACATTGAATCAATGCAAGAAAAATAGAACTAATTTTTATCATCTACTGATACAGATCTCTATTGAGGAAATCAATGTTATTTCTGAGTGATCAACTTTTCAACGTTTCATTTTCTTGAAAGATCCAAGCATCCACATTTTTTTTAAAAGAGTGCTTTAAGAGAAATTATGAAATTTTAATAAACACATGTTGTTTATAACTGGAGGATAAAAAATGTTCTAAAGTATGATGAAAACCTCTCTAATCCCCATGACATCTTTGACAACTTTCTATATAATCATAACCTGAATGCAATTTTTTTGGCAGATAAGAATGATGGTCTTATTCCTAAGAGTTCAAACTTCAACTTCTCTGACAATATTACTCACAACTTCAAACTTCATAATCCTACAAGAACATCAAGACAATAGATCTCCAACCATCCATTTAAATCTCTCTCCGCACCACATCTGGAAAGTTACCTTTGAAGCACAACCACCATTTCCCAAGAAGTACCTGGTTCAATTGTTAAATTTCCAGCTCCTAAACCTCAATCATGCAAGGCAGTATGAACTTCATCCCAATCAAACAAGTGAAACTTCAGTCCATTACATTAACTAGACCACATAAAAGAAAAACATTCCAACTTCCATAGCCACTCCACCACACAAACTGGAAATTCTTACAAGACCAGATATCAACTTCCTATTCATTAACATCCAATGTCTATCTTCTTAGCTACCAAAAGATGTCAAATGATAACAGCCTTCGATTCTTATTTCAAAACTAATGAAAGCATAGCTCTGATATATACACAAAACAACTATATAAACAGAATAGAAAAGTTCAATTTCAAGAAAACAAGCTAAAAAAGAGGTCAAAATCCTTTCTCGCACGCCAAATAATCCCAAGAACAAATAATCAAAACCCAGATACAAAATCAAGAAACTCAAAGTATCTAACCATAATCTGACTAAAAAAGCCAAATCTAAACATCAAATCTTAGCCTAATAAGCCAACAATCCCTTACCATATTCAACATGCGCGCGCGTAAATAAACTATCATTAAAAGCGAGGACATGACATGCAAGAGGAAAAAAACAGAAACAAGAAACAAATACCTGAAAAACAGGAATGGTCAAGGTTTCACAGCAGGTGGGACAATCAAGAACTTCTGGGTCTGATAAAGCTACAAAAATAGCTCCATTTCTGCTGGGCCTCACAAGGGTAGGTTCTAGAAAGATTGGACTCTCATATAATCTGGGTTGTAGTAGTTGTAGTCCCACAGTTTCCATCTGATTATTTTGTTGTTGTGGTGGTCGTGGTGGTGGTCTCACTATTTCTTCCACCTCCTCCTCATCTTCTTCTTCACTTTCATCACTTGTGTCTTCATCATCATCATCTTCTTCTTCTTCTTCTTCTTCTTCTTCTTCCTCACGAGCAATTTCTTCCATAGGAAATTCAGGAGGAGGAGGAGGAGGAGAGGAGGGAGAAGAGGGTCTTTGTCTTTTCGGCCTTGGATAGCTTGAACCTTCTCCATCTTCAAGTATGAATTTTCTCATCTCTTTATCTCTCTCTAAGCAAAATTAGATTTTTTTTTTACCGAAGTGAAACGTTATTATCAGTAAACAACAACACCTTATTATCAGTAAACAACAGCCTGTTAATTCTGAAAATACTATTTTCCCTTCAAGTTTTCACAAAATTACAAACATGCCCAATATATAAAAATCCATCTTTAAGGCATTTTTTCCACTTAAGCAGCCAACAAGAACTTGCAAAAGAAGTTCTCTCTTCTATCTATTTATTATTTATTAGTTTCTCTTCATCAATTTTTAGCTTTACAGCCAGCATTATCAATGGCGTACCCGCATGCTTTGACTACAATAAATTGCTTGTTTTGCGTTTTACTAAGGTTAGGTTGATGAATTATTTACTTCTATGGGATCTAAGTACTTTCCAAGTAAAAAAAACAAAATTGAAATCCATGACCAAGATTGAGTTTTTTTCCTTTTTAAGATAAACCCAGTTCAAAAATTTTGGATTTTCTTATTTTTAGTTACATGGGCAAAGAAAGATCTGAGATATGAGGGGTTTTGTTCTATATTTTAAGTGATAGTATCGGTTATTGGGATTTGCGATGAATTGTTACTGTAGCTAGTTAAAAACAACGGTCATGAGGAGAACTACTAGATAGTATGGTTCTTCTTATAGGAGTTTTGAAGCTGCTCAATGTGCTTGAAAATGGACGTCCTCCGTATTTGTTTGTGGCTTTTCGTTCTTGTATGTGAATGGCCCTTGATTCAATAAAGCATATGCAATGTTGATTTAATGTGCAAATGAAAAGATAAAAAGACAAGGAGAATATGCTTCGCTGAAGACATTTTGAGATACAATATCCTAAAGTGAGTGTGGTATTGATGACTTAACAGCATTGTCTGTCTTTTGGCTGATGCATAAACATTGATAGATGGGTGAACTTGGGAAGTATGGCTCTGTAACCGAGTCAACAGCAGGTGCTGATCCATGGTGACCTGAGTGTCATCAACTTACAAGCCATATGAATTTACCTTGAAACTCACCGTTGTTGTGTTGATTGGCCCATAACCTAGTTAAATTTATGTTCGGATTTTTTTTTATTCTTATTTTGTGATTCTTTCATTTCAAGGGTAGATTGCTGCACGCAGAAATGGGTAATTCTTGGTTGATTTAATGCCAAATCACCTTTTGCATGGTGCCCAAATTGTGCTGCTTTTCACAATTGAAGGGAGATGCTGTCCATTGGCTTCCTTCAGGTTTTAAGCAGATAATTTCCCTTCATAGTGCTTCCTGAGTTTGTTCTATTCGTTAATTGTTTGTAATAGAAAATTTGAGGCCTTACATTCTGCTCTAGTTGATGGAAATAACCAAGTAATTGGAAGGCTTGTTCATTTGTCTTCTGACAATTGCCACTTTTGAATCAGGGAACTCTTTTGCTGGTCAGTGGATACTCTCCAATTAGCTGTGACAAACTTCTCTGCAGACAAGCATGTGTTGTGGTTAGATCATGTCTCTTTTTTCCTCAACCTCGAATATCATTTCGTTCTGTTTGCTTAACTTGTTTAATTCTTGTCATAGGATCCAAGCTCCCATCAAAATCGCGGCAAGCTCTTTGTAAGTACAATAAGATCAGACTCTTGAGAGGATGATGTCTGATCGGAAACCTACTGCTGATGATGTTTTGGAAAAATCTTTCACGGTTTCTGATTGAGTTAACTTTGATGAAGAATAAAAGAACAGCTGAATCCTGCTAGACCTTTTTTTTGCTGCCTGTTCCTTTCTATGCAGCAATGGATGGTTCTGCTACCACTGGAATGAGTAGCTAAACATTCTCTCTGTCAAAACAGCCTTAAACATCAATAGGATTGTAGACTCATAACATTAGGATAGGTCATTTTGCTGCCTTCTCTTGGAATTGTTTGTTGATGTAATTTTGGCTTAGAGAAATGCCACCCATGGACATGAATGGCCAAACATTGTCTACCAACAACTGTTACACTCATAGCAGGGTTTGGTTGTATTTTATGTCATTTGCCAGTGTAATGCACACACGGTCAATATTCACAGCTATTGGCAGAATCCCTGATATGCTCACTGCCATGTGTTTCTGTAATGTCTTGAGATTTCTTTCAGAAAGGGAAAGAATCTTGGCATTGCCTTCAACATATGGGAATTCTTTATTTTTTCCAAAATCAAAATGAAATAGCATACGAGTTAGTGGCTGCTTGCCACTCTTTTCTTTTCAAGAAAATAATGTTGAAGCCCAAGAACCTATTATTATCATCTTGTATCCTCGTACATTTCTAGAAATTGTCATATGGATAGGAGAGATTGAAAAGCTTTCAGGGGTAATGTTGCATGGTTTTCATTTTTATGGACTGAAATACATAACACAGGATCTAATTTTTATTCCTCTCTCTAAACAGCCCATAGATGGACAAATTCCAGGACATAACCAGAAGCAAAGGCTAAGGCTATTAAACTTGGCTCAATTAATTCAAGTCTCATGATGAGTTACAAGTTAAATTTATTTAATTAAAATATATTTTGACTGGGTTTAAAATTAATTTGCTTGATTAAATGGGTGTCAAAGTCAATTTTTATCCGATATTTTTGAAACCCTACTCCAAATGAGATCTGGATCGATTCATTAAGCCCGGAAAGGTTTAATACCACTGGTTAAGTTAACAGTTTACTCTGAATAAAAAATTCACGGTTTTCTTTGGTAATAAAACAAAGCGCATATTCCTTAACGAAAGTCCTGGTCTTTTTCGGTTTTTCCTTTCAATTCTGATATCCCAAATTTCCAACTTCTCCCTCTCTTCCTCACCAAGCCTCCATAGCTCTCATTTCCATGGCGTCAACACCAAACACAGCCAATAACACCGCCACCGCCATTATAACATCACCTTTATTCCTCACCAATGAATCTCTACACTCAATCCTCGCACACAATTCCTTAATTCAACACTTCCATACATCTCTCCCCACTACCTCTTCCACACTCCACACTCCAATCCGTCAAAGCTATGACCTTTCACAATCATCCTCTCTCCTTTTGATGCCCTCTTGGTCGTCTACTCCCTCCCTTCCTTATATAGGTGTCAAGCTTGTCACCTACTTCCCTCAAAACTCCGCACTAAACTTGCCTGGAATTCATGCAAGCTATGTGCTTTTTAGCTCTACAACTGGCCAGACTTTGGCTTCAATGGATGGCACTGTTTTGACCCTTTATAGAACTTCTTGTGTATCTGGGCTAGCATCAAAAATATTGGCTAGGAATGATAGTAAAGTTCTTGTGATGGTTGGTGCTGGTGCTTTGGCACCCCATTTGATAAAGGCTCATCTTGCTGCAAGACCCAGTTTGCAAAAGGTGATAATTTGGAATAGAACAGTAAAGAAAGCTTCAGACTTGGCTGAGAAATTGAAGAAAGAATGCATTGGAAATGATGGGGTTTGTTTTGAAAGTAATGGGAATTTGGAGGAAATTATTGGATTGGGTGATATTGTGAGTTGTGCTACAAATGCTGATGCACCTTTGGTCAAGGGTGAGAAACTGAAGCAAGGAGCCCATTTGGATATGGTGGGTTCTTTCAAGGAGACAATGAGGGAATGTGATGATGAGGCAATAAGGAGAGGAAGAGTGTTTGTTGATAACGAGGCTGCTTTGGTGGAGGCAGGGGAACTTGTAGGTGCTTTTGAGAGGGGGGTGACTAAGAAAGAGGATGTGGGATTTTTGGTGGAGTTGATCAAAGGGGAGCAAGTTGGCAGAAAGAATTCTGAAGAGATCACCGTGTTCAAGTCTGTTGGTTCTGCAGTTGTGGATTTGCTTGCTGCACAATTGGTGTATGAGAGTTGCATCAAGGATAAGTAATGAGATTGAGTATATGAATTGTTAGTAGAAATAAAGCGATGGTCAATGCTTTAAAATCTAGAAAAAATGGATGGTAATGGATGCTATGTATCCTAAACAATGAGGAATTCCTACTCGAAATCTTCTTTCTGCTTGCCATCTACAAATGTTTTCTGTAATGATCTTTTTCCTCCTTGAATTCAATTTGTCTTTAGGAAGCTCTTGAAATGTTGCTTGAAATCTACAAGCTATTCACTTTTTGTTTGTAATGGATCTCAAGGACTCAATTTAGATCACTGTCTTTTAAAAAGGGACGGTTGAATACATGCATTCACCAACTTGTCTTTGCATTCACCTCACAAAAGTTGCCTGCTTCTGACTAGTTCTATCAAAACAGCTGGGGAGTCAAGTATCAACATTGCAAAAAGGAGCTCGGAAAAAATGGATCTCTCAATGATAATTACTAGCTTGAAAAAAATGGCCACGGATACAAACTACAAGAATTTTCTTTTAAGCAGCTTGGAAAACTGGATTTCTCAATGATCATTCTAGCATTGTTTTTATATGGCATTACTACAATTGGATAAATACATATGAACACGAACTGCAGAAATGTTTTTAACAAATAGACAGACACGTTTGGTTCTCAACACCTAAGGATACAACAAACCATCCAGAAAAAACTGGATTCTGGCATTATGTTAGTGATCGTTCTGATGAGTCGGTTTCTTTTTCGGCAGCCTGCTTTGGATCCTTGGGAATAGCAAGTCATTCAGCTGTCTTTCAGCACTATATTCTGTAGTTGCCTGCAAAAACAATGGAGTTGGGAGAGAGAAGTATGTCATGAGTAAAGGAAGGCCAATTTGAAGTAAGCCAAAAACATTTGCATCACTAAAAAACAAACTAATTGGTAAATGCAGCTGATCAACAGGTACTGATAATTGCTTACAGAAGCACATACCTGTGAATTGAATGCAAACCGCAGCGTTTGGATTTGTGTTCCAGAACAAACTCTCAAATCAAATCCAAGGGAATCTACGTCAATAATTGCCGCCTCCTACAATATGATAAAACAAAACTAATTATTTATGAACTGCAAATAAGCAACAGCAAACTGGAGTAGTGTTTCATGCATGGCTATGTTCAACAATGGGTTGCCTAGCAAAACATGCAAACAGAAGTGAGATAGGCACCAGTTCAACATAATATTATAAACTTGAGGTTAAATGAAAAGATTTCCTACACAGGGTGTAATTTTCACTATTAACTGATGAAGCAGATTTATGTGTGTTACCTCCACTTGAATACCCTTGCATCTCCAGCACAGAGATTTAAAGGCCTGTGTAATCCTTTCTCCACCAGCTTTCATTAGAGATATGATTCTGGCTGCCGAAAGTGCAATTGCATCAGGTTTTGCTTTCATAAAGTCTTCTACTTCGACCATAGTCTTTACAGAACAAGAGGAGAAGAATTAGTTTCTTGTGCATGTACAAGTTCCAACAGCATATGACTTGATCATTCATAGGGTGCGAAAATAGAAATAAAAAATGATAACTAAGAAAAATTGTCATTTCACCAACTCTGATTATCCAGCACTAATTGCTGCAAAATGTGGACATCGAGCTTGTTGCAAAGGAAATAAAAGGAAGCTCTCTGGGACTTTATTCTGAAGTAAGCAATCAATTTATTCAGTAATCAAAATGTTCATAACCACGTTTGATTGACAACAGTAAATGGTAATACTGACAGCAACAACAGAATACAAGTGGAACTTTTATCAAAATATGATTGTAGAAGTGATGTTAATTGCAACAGGATACATGGACACATCTTGTGTAGTGAGTGACAAAACTTGACAATATTATTTTACTAAAGCTCACAACAGCAACTCCATTGTTTCAACAAGAATGAGGACAGAATCACAACCAATGTGCAAGAGTCTCTGGAAAGTATTGCATATTCCATTATAAAAAGAAATTTATCTGCAACCAATGAATGTTCAAATAAAGATAGGAAAATATGCTTATATACCTGGTGTCCATGAGCTGAAATCAGCTGAATTTTAATCATCTCCAGCTTGTAAAATGAAGTTCCACTTCTTGGGGCCTCATCCTTCTCCGATTCCTCTGCCCACATTGAACTATCTTCAGATGATCCTGACTTGTGTTCATGACCATTTACCACACCAGATTCTTCTAGTTTGCCTTCTACACTTTTCCCAACCTTATTTATATCAGCATCACAAGACTGATTGCCAGACATATGCCTCTGGATGTCAGAGTGTTCTTCCATGAAGGCAGGTCTAATAAGGCCCTGGATAGCTAGACCAGCAGGAGGCTGCTCCATCCAGTCTATAGGATCATCTGAAGCAACCTATGCAAAACAAAAAAGAAGGAACATAGAAATGCATGAACTCAGCTAAGACTACAAACCATGGCCATTCCACAATTTCATAGTGATGACAATTAAAAAATACACTTTGCAAGTAGAAAGCAACCGTTTATGCATTTTTACACTGACACAAAACAAATGGAATTTGCTTCTTCCTAAAAGTGCATTAGGTCAAAGATATGCAATGGACAAATACCTGAGCCAGCTTTTTGGCAAAATACATTGGATGAGAAGAACGCATCGTCTCTAATTTTGCCCAGTCTCCAAGTTCCTCGTCAGAATCATCTTCCTCGTCCGAATCATCAAGAACAGCCACCAAGTCCTACAGCCAAGACAGAGAAACACACCCGGAAAAAAATTGTTCAAATACTTCTGCATTTTAAAGCTAAAACCCAACAGCAAGAATGGACTGAAAAGAAAGAGAAACCAAACCTCATCATAGTCATCATCATCCTCATCCTCATCGCCCCCATCTTCGACATCACTATCTTCATCTTCAATTTCATCAACCCCAAAATCAATTTCAGATGTACCCAATGACTCCATCTCACTGAGCATCTCCATGGCATCAAAACCTATAATGGCTTGCTGCATTTTGCATAAAAACTCATCAACTCAAGGGGCATTTGAGTTCCCCACTTTATTAAACATAGAAATCTGGCTAAGTGCTTATTAATTGCCCTTTTCTTTTCCCGTCTAATAGCATCTATTCTCTTCTTTGAGTTGTCTCTTAAAAAATTACAAGGCCAAATAGAATTTAAGAAAATACCACTTTGTTTCCAAAACCAAAAGAGAAGGTTTTCTACATCTGAACACCAACCTGGCACGTCAATGCAATAAACAGACAGAATATTGCTAATATGCCATCCCTTGTCTCTTGAAAAGCTACAAGGTCGTGCAATAAAAATAATACGCCACATTTTGTCCAAAAAAAATGGTTTCGTTCATAACTTAGCATCAACTCAATATGATGCAATTCACAGGATATCCAACCAGAAAAGACATTCCATACCACAAAATTATTTTCTGTAGTTAGTGCTTGCAAAATGTCCTCATCATTCTTCACTTGAAAGTATATATCTGCAAGGCATCAGAAAAAATTAACATTTCAATATGCAACAACACTTCTGCACCCAGATTAAAGTTAGCGTGCAAGACAATGATGAATTTCAAGGGCTTGACTTACTCCCATGTTCGTCAGTCACATAAGGCAAGTCTGGCCAGATAATGTTCTCATGAAAATCATCATTTATCACACCAGTCAACATTAGTGTTGCTTTGCTTTTCGCCTGAAATAACACCCTACAGGCAACATTAGCTCTGCAAACTGGCATAAAATAATAATTTACATGAAGATTTATCATACAATGAAAGTCCTAATGGCTTGAGTTTATGAGGACTCAATGCATTTCATCCACTCTGGATTTATAACAAATATATAGTGCTTTGCAAAAAAACCCATACATGATGTCTTTCTTTCCTTACTTTCCAACTCAATCTCCTAGTCTGCTGTTTGTTTAAGCAGGTGGTACTTGTCTTAGAAAGTAGCTTTGTATGAAGGATAATTGCTCGATGTAAGATGTAATTAAAGACATTCAGAAGGGAATCAAGGTAATAACTTGCCCTAGTTAATCTTTTACGATTATTATGCCAGTGTCAAAGTAAACCTTCTTTGATGGCCAATGTTGAAAAGTTCATTTCAGCAGGGTCTAATTATCGGCATTATCACCATTGCTTCAGATCAAATATGAGACTACAAAATTTGCAGATTTTCTATTTTGAAATCAATATGCAACCATCATTTATATAGATTATAGAGGTTAAACAAAGAGCTCTAGCTTGATGGCTTGAATATTGTGCATAGGTGAAAGGTCATATACTCAAGTGATGTTGTTATAATGCATGGTACTGACATGTGTTATGCTTATATTATAGAAAAGCACTAGGAGCAGCAGAAGTCATTCTTTGTTGAAGTGATGACTAGAAAATGTAATATGATACCTCAACGATAGTCCTAGATGTTTCTTGAGGTGTAAGCATAGCATCACTGCTTGTTTCTGATGCTGACACTGCAATATCCTCAAATGGATGGTATCGCATTTTACCATTCTGCTCTGAAGATTCCAAGTTCGAATCTAAATTCTCTGCAGACGCTTGAGTCTTACTCTTTAAACGACTGCTCCTTCTAAAGAAAGAACCACCATTTAATCCTTGAAATTTATTCCTGCAATAATATTGATAACTACTTGTCCTTAATATCAGCAACTACTTATACAATGTTGCAAAGCATTTGAAGAAATAAGAACAAAACAATGAACCATTAGCAAACAAAAATTAAAACATTTTCCATTTCCAGAAAAGCATAGGTAAAGTCCTCGGTTTTATGGTAAAAAATGGTAATGCAGGATTTAAGAGTTCCAATATTTTGCCAAAATATGACAATTTGAGATCACATACAAACTGGAAGGAAGTTTGTGGTATATATTATTTCTAAAAACGAAAATCTTGTGTTCCTTTTAACATCCTTTACCTTTCAAGTTTAAATGCTAATACTTGAGAAATCACCTCTTTGTAGTACATTTTCTGATATGTAACTAAAACATAATGCTGAGCAAATTGTTTTATGATGTGAATGCCCAAAGCCAGCTCTAATCAACACTTGAAAGTACAGGCTCCACAAGTTAGAGTGCAGGTTTGAGTGACACTAGGCCCAAATAAAATCTACTCACTTTCGGAGCTGAGATCTCTACAATATATGAAGACCCTTGAGTTCATGCCTTGATTAAGACTACCTCATAAGATCATAACCCCTCTAACCACTATAAACTGTCAATCAACCAATTCATGACCATAATTCACTCCTTAATTCCACCAAAAGGGCAACAATTCTCACTTTCTATCACCATTTTATACGTACATAACCTCCATCAACACACCCACAGCCCCTTCACTTTATACCAGTTCCCCGTTGTAGCCTGCCAAAGATACTAACTTAAGCATAAAAAAGTTTCACCTTTGATTTCCTTTCTTTACGCAGATCCACGAATAAGCTAAGCTTAACCAATCCAGAACCAGGTTCATTCCTTACTTCTGTACCCCAAAACTCCCAATTTAACTTCAGATTAAGAACCAGAGGAGCTGAGAAAAAAAACAGGTGCATTTCCACTAATCCTAAAAAAACCCAATTTCATTATCTTGAAATGTAACAGAAAAAACTTTAACCTTGACAGTAGCCAGTGCAGCAAAGCATAGAATCGAGAACAAAAATACTACTCCACACAGATGGCAGAGAGCAGTATAATTTATTTAGCAAACACATTAAAAGCTCTAAAAATACAGAAAGAACAAAAGGGTATCTAAACCAACTGCCATACCACGAATCAGAGATTGCATTTCTACAAAAACTCTTGCTTTTACAGTACAAAATGGAACCAAAACTAAGAAATGAAGCTATTAGAGATAGCATGTCAAATATCAATGATAATAACACACACTAGAGTGGCAAAGATGCAATTCATGTGGCTAGAATGTTCACATTTTAAGCTCTTAAAAAGCAGAAAGCTCTTAAATTTTGTTTTTAAGTCACCAAGAAATGGCAGAGCTGCTGCGTGGCAAGGAGGAGCAGAAATTTGCAGCAGGAGTGGTAGAGGGGGGGAATCGGACGGCTGTGGTGGTTTCAATCATCATTGCCATGGCCATCATCATTTCTTCTGTTTGCTCACTGTTTTTTCTTTCAAGGTTAGGGAGCGTAGCTTAGCTTGGAAATATCTGTGCAAGGAAGAGGTAGCTGTTTTGAGGATGAGCATCTAGGTTGGGATTCTCTGCAACTGCTCATACACTTGCATTTCCTCCTATTGGACACATGTTACATAGTTTAACTACTTTTGTCTTGTATATGCTTTAAAAGACAAAATCTTCCATCTACTTCCTTCTTTTATTATTTATTATTATCGAGCCAACTTTTATATATTAATACCCTTGTTAATTGCATTTCAGTGTCTATTGTGGTCTGTTTGGCGTATGATGTTCTTTAAAATATTTTTTTATTTAAAAATATATAAACATATATTTTTATATTTTTATATTTATTTTTTATATTAATATATTAAAATAATCTAAAAATATAAAAAATAATAATTTAAAACAAAAAAATAAATTAAAATTCAATAAAACTCCACTACAAATATAACCCCATCAAACAAGCACTTGGAGAGGTTATTCAGACTTAAAAATTAAGGTACTCATGGTAAAATCTTTGCTTGTCATCTTTTCTTCAATACAATAATACGAAATATTAATTATTATTTTTAAGATTAGTTTTTTTTGTTTGGATTTTAAACATATTATTTATATATTTATAATAAATATATATATTTAGTAGTAGTAATAGTAAAAATAATGATAATAATAATAATAGTAGTTGTTGTAGTGTTGTGATGGTAACAATATTGCTGTTACTACCACTCCTCCTCTTACTATTACTAATAATAATTATTATTATTATTATTATGGGAGAGAAGAAGAGGAAGAAGACCAGTGATAATAAAAATAAAAATTATTAATAATAATTGTTATAATAATAGTGATAATAACACATAGTAATAACAACAAAAACAAAAACAATAATAATAGTGATAATGATTGTGGTGTTGATTGTTAAAATAGTAATAATATTAATAGGAATGATGTTATTATTACTAATAATGATAATATTAGTAATAATTATGGTGGTGGTAGTAGTAGTGGTGGTAATAACAATAATTTTAATAATGATAGAAATAATTATTAATAGTGATGATATTATTTATTAATAATAGTATTTATAGTAATTTTCATCTTTATTTTTTGAATTGCTATTTTTTAAAAATTCTTTTGTATGAATATAATTTATTTTTCTTTAATTTTATTATTTAATATATTTTTTTGGAATTGAATTTCGTAATTTTTTTAAATTAAATGTTTCAAGTTTAATGAGTCGGGTTAATGTTTAAAAAAATTAATATATTTTTTTTAAAAAAAAAGTTTTATAGTTATTTTTTTAATTAGATTATTCCAATGATATAATTTAGATTACAAGTTTGATGGGATGTCCTACAAACGGTTTTTTATATATTTTATTTTATTTATTTTCAATTCTAAAAGATGTATTTTTTTTCAAAAATTTATCCACCCACAGCAAATCGCGCGCGATTACGGAGGATATACAGATTTAGCTATTGTGGCATGCCATATCCCTTTTTTCCTGCAACTTTTAATTTGTTTTTGTAGAATTAATGACTTAGTTTTATAAAGCAGTAAGTCTCTAAGTTCCATATTCTGTTACAGTGAACCACTGATGTCGAATGTCCTTTTGTACTGTGAAACCATCAATTAATCAGATCATATTCAATCTGTTCATAACACCAGGATTCGGCGATGTACTTTAACTGAGAAATAGCCCAAACAGATTGGCAAGGATCAAGACTTGTAATCCTGTCCCATCTCGCTCTACCTTTTTCAGTTATGTTACAAGGGTGATGCCGCACAGTTTTGGAGATAAATTGATCGATTGCCATGCAAGCATATTGACTTCTCGTGATTGAATTTAGCAGCTTACTGGTGTCTCTGAATATATTCTTGTATCCTATAGGTTTCAACTTGATCATCGTATGATTTTGGTGAATATAAGGGAATGGTGTGTGAGTAAGCCACACTATGCCACATTCTATGCTAATGACGAGCAATCCTTTCTTGTGCGACACCTGATTAGCAGTAATTCTTCGAAGTAATATTTGAGTTAATCCCTCCATTTTTGTTTTCTTTCCCTTGTTGATTCAATAACAAATTTCAATCAACATGATCTTTTAATGACTTCAAATATGACGCTGATGATCGGTATCTTTTTCATTTGAAACCAACGTCGTAACTCGTATGGCACAAGCTAGATAGTAGCTCATAATATTTGATGTCTGGCCTACCTTGTTTATGTTAATGTGATCTCTCTTTCTCGCGGATATTTGCTGATATGGAGGAGCTTGGTCTCCGCCCTAGTGTTTCGATTGTCAACATGGTGGGAAGTGTCTTCCAGAGGCTGGGCATGACGGACAAAAATGAAAAATTAAAGAAAAAAATACCCACCACCAAAATGGGTTTACCGATACATCAGAGGGAAAGCGTGTTAGGATTCGAGCGAAGCCTGCCAATGAATTTGATGGTGTTAACAGTGTTGCAAGAGGGGATGACGAGACTTCCCATGACGATGAAGTCGATGTCGTCAAAGATGTTGCAAATGAGGATGAGGAGGCTTCCTGTGATGTGAAAGTAGTAGGCTCTAGTTTTTTGCAGGCACGGATCTTGAGAGTGGCCATGATGTGAATGAAGTCAGCAAGGAAGCCGATACAAATTACGATGAAATTGGTGTTGAAGCTAACAGTTCTTCTCTGTGAGTCTCAAAATGAGGATTCACTACAGTGGGAGCATAATCAGCCTTTGGGTATAAGCAATTCCAGTTAGATTCATTTGAACATCTGAAATTTGCGATACTGAAAAACCAATCGAAGTGTTCCTCGAGCACTTCAGGGCCATAACCCAAGAAACATGTTCATGCCTGTAAAATAGCCATTCCTGGATGGTTGCATCTCAGAGGGCCTGATATATGCCATTGCATGTGTGTTTCTTGAGGGGATCAATCAGAATGGCATCCATTAAACCCACTTCTATTTCCGAAGTTACTGCAGGAACATGAACAACAGAGGTCATGATGGAGAAGATGAAAGTAGCTTGTTTAAACACAGCAAAATATGGAAGCAACTTCAAAATAGAATGGATTCTAGTGCCATGTGTTCCAGTTGCACTCTATAGCATGTAAATTGCAGAGGAAACTGGTATCTACTTCCCCTTTTCTTTTAGTTATCTTCTTTGTTTTGTTTCATTGGCTTGTTTATCTTCTCTGGAAGCCATTTGGGGGTGCTTACGCAGCCAATAAACTCGTACTGCAAGATTAACAATAAAAACAGGGTAAATCTCGAGTATCAGTGTTCCATATTGGATAAGTGAACAATTTTTTGTATATCCAACAGGTAAATTCTCCCATTCCAGAGGCATGAAAAAAGCAGGCAGGGAAACGGCCAGCATTGAATCAGATGTTTGCCATTTTCATCATCTGGCATTGAAAAAGGCACCCCAACCAACACCTTCGTTTCCTCACGTAATAAGAAATGTCATTCAAAAAAATCCTCTTAGCATGGGTGCCATGTTCCATGGACTTGATCTTGCCCATTATCAATCCTTGTGAATTGGGGAGGGATTAGTTTTAACTAGATTTGTGGCACGAGATCCGCAGCAGGCTAGGCAAAAAAAAAAATTAACATAAAAAAGAATGTTAAGGAAAAGAAATTCGAGAGAAACGATTCAATTGAAAATTTAAATAATATGATTAAAATACACAATAATAATAAATAAATGATAAAATAAATAATAACAAAAAAGTCAAAAAAACCCGGTGTTAGCCTACTTGGATTGTGAAACAACTCAATGTTGAAGAGTAGAATATAGAAACTCGATATATCAATGTAGTATAGAATATATGGAAAAATCCTGTCGCCGAGTTAGAAGGGAGACGGATAGTATCACTACAGCAGCTGTTAAGTTCTTCCACGATATAATTTTTTTTAAAAAAAAAAGCTTATGTTTTATTCATTGACAATCAAAATAATGTATCTCATTCCTCGTCTGAACCTGAACTCTCTGAGCTTGAGCCTTTTTTCTGCACTTTGCCATTGGCAGCGGGGCCCTTCTTTTTTGTATCCTTTTCATCTTCCTCGTCTTCGCTATACTCACTCTCATAATCATCGTCATACTCTTCTTCTTCATTCTCCTCTTCCTCCTCAATTCCATCCTCTGCAATGGGTCCTTCTTCAGATACCAAACCACCCCGAGTGCCAGCCCGTGTTCGTTTCAGAACTTTAACCTTCAAGCTCGTCTTCTTGTCACAACCGATCCAGGAGTCGCACAAGCAGTAACAGGTCAAATTGTAATTGCCCTCTGCTGGGGCAGGGAGCTTGCCCATCACTAACCTAGAGCCACCCCGCACCTTCTCTACTGCTTCTCTAACCGCTGCACTAGTCTCTCTAACACTTGCTCCTGAACCCTCCATTGTATCCTCAATTGTCTTGGAAGCACCAGTTATAGCTGCAGCTTCATCCATAAAATTTACCTTTTGGGAAAACCAAACATCATTTGAGGCCGCATCTGCAAGCAGAAACCAGAAATTTTCTTCCTTGTGAAATGGGAAGCTGGGTGCATGGGGAAGTGCACCGACTAGGCCATTAGCACGTTTGAGTGTTATCCAAGCATGTACAGTAACAATGTCACCCTCTTGTATGCCCTCTTCACCTTCAGTCTCACATCTAACCTCGACTGTTACAGAAGGCATCATTTCCAATACCATTTCAACATCTTGTACTTCAGCTGAGGAAAATCCAGCTACTTGCTGAAGCACCTCTGCGCGCTCTTGCAGAGTCATGTCATGAAAATCCTCAAATGTTCTCACTTTCTGCAATCAGAAGGCAAAGCTCATGAGACAAAGATCAGAAAAAAGGACACCAAGAACTAAAGACAATTGAAGATTATTTTCAATTTAAAGAGATAATTCATCATCTGGACCAGAGAGAAATAAGGCATTCCAGTGTATCAGCATATTTCCGTTATTAAAGTCAATTATACTAACCACATGCAGACAGAACTTGATGAGTATATAATCACAATAAATGAAGGACTAATGCTTCATATATGATGCTTCAGAGGCTGAATATTTCTTTACTGTCTAAAGGACTCAAGGGCGGGCAGCAAGAAAAGTACAAGGAGAAAGCGTAGTCCACATTCACAGCTAGCAAAAGGTTCATTAAATCATTGTAGTCTAATTACGACAAATAATCTTGTCCAGCTACCTTGCGTGCTATCTTCTTGACAACACTCTCAGTAAAATGTGGCAGCTGCAAAAAGGGTGCAATCCCTTCTGTGGACCCACCTGTTGCCTTCCTTGCACTGAGAGGAACAGCCTGTATCACATAGTTAACCAATGAATCATGTCAATCATCAGTTATTGGTAGAATAGAAGAAAACATGTCAAACCATCCAACACATGTTAGCATCATATGGCAGTGGTTAGCAAAGATGAGAACAAAAGAAGAATACAGAATATTCACAATTCTTTGCAATTATGTATTAACAGCAGAACAAAAGAGCTATCAGGTTTTCGAAGAGACATGTGAAAAGAAGCATGATAACAGGTTTCTCAGGTCATGTGTGACTAGATTCCAAAATCCATCTACTTAAATGCTGAAATGAGCATAAAACAGATGAAACACAATAGAGACAGTCAAATTGAAGTCTAGTTGAGACTAGTGCACTGACAATACAACTACCAAGATTTACATACGACTGGAAACTGAGAAAGTAGCTATGCAAGCATGTATGTTAAAATATTCTCGAAAGGGATGGCAAAAAGTTCATGTCAAATGAAGATGAGTATTTGAGGAAAGCGACAGTGCATGATGAGAAAAGAGGGGCACAAACATGTTTTGGTTTCCATGAATTCTAGACATAAAAGAACTAAAATCACTATAGGGGAAACCATGAAAGACTAATAACTAAATGATGTGAAGATTATGGACTTCTTTATCTGTGATATTTGTAAGAGGTTTTTCTAGGCTCCAACTATCCACAACCAGTAAATAGAGTGAAATCAACACCTGAATAATACATTGAGAGAGTTCAACAACCCCAGTTGCAGGTCTCAGCCATCCATGTCCCTGGGAAGTTCGTGGTATAACAGCCATCTGGATAAAGAGTAAAGAATTAGTATTCTGTAAAATACTTAGCGAATGGCTAACAGCGTAAAAGGAAAGACTTGTCAATGGAAAATATCTGCAGAATTACACATAAGAAGCTACTGTATTTGAAAAAGTAAAAAACATTGAAAGAGCCAACTGGCTCCACTTCATCTCTTCTACTTTGGCCAATATAACTTTACAAGGTAATAGCACCTTTCTTAGGCTATTTACCATCTCAATAGGAGCCGCATAAACATTACCAAGTAATATAAGTGAGATTAGTCAAGTCCTCCTTCATGGACACCAGGCCAGCACCCTTGGATTTAATCACTGAAACTGTTTCTTATACTATCAACTTTTCAAGTGCATCTCTTATACATCGGTAACTAATTAATTCAAGTAAAAGGTGATCCCTCAAACACACACAGACACTCCACTATCATCTATTACTCTATACAACATTAACAAGAGTACTTCTAGTCTTCAACCATGAAGAATGGAAAACTAATATCTTACTGGGATACATTCATTGCCTAAGTAAAAAATAAGTCTCAAAGAAAGGCACACCCATCCAAGTTCTACTAAAAATAAACTTTCTATTGACAACTTCACAAACAAGCCAAAATGTGGTTTTAAATAGTTTCCAAATTACAATGAAAGTTTTATTCTGCATCCATGTGGAAACACTCTGCAGTCTGCACTTGATACCACCTCTCATGCAAAGACAAGGTTGTGGGCTATATAAAATATGCAAAGGGTCACATTTATCAATGACCCAACAGAATAATTCCTTCATTTTTCCAGTTCCCAAAATCAACTTCAAGGATGAAACACTGAATGTAAGGTTACCTTCATCAATTCTTCAAGAAGGCGAGGTGCAAGTTCTAGTACGCGTCTGAAATCTCCTAACAAAGCTGGTGGCAAGTCTGCTGATTCACGAGTTAACTGAGCCTGGATTAACAACTCTGTCTGAACAGAAATGAAGACTAGTAAGTTGATGAACATCATTGAAATTCAATGCTCAGATTGCTCCTTATATCACAATCTGGAAAACAGGCTACCTTAACTAACGCAGGATGCTGCTTCCAAAACTTAGCCTGCTCTTGCTTAATGTTCTTGAGGTCCAGATTCAATTCACTCCTGACGGATATAAACAGCTTCTGAAGTGGTTCATTGTCAGTCCTACGAATTGGAGATTCCATGTACTCAGCAGCCTTAATGAAGACTTCCATTACTTTACTGTATGATCAAGACATAGAATAAGCATAATAAGCAACCAATATACTCAAAGATGTTGAGTGCAAGACATCATATTAGGAAGGACAAAGATGCATGTCTGAACCCTTACGAAGACAAGGACATTGGAACTGGATACTCCAAAATGAAGGAAACAACAGGAAAAAAATGCAATGATCAATGTGTCTTGGCATGGTTAAGATGAAATTTCGTAAAATTCACTTGGACTATCATAATCAAACAGAGATTATGATTATTCTCTTATTTCTTGATAGAATAATTTTAAAAGCTACAACTAATATATAGTAGCTAGGGTTTCAACTTTAGAGAAGGCATTTAAATTGAGGAGCTGGGAAACTTTGTGATATCAACTGTGATTACAGAGAACTGCTGGTGAAATGGAATTGAACCACCAAAATTGGCACAATGTAGGTAGGAATCTGTCCATTTTACATAAATAAGGCCACAGATTGCAATGCTCTTCTAGCAAGAGTCAGGGATAAAAAAAAGGTACATGTGCTCTTGCTTACAGATGAAAAATTGCTTATACAATTTCTATTAATTACTTAAATATTCAATGTGATGTTTACTTCATTAAAATAATTACCAAATAGTCTGAATTACCTTGAGGCCAAAGACGGCTTCATGAAGTAATAGTACGCAGACAGAGTCTGGTGCATGACATAATTTCCAGTATATTTGGCCGACCTTGAAAGATATATTACAGCTATGACCAATGGCAAGAGTATACAAACCCCAACAATCCAAAGTAGAAGTATTCCACCGGATGCCCCATCAATATCAAGTAAAAATTGAGGAAGAGCTATGCCCATTTTGAATCCCTGAAAGAAACTCTATGAACATTAATTTCAAAAAAAAAAAAAATTGTGAATTATTTCAAGAAATACATTTGAAGGCAAATCCGTGTTCTTTCTTCTAGAAGCAGCAGAACATCACCTGTCTACCATCGGGATGACCATATTTCTCATAATTCTCACGGGATATTGGATCAGTCAGAGCTTGATAAGCTTTTGTTATGAACTCCACAAAATATTTGTTGGCCTCTGAAAAAGTAAAATGTAAAGAAAACAGCTAGTAAGCACATGCTGCTCCTCACAAACCTCGGTCTTTCATGCCAAAATAAATATAAAATGAATATAACCAAAAAGACTAAAACACAATCATCAACCTGGATCTGGATTTTTATCAGGATGGTACTGAATAGAAAGTCTCCTATAGTTCTTCTTTATTTCCGAATCCGAAGCACCAGGCTCCAGTCCCAGAATAACAAACGGGTCGAAAACTTGAATCTAATCAAAACAACAACAACAAAAAAACAACTTATCAAATCCCACATACGAAACCCCAACTCCCTAAAACCTAAAACAAAAACCAAACAGCAGCAACTTGTCATTTTCAAACAATCACCTCACGGCTCATATTCTTAATGTAAGACACCAAAAATATCATCACAACCCAAAGCAATATCAACGTCAAGTTACTACAAGTCGAAAACTTCGAAATCTGCCAAAACAACAATCATCAATTACAGCCCAATAACCCTAAAAAAAACACAAATTTGCTAATTCACTGAGTGACTCACCCTCTTGAAAATAGATTTCCGATACTTGCCAGACCGCAAACACTCAGAGCAATTACAATGAATAATCTTACTCTTTTTCGACGCGGCACGGCATAGTTTCGTCACTGTATATGGCACCAAAGGTATCGCCATTATTGTTATGATAAATATCGGAAACAATGCACTGTTTTCCTCCGATGCCGCCATAATTAATTAATTATTTTAACTAATCCACCTCCTCTATAAACCCTGAAAACAACACAGCACAAAAATCATCCATCAGTAACAACAAATTAATCAAATTCGAAGCTCAGAAATTGAAAAATTAAATATTTTATATATATACCGTGAAATTGAGAGAGAGAGGGATAGAGAGAGAGGGATATTTTTATTTTGTTTTGGGGGTTTTATTATTTCTGTGAGATCCAGAGAAGGCAGCAGAGAGTAACGTTAGTTAACGGATGGGTGGCTTTACCGTGTTACCCTTTGGAGAAGTTATATTTGTGGGGTTAGATTTGTCACTAGATATATATATATATATATATATATATATATATATATATATATATATATATATATATATATATTTGTTTTTTTTTTTGGATAAAGTATTTTATTTAGGTTCTTATAGTTTGAAATTTCTTGCTATTGATCTTAATATTTGCAAGAAGTTTTAATATAGCCCTTGATTGTTTGATAACTAATCAAATTCAATGAAATATCCAACTTAGAGATAGTGTTTAGAAAGTTTTATTTAAAAAGAAAACAAAAAACAAAAGAAGTGTAAATTCTAAAAATA
>Ga0307515_10003969_pt1 | contig 30861 bp, 38 predicted proteins | sample 17_EM_MG_FD_194513 | JGI IMG/M metagenome (GOLD analysis project Ga0307515, IMG submission 194513) | Populus trichocarpa ectomycorrhiza microbial communities from riparian zone in the Pacific Northwest, United States - 17_EM | ecosystem: Host-associated > Plants > Roots > Unclassified | place...
TCGTTCCCTCCCACTTCCCGCTACCCGGTGGAGGGCACAAGGCCATTGAAACTCCACCTAGCCCACCCCCATTACTAATCTCTCGTATGCTCGACCTGTGGTGAGTTTGACACAGGGAACTCGGTTCGTGCGACATCAACCTGTAATTGCCAGGGAGTCTGCTCGGGTGGGGGGAGTGGCGGGATTCGAACCCGTAAAAAACAGCATAGTGGTGGCAAGGCCATACCACTACACTAGGGGGCCACTCCCCCACCTACCACATTACGGCAGTGTATAAATGTCACTAGTCAACCCCCACCACAATATGGCCCCGCACTTTTCCTCCGGGAAAAAGAGTAGCGCAAGTGGTGGAACCCTGCGCTTTACTCCCTAGAAATCACGAATTCGAGTTTTTCCACCACTACTGCCCTTCTTCTTGCCTTCCGCTCCCTGATTGGATGTAAGCCCGACCCAGCGTTTTTTTTGTCGACAATCAGAAATACGTTATTCCGTCCATCCGCTCCCGAGGTTCAGTTTGGCCGAAAGTCCGATTACGCCGTCTAAGCCCCTTCCCGTCACTCCCTAGGTTTGCCGAAGAAGGCAATATCAGATGGTGGTCACTTTATCTTCCAGGTATCTCGTTCGAGGCTGTCTTTATACCTCTCCCCGCGCCATTCCTTTCACATCAACTGCGTACCAAACATATTTTCTGAAGCGTGGTTTTGCATCAACAATGGCTAAAGAATGTGAGTTCGCATTACTTATTCGAGGCCTGGTAGATGGACAGAGGGTACTGATCGGTTTCACAGTCCAGAAGATCAAGGTCAAGAACCCCGTCGTTGGTATGTCCCAACTATTTCTCCATTCGACCGGACAGGCGGAACATGATTCTTCTCGGGGTTGTGCTGATGATCTGAGCAGAGTTGGACGGCGATGAGATGACTCGTGTGATTTGGGATTCTATTAAGAAGAAGGTATGTTTTGATTAGAGGGGTGGGCTTTCGTTATTAGAACTGAAAGACTGATTCCTATAGTTCATCCATCCGTAAGAATCCTCGGCCCGAGACCTACAACGAGCGGCGCCGATGAGCCCTGCATGTTCCTATGTGCAATTGGCTAAGCAGCATATCACATCACAGTTACCTTGATATCGATCTCAAGTATTACGACCTGGTATGCTATTAGTATCCTGATAGCGGCTGGATATGTCTAGCAGTCCTCATCTGGTCAGGCACTAATTGTACTTGAAATTTAGGGATTAGAGTACCGTGATCAAACCAATGACAAGGTTACTGAGGAGGCTGCGGAGGCCATTCTGAAGTACTCTGTCGGTGTGAAGTGTGCTACCATCACTCCCGATGAGGCACGAGTAAAGGAGTTCAACCTGAAGAAGGCAAGCCATCAAGGACTGGGCAGTAGGTATTGTTGCTAATGAGTTTCCAGATGTGGCTCAGCCCTAATGGAAGTGTGTCTGCTCGCTCGATCGATATATATCAAACGAAACTTTACTAAATTTGTGCAGCCATTCGCAACATCCTCGGTGGCACTGTTTTCCGTGAACCCATTGTCATTGACTCGATCCCTCGTCTTGTGCCTGGCTGGAAGAAACCCATCACCATTGGACGTCACGCACATGGTGATCAGTACAAGGCTAAAGATTATGTCGTTCCTGGTGCAGGCACTGTGGAACTTGTTTACACGCCCAAAGACGGTGGTGAGCCTGAGCGCCTTAAGGTCTTTGACTACAATGATGCAGGTGTGGCTCTGGCCATGTACAACACCGACGAGTCTATCCGAGGGTTTGCCCACGCTTCTTTCAAAATGGCCCTTGACCGAGAAATCCCTCTTTACATGAGCACCAAGAACACCATCCTGAAGAAGTACGACGGTCGGTTTAAGGACATCTTCCAGGAAATCTACGACAGCACATACAAGACACAATTCGAAGCCAAAAAAATATGGTACGAGCACCGTCTCATCGATGACATGGTCGCCTACATGTTGAAGAGCGAGGGTGGATATGTTATTGCCATGAAGAACTATGATGGTGATGTACAGAGTGACATTGTTGCTCAGGGGTTCGGTTCCCTCGGACTGATGACCAGCGTGTTGATTACTCCTGATGGCAAGACTTTCGAGTCAGAAGCTGGTTCGTCTGCCCGCAACCATTAACCCCTGATATTGCTCTTCCGACTAATTCGAATTGCTTCAGCCCATGGAACCGTCACCCGCCACTGGCGTCAACACCAACGAGGGGAGGAGACTTCTACCAACCCCATTGCGAGTATCTTCGCATGGACTCGCGGTCTTATCCAGCGAGGAAAGCTCGATGGTACTCCCGAGCTGATCACCTTCGCTGAGAGTCTAGAGCAGGCATGCATCGATACTGTCAATGATGGTATCATGACCAAGGACTTGGCGCTGGCCCGAGGACGGACAGATCGTGAATCTTATGTAACGACCAGCGGCTACCTGCATGCCGTCGAGAAAAAGCTCAAGACTTTGGTTGAGGCTTAAGTTGTAGATGAGGTGGAAGGGAAAAAATGGGGCGATGTCTATGTTCCAATTAATAGAAATCTTAACGACACATACAATATTAAAATGTGTCAGTTGATACCACCAGATCGTGCTGTTATGAAGACAAATCAAGTACATATAATCGAGTGCTATGCGGTCGTTCATTGAATGTTCAATTTTAAAGTTTGATTATTCAAGGTTGTACTGTTCCACACAACGACTGTCGTGTTGTGTGATTCTCGAGCCCCGCGGCTGCCCCTCATTCCCACATCCACTCTTGATTCCTTTCACATGCAGGCAACTCTTCGACGTCATCGCCTGGTCGCCATCACCGGACAGGTAATTTTTACTCACTGTCAGGCTAATTTTCCTACCCTGCTTCCTACGTTCACACAGATAACTCGACTGCATCCTGATTACTTCAATAAATCATCGCAACACCATACCAGCAGCTTTAACAACCCGATAACAACAAATAATGTCGGAGCTTCATCGCAAAGCTTTAACGGTCCCCGGTAGTGGGAAGACAATATCTCGAAAAGCACTATCCCGCCAATCTTCGGCCGCATCATCACGGGCTACGTCTCGTCAAAATTCTCGCGCAAACTCACGTATTGGAAGTAGAGTTAACACCGACGATGAGGGAGACTTGAGTGATGAAACTAATTTCAGGTGTGTTTTGATGCAAGTTACTATCGAAGCATCTCCTCGAGCTTCCAAACGATTTCTCATTCCTCCCTCTTCCCATTTGTGCTCCGAGTATCGCTCATCGCTAACCAAGGATAATCATAGCTCCGTCGCGGGCGAGCTATCTACCTTTGACGAACTCCCGGAACCGAGTCAAGATTGGCAGGATGTCCTCGGTGACCTGATTGAGCGCATCTGTGACCGCAAGAAGTTGAGCTACCAAGGCCGCGAAGAGGCGTTTGCGGGATATATCGCCATCCTATCGGCAAAATACGCCAAAGAAGGGATTGTCTTTAAAAAGTCTGAGATTGTCGATTCTGCCCTACGCTCCATTAAGTCCAGTCGCACCGAGAAAGAGGCGCTGTTGGCTGCGAAAGCACTGGGACTGACAATCATCACCGACCCCACCGAGGATGTCTACGACAAAGTCTCTCAAATGTTCAAAAGGACAATCTCAGACCACGAATCACTCCTCCTCAAGTCAGCACTGATCCACCACCTTGGCGCCGCAGCGTTCTATGGCGGCGCTACAACTGTAGAAACGGAAGGTATTATGAACTTCTTTCTCGAGATTGTAGAGTCCGATGGCCACAATGTTGGGGCAGGCGACGATGCGGGCGTCGTTACCGCTGCTTTGGAAGAGTGGGGATTTCTGTGCACACAGCTCGAAGACGCAGAAAATATTACTGCAGATTCTATCGATGCATTAGTGGAACAGCTTGACTCTTCGGAGGTGTCAGTTCAGGTTGCTGCTGGAGAAAATATTGCCCTCCTTTACGAAAAATCGTATACGGAAGCAGAAGAGGACGAGCTCGATGATCCAAATGAGGCCGGAAAGAAATGGGTACAACGTTATCAACCGTATGGACGAACAGAAGCCCTGAAAGAAACGCTCGCTGGCCTCTCGAGTGGATCTCGACGATACCTTTCGAAAAGGAATAAGAAGGCCCAACGATCAGCTTTTGGAGACATCTTGCACTCCTTGGACGATCCTCTAAAGGGCCCTAGATTCTCGGAGGCGCTGGACCGGAACGGTGCGGTGAAGGGATCGAGAATTACCGTGAGAGTGCACAAGACTGGCGTTTTAAGAGTCGATAAGTGGTGGAAACTGCTGAGATTGCAGCATTTGAGACGGTTACTAGGAGGAGGTTTCCTGAATCATTGGGTCGAAAACCCAGTTATTTTTGAGTCGTTGAGGTACGAATTACTAGCTGTCAGGGAGTGGTCAGTTTACTGACTGATTTTGGTTTTTAGTCTCTTTGTCGAGCAGTACTAATCATGTATTTCCAAAGATTAATAGACGTTGGATGGCTAGGTTTTCATCTCTCTTTTGGTGGGACGTCCTGCATCTTAGTGTAAGTCGCAGCGCCCGTTACTCCTTACAGCTGCGCTTTCACATGGAATGTGAAGAATAGAGTGTAGGTTAATGCCCGTTTGTATCTTATCACTGATGGGGTTTAAACTTTCAGGTAAACTTGTATTCTAAGGGCGCGTTCGGTGGACAGAGTGTTAATCGTAGAGTACAAATGTCAAGTTCGGGGGCAATGAGGTACAATTTGCAATTCGGTAGGACAGGGGTGTTCGTATTGGGAAATTCAAAAACTCAACTGTAACAACTACTCAAGTGCCTGTTTTTGGTGATAATTTGGGACAACCGGACTGTCTTTGAAGAATGGTTGCTGCTTGTATTCCGCTTAATTGGTGTGTAAAGGCTAGCTTGCTATCGTTACAGAAAAAGAAATCGCTGGATGACGTCCACTGTGGGAACCTCTTACCCGACACTAGTGCAACGATTCATGTCTCCCGAGCCCGTTCCCGACCCTATCACTAAATGCCGTTCTGGAGCAAACCACCTACACCAGCAGGGCCGACCAAGGCCACCACGATGCCTCCATCCTCTGGAGAAAATGGCATCGCCTCCAAGCCGCCGCCGCTCTCCCGAGAAGCACAAGCCGACGCCGAGCTGGCTGCTCTGATGCGTGAGCTGGATGCAGAACACCAGGCCAATGCTGCGGCCGCAAAACACGCTTCCGTCACGCACGTGGCCGACGATGACAAAACGGGCCTCCCCACCGACATGAACTGCCTCACGGCCTTTGATGAAATGTTTTACTGCTACTCCCTTGGCGGGCAGTTTCTCAATATCTACCGCTACGGCGGGTTTCAGGATTGCTCGGAAAAGAGCGCTGATTGGAGGTTCTGTATGAAGTCGAAAGTGAGGGGGGAAGTGGCAAGACGGGTGAGTTTCCTAAACATCGGGATGGGATGGAAAGGGAAGACAGATGGCTGATACCGAGGGAAGGCTATGATATTGGCTAGAAATAAGGAGAAGGCGGCGAAATATAAGATGGGGAAGAGCAGTGAGGATGTGTGGACTGTGAGGAAGGTCCCTTTGACCGATGCCTTCAGTGGCGGCGATATGGAAGAAATGACAGATGGTGGATTGGGTTGAGAATGAGGACCCAGCCCCACTTTGTGCCTACGCTCCTCTGCACCAGGCCAGTTAGTCAAGTACGCTACGATCGCTACAACGGGTGCCTGTTGTGGAGTTACCACGACCTAAAAAGACCCAATATTAGAGTATAGATCGGATTTCGACTCCTATGGGCAACATAATTAAGACCAACTGCCAAAGTGCCAAAGAGCTCCCCAACGTAACACATTGCAACCATCTCATAACTTCACCTACACAATGCACAAAGCTAGAGATCATCCCCTTCGCCAAAAAGCCCATAAACTTGGTATCCAAAAAGAAATCAAAAGAAAGAACCTTCATCCAATCCCGAGCACCCACCAAAAACTTCTTCTCCAAGAGGAAGTCTTAAGAAAACAAAATGAACACCACTAATACCAACCTCCAAAGAACAGTATACAATGTAGAAATAAACGAGTGATGGCACCGCACCCAATGAAATTTATTCGTCACTCTATGAAAACAGCGAATCATAGCAAACATCCTAAGACTGTTCGACTACCGTGATTTTTCGACGGAATGCGAATCATCAAAAGGACTGACGGTACGTGTTGGTTCTGCTACCTTCGATAGACTGACAACCCTCGCGGAACGAGTCTCTCCCACAGGTTGCTTAGATATCGCTTCGGTCTCAGCTGGTCGTAGATCTGAACCATTGGATAATGGAATATTGTCCATGACCACGGAGTTCACATCTGAAAATGGTGAGCAAGGATCCATTGCCGTTATACAACTGCTACACTGAGATTGGATGAGATTGCCGCGATGCCCAGGAACAAGATCCGAATCATCATCAGAGTCGTAGTGAAGAGATGATGTGCTATGATTCTCATGAATGACACGCGATCGACCTGGAATCGCCCTCTTTTGTGGATGTTCAGATATGGTTGTGTCGGTATCGTTTTTACTATTCATACGGTTGAGAAACGTTGACCCAACTGAAAATGCTGGACTTGGAGGTACCGGCTCAAGGTTTGATTGTGCGCCCTTACGGGTTGATGGACCTCCGAGGAAAAGTGCAGGGACTGGCGGAACAGCTTCAGATTCTGGTATAGGAGAATTGGTACTGGATGTTGCACTGCTTCCACCTTTCACAGTGACTACCGCAGCCTTGCCGGCACGAATGATATTTGGCTGCGCAACAACAGCACCTCCTCCGTAAATGGTCGTGGCAACGGATGAGCGATTATCGACAGTATACATGGAACCTCGTAGCAAGTCATCAGCAGCAAACTGTATATCGATGTTGGGAGTCGGAGGAAACTGGGATCCATTGGGCGAGTCTGTATAGGGAAGCGGAGGTACGGGTGGTACCAGGTGCGCGGGGGAGGAAGGGGTTGAACGATTCGTTACGCCAGGTATATAGGCAATCTGAATGACATTCGACGCTCGTGTACGGACCGTGGAAGCGATAGAAGCGACAGTATGAGTCGATGCCTTCATTAGTTTTAGCCATTGCCCACAAATCAACAGTTTGTCCAGGGTAAGCCATACTCTTGCGCTTTTGAGCATTCCAAAATCATTTTCCTTTTCAGCTGCCGAGGCAATCATAGACGTCCTATCCATCCGTTTCGTTGCGCATAGTTTGTGAACCACGAAAGCCAGAATTCCAGCCCCCAGAAGCCCTCCAACACAGGCACCGGCAATGGCGCCGCCAGAAACTTTTGATCGGGGCGGGGCAACATCCTTGCAGAGCATCTTAGGGCATTTTGTGCAGGTTTGCGCTGTAAGTTCGCACCGTTGGGTCGAGGAACAATTGCAAACGGGTGTAGTTCCGCATACTGCGCAACCGGGGTTATTCTGCCGAGCAAATATGAGTGTTCCCGGACCTAGAGTCACTGTTTAGCATACTTCTATACAACAAGACAGTAGGCAGGATGTCCAAGAGTGTACGAACCAGCAGTCGCAGCGCCGTGAACGAGTATGATGTTCAACACTAGCGTCAGCAGGATAGCTGTTGCCAACAGTTTGGTAAAGGGCGCCATGATCAGAAATGCGGCGATGAAGAAAAGACCAATGTAGTCGGGAAACGAGTTGACTGGGGCGTCGGAATTATGCTTGCGTGAGAGAAACAGGGCCGACCTGCGGAAGAAACAGCAACGAATCAATGAGTGTGTAAGGGCGGAATAGAAGGCGATAGATTATTCTGGCGATAGAAAGGAATGACGATGGTCGGAAGCCGTAATTTGGTGATGTTGTGGTTGAAGCTCTATTGAACGAAGATGTCTAGAGTAGATGGACGCTGAGGCCGTGCGTACCTGAAAGGGGGTGGTTTTGGCGCCGCGTTTGTCCGTTGTAAGCCCCGGCAAACACCATGAACGATAGATGGACTCGATTCGATGGATTCCAGCAACACACGCGAAGTCGACCGAAATCTGAAATCTGGGGCGAATTTCAGATGCAGAAGTTTGGTGGCAGTAGCAGGTAGTACTGTACCTGTGGAAGCGACCACGACCACAATGGGGAGGGGGTGGGCGCGCGGCAGTATGTAGATGGGGTACGAAGTACTTAGTACTTAATTAGCAACAAGAGGGATGTATCTACCTACAATAGGTAGGTAGTGGGCAAGTTAATATTGGAGTACATGGTTATTTACTTCCACAGAAGGGAATAATAGGTACCTGGTAATCTCGGATTGCAGCTATAGAGTATCACAATGGAAGGGGTTGCTTGCTCGCTCTCCTCTGTGTCATGACAGAAACCCAGAAAACGCCAATAGTATAGAGTACCACACAACATTCTCTTTGGTGCCTGTGCCTGCAGCCTGGTGTGGCTGTAAGTGGTGATCGACATATCCATCTCAGACGAAGCTGGATTGCCACTCACAACAATTGAATGAACTGGTTGATATCAACAGCAGCACCGTTAGACAGTGTTGCTATTTATAATTTGCTAGTCTTTTCGTGCAGATGTCAACCAACTTGTTCTAGTAGTCGCACATCCGGCACTCATGATCACTCGATGCCTTGCTGACAGAACTTCCAATATCACGTTCTACTCTATAGGTTGGCTGACTGAATCATGCGCAGATAGATATTCCCTGTGAGAGGCAAAAGGATGAAAGGGTAAGATCCTTGTCTTATCAAACAAATTTGTAGAAACGAAGTGTTCTAAGACAATGCACAATGTCGGTCGGTCTGTCTACCGTCATGGAGAAAAGAAATCACCATCGTGCCCCGGCAGATATTTCAGCCCTATGGAAAAGTACCTTCACCTATTCTTATGTATCCGCTCTACTAGTCGTATATATCACGCCATATATCAAGTCACTTATGATTGATAAAGGTGAGAAAAACGTCTTCAATGACGACGGATAGCCCGGAACGATATGTAGATGATTCGAAGAGGCGCTTTCTTTCGAAGATCTACTTCAAACCCTTTCATTCGTTGGCTATATGCGGTCAGCAGCACCACACAGAATCCAGATCGCTTGAAAGTAGTGAATTTTCGAGCGGTGCAGAAACGCCTAGGTGGTATTGAATAGACGCTTACCCAACGAGTTGCTGCGTCTGAGAGAGGCATGCTCACCATTGCGCACCACATTTCATGATATTCAGCGCATATGCTCGCATATGGGAGTGTTTGAGCAGCTTTACAGCGGGCAAGCTACGTTGAATGAATTTCAAGCTCAATGCTTGCAAGTTCCAGATCTCCGGGTCCTTTTTGTTTTGGAGAACACCGACCAGAAGCGCCGGCGCTCCATATGCTTGCACCAGCCACAGAGACTTTGCTTGCACTCCATGAAAGTTCGAGTTAAGATTTCAAGGGACTGTGCGGAAGTGTTTCGAATGTCGGCTTCTCCATGAGGCTACGCTTAAGGAAGTTTAGCCAACTCTCTGGATTAGCCACATTTACCCCTCGAGTTGCCGGAGTCCTCAAGTGCCACTTCAATCTACTGTAGTACACCGCCTCAGGCGCTGGGACCCGAGTAGGCATTCGACCGGATTATAGGGCCTTTTCCTCAATAATAGGGTGGTATTTAAGTCCGCTTGTACACTAGGGCATCGCACCCGTCCCCTGATAATATACTTGAGGGAAGCTCCTCGTCTCCTATTTTCCACTCTCTGATTTCACCTCGCCCTTCTTCTTCCCCGGCTTCATCTTCGGCTTCATCTTCACTCCTCAACTGGTTTCAAAGCTAGATCTCTACAGCGTGGTCATCCTTGCCTAAATATCGTCGACCTGGTCTTGTCGATTTCTTTGTTGTCTCGGGGAGCAACTGCAACATATCGCAGCAGTCAAGTGATAGGCAAGCCTCCTGATCTGTCTCAACGAAGCAAATCTTCATCCCCGCTTCACACTGGCTGGACTCCCGCTGCTTACACTCTATAGCTTCTAAATAGTCTCGGACTGTTGTTTCGAATAGGTAATTTAGACGACTGGACTCCAGTGATTTTGCAGTACTCTTTGGGAGAATAAACACAAACTACCTTCCAACCTTCATTCCTCATCACCGCCGTTACGATGGCTTATCAAGGAGACCCTGGCCAACAGGGCCATCATCTTCAGGAGTATCCACCGTCAACTTACCATATGCCCCCGCCGCGAGACTATGATTCTGATGACGAGCACGAAAAAGTGCCTCTTAACACACCAGGAGCCAGTCCATTTACTGGGCCTTTTGACGAATCAAGTCGGGCTGGTACTCCTTCAAGTGGCTACACCTTAACCGAGAGTTATGGTGCTCCGCCGCCGCCAGGCAATGGTCCAGGTTATCCCATGGATTCTGATCCAACCGTACAATTTGGCATTCCCGGGCGTGCACCTAGTCCTTACGCCCGATCTGATGGTGCTTCATCCACCGAAGCTTGGCGACAAAGACAGGCGCCGGCGTCGTTGCGAAGATATGGTACCAGGAAGATTCGGTTGCAGCAGCAAGTTCTCTCGATCGACTATCCGGTACCGTCGGCGATCCAAAATGCTATCCAGTCCAAGTATAGGCAACCAGACGTCGAAGGCGGAAGTGAAGAATTCACTCACATGAGATGTTAGCGCTATTCTTTCCCGTCTGTGGAATGCTTGATGGCTGACTGTTTGCGGTAGACACTGCCGCTACATGCGACCCTGATGATTTTACCCTGAAGAATGGGTATAACTTACGGCCGGCGATGTACAACCGACACACCGAGCTTCTGATCGCCATTACTTATTATAACGAAGACAAGATGCTCACCGCACGTACTTTGCACGGAATCATGCAAAACATTCGTGATATTGTTAACCTAAAGAAGTCTGAATTCTGGAATAAAGGCGGCCCAGCGTGGCAAAAGATTGTTGTTTGCCTCGTTTTTGACGGTATTGATCCGTGTGATAAGAATACACTCGATATCCTGGCAACCATTGGAGTCTACCAGGACGGTGTCATGAAGAAAGATGTCGACGGAAAGGAAACAGCCGCTCACATTGTAAGTACCTCAACAGAAGGGTGATTAAACTTTATGCTAATTGATGTTAGTTTGAATACACAACCCAATTATCCGTCACAGCATCACAGCAACTTATTCGGCCTCGGGATGACGACCCAGCATGCCTGCCACCGGTGCAAATGATTTTTTGCCTGAAGCAAAAGAACACGAAGAAGATCAATTCACACAGATGGCTGTTCAATGCTTTCGGTCGTATCTTGAATCCGGAAGTATGTGTGCTTTTCGATGCCGGTACCAAGCCAGGTGCAAAGTCTGTTCTCGGTCTATGGGAAGCATTCTATAACGATAAGGATTGTGGTGGTGCTTGTGGAGAAATCCATGCTATGTTGGGGAAAGGCGGCAAGATGTTGCTGAATCCATTGGTTGCGACTCAGAACTTTGAGTACAAGATCTCGAATATTTTGGACAAGCCTCTAGAGTCTTCTTTTGGTTACGTGTCTGTGTTGGTGTGTTCTACTCCTCCTCGAATGTATTTCCAAACTAACAACTTGCAGCCTGGTGCTTTCTCTGCATACAGATTCAGAGCCATCATGGGCCGACCCTTAGAACAATATTTCCATGGTGATCATACACTGTCTGCCCGCTTGGGCAAGAAAGGTATTGAGGGCATGAATATTTTCAAGAAAAACATGTTCTTGGCTGAGGATCGTATCCTCTGTTTTGAATTGGTGGCCAAGGCTGGCTCGAAATGGCATCTCACATACGTTAAAACGTCTAAGGCCGAGACAGACGTACCGGAAGGAGCCGCCGAGTTCATCTCCCAACGTCGTCGATGGTTGAACGGATCTTTTGCTGCCAGTATTTACTCTCTGATGCACTTTGGCCGTATGTACTCGAGCAGTCACAACATCATTCGAATGTTCTTTTTACATGTCCAGCTCGTCTACAACGTCCTCTCTGTCATCACGTCTTTCTTTGGTTTGGCAAATTTCTGGCTTACCACATCTGTCATCATGGATCTGGTGGGTGATCCAACTGATAAAAATAAGAAACCCTGGCCATTTGGATCTGGTACGCCAATTGTCAACACAGTGCTCAAGTATCTGTATCTTGGATTTCTACTCTTGCAGTTCATTCTGGCTCTTGGAAATAGGCCAAAGGGTTCGAAGCATACCTATATCGCCACAATGGTTGTTTTTGCCATCATCCAACTATATGTGGTTGCTCTTTCGCTGTATCTGGTTTACAGTGCTCTCACCAATCAAGCCGGCTGGAACGAACTGAGCGGAGCGAAGAACTTTGGTGAAAGCATTTCAAAATTTTTCGGCAGCATCGTTGGTGTTATTTTGATCGCTCTGATCTCGACATTCGGCCTTTATTTTATTGCGTCGTTCATGTATTTGGATCCATGGCACATGTTCCATTCCTTCATCCAGTATCTCCTTCTGGCGCCCTCTTATATGAACGTCCTCAATGTCTATGCCTTTTGTTTGTCCCCCTATCAACGCCAGATTTTCGTCTTCTAACTTGATATATTATAGGTAACTGGCACGATGTATCATGGGGTACTAAGGGATCAGATAAAGTTGAGGTTATGTCTTCTGCTAAAACGAAAGTCGACAATGATGGTGTAAAGGTTATTGATGAACCTGATAAACCTCAAGCCGATATCGATTCGGCGTTTGAAGTCACAGTCAAGCGTGCATTGCAACCTTTTGTCCCCGAAGTTGAAAACGAGACAAAAACCTTAGATGATTCCTACAAGTCTTTCAGAACTAAGTTGATTACGGGGTGGATTTTCCTGAACGCAGGCCTCACTTTAGTCATTACCTCTGACAATTTTGACAAATTCGGATTTTCTGTATGTATACACAGCTTTTGTCGTGAAATTGTACTGACCATCTTTCTAGTCTAAAAATAACTCTGCTGCCCGAACAGCCAATTACTTTGTGTTCTTGCTCTGGCTGACTGCCGGATTGTCTATGGTCCGTTTCATTGGTTGCGCTTACTTCCTCGGGAGGGCGTCAATCATGTGCTGTTTTGCCAGGCGCTAGTAACATGAGTTGGTTGGAGTCGGATATGGTATCTCGTGTGATATCTTGTGGAATAGTCAAGTTTTTATGGGTTGATATTGTTTCGGGTGCGCTTTACGAAATTATGGAGCCTCGTTTTTTCTTTTCGATTCATCTGTTTCTTTGGAAGTTAGGTACCATGAACGCTGTGCCACAGTGGTGTATAAGGTGCTATTGGTCGAGGGCTCTGTAAAAATCAATTATGATTACCATTTTCGATATCGGGGATTTGCTCGAGTGGCCAATTGGAATCAAAACGACGTGACCCACTTAAACACAACGAAATTAGGATACACAGATATTTCCCATCAATAAAACGATACAATTCATACACCTACTACTGACTCAGGAAATACAGAAAAACTAAGATTATTTTTTGACTGACTCCACCTTCCCCTTCCCGCATTCATTCCGCTAATCTATAACTAACCAGAGTATCAACCTTATGACTGCTCGTTCCCCAACTCCTCAGTGTGACTTTCTCTCCATCCACAATTTCTTTCGCATCTGAATCACCCCACTCCATTGGGACTTCGGCATCACCATCTGCATAGACCAGCACATTGAAAGTGCATCTCCCATCCAGCATGGGGAGGAATGTCACACTCGCAGTGATCTGTCTGAAAAGACTCTGGATTTCTTCCTGTATCACTTTTTCGGTTTTCTCTCGCGGCTTCTCTGCAGGAATAGCAGTAGCATCATTCTCGTCTCCTTCAGCATCGACGGGGGTCTTAGATGACTTTTTCGAGGCCTTCCCCAAAAGTTGCACATCAAATTGCCAGCGCTCCAGGTTCTCGCCAGTATCTTTTGACGTGATAACGACCACAAGCTTGCTAATTTTCCCACCCAACATCCATTTTGACAGCTGTGACATGATCTTGCGGATATATGCCTTTACTGCGTCGTCTGTTGTTACGAGCATGTTTAGGCCATACTTTTTGACTGCTGTGAAGTCTTCGGCTGGATAGACTCCTCGTTGAAACAGGATTGAATTGATAGAGTATTCGAACTGTGCACCAGATGTTAACTTGTGTGGGAGGAGGAGTTAGGGAGGGGGCAAACAAATTCTGCAACAAGCTTCGCTGAGCCTTTGAGGGAGAGCTTGTGAACTTTACCGTCTTTGGATTTTTCGGTGGCGGGCTTTGAGGATTTTGATTTGGATGAGGACATTGCAGGTAGTTCTAGAGCTTTGTTTCGTAGGTAGAGGTCTGATGGGTTGAAACGTGGTACTGGAGGGGTTGTGATGGTGGTAGTTCGCGGAGATGTTGAAGGTACTTAGCTAAGTACATACGCTGGTGTCATGGAAACGGACCCATTAATGGGTTAGGGTATATTCATGAATAACGTCAATGGAATGCCTCTATCTCTGCCCTCTACTTGTACACATGATAACTAATCCAAGTACCCGCTTTCCTACCGTAACAAGGGCGTCGTTTCGCCGCTGCTTTCGTCCTCGCTCTTCCAGGTTTCCATCCGGCTCTGAACCTCGAGAAGAGCCCAGGCAATACAACCTGTTATAAATCCCACAAAGCAATTACGGAACGCCAAAAACATTCCGACAGTAACCATCATGATCATCCATCTATCCTTCCTCGTTTGTTTATTTAATGCTGTTCGCGTCAGATCATTTTGATCGTCGAGTTCCAGATTTAAAACATCTTGTGCCGTCGTGTTCAGATTTTCTCCGACCGAGACAAGCTCCATTCCCGCAGCAAATACCTGAACGATGATTTAGACACAGGAGTGGACATACAGACCTTGTAAGAACACTCGAACTGACCATTATACCTAGCAACGACTTGGGGAATCGCTCAAGAAGCCCAGTCAAAGAACTGCCAAACATCAATCCAATTGCTATCTTGAATAATCCTAGAATTTGAACGGAAGACCCGGAACGAGCACCAAATCTATATTGCCCAGCTAGTCCTCCAGAGCCTGTGACATGAGCATAAATTAGACGGAGGGGAGTATCAGAACTACTAACCATGACAGACAGGCATTGCCCCAAACCAGCATCCCACCAGGTTCATCACCCCAACGCTGATCCCAAGTGCGGTTACTGATGGTGCTGGTTCGTTGGGCAAGAGATCTCGACTTAGATATGTCACAGCAATAACCGAATTTAAGATGGTCAAGGGAACCTGTCCCAACCCGGCCGTTCCAAACCCAGTTGCAAAGTCCACGGGCGTTGGTATCGTTGGAACAAATGGCGTTCGGATTCCAAAATGGGGTAGTTCAGCTCCGGTCCTAGCCAGCTGCACTCCCGCAAATAGACCTCCAATGACGAACGCCAATACCGCGAAAGGAACTTTTCGAGGCCATCGACAGGTTCCGTATAGAACAATGAATGCCCCAATCGCCCAGAAAAGATTGTCGTACCACTTCGTTCCATTAAGTTCCAACTGCTGCAGCGTGCTTCCGGCGTTCAACGCAAGAGTTAGACCTGCACCCACTTGAATACCCTTGATAATTGGCACGGGAATCAAGTCGGATACCCTAGCCAGAAGACCGGTGATTGATAGAAGCAACACCATTACTCCAACACCAATGCCAGCACCCATTGTTTCCTCTAGCGTAAGACCCCGAGAAAGAGAGACCGCAGCTAGTGCTTTCATCGGTTGTACCTAGGTGAAGTTAATCGTCTGTATAATAACGAATCGAAAATAGACAGTCTCCGTACCACAACAGGAATGCCGAAAAGAGTTCCGCTCAATAGATTCCAGACGCCGCTGAATACAAGCGTTGAGGTTATTGATATAGAGCCCGCCGCTGTCATTGCGACAACTATTGGAAGCAAAGTACCTAAGTTCGAAATCGATGTTAAAAAAGTACAAGCTCAAGATGTGCGGGTTCAAAGTACCAAGATCACCGAGCGATCCTGCTAGCTCTCCCAGCGAATTGTGACGAAGACAGTCCCAGTTGTGCTTGAAGCTGTGTTTAACATGGTTGAGTACTCGATTGTTCATGGCTAATCGTCGGGATCTCGAGGAAGTAAAGTGTTACAATTAGACAGAGTTCGCCACTTCTCTTTCCGTTATGACAGTGTGGGGGTGATGGTGGCAGTGGTTGAAGGCAAAATAGTTGGCATATTGTAATTGATACTTTAGCGGGGGTCCTCCGTTTCAGGTGAGGCTCATATGAGGCGCATATGAGGTTGATCTTGCAATCACCTTGATTTGACTTTGCATACTCATGACAATACTGGCACAGTTGATACCAGATAGATTTGCAGTGGTTGCAGCCAGCTGCAACCATGGCACTCCTGGAGAACAGTTATGCCTGCCAGGCTCATTTTAGAATTCTGACAGGATTTTGATAGCTGTAGCTGTACTTACAGCCACACTTCAAGCACCTGGCTGGGAATTAGTAGATTATATACACAGCAGTACACACCTTTACCATAATCCATAGATCTAAAACAACCATCATCACCATCACCATCATTACAATTTACATGTACTATTACCATCATCATCACTAGTATTCTGCTGTTACTGCTACAGTGCTACTGCCATACTCACCATTCCTTGTATATTTGCACATCCAAAATTATGCATGTAGTGCAAAAATATTATTGAGCTAAAAGAAGCTCCCAGAAGTGACAACTCCATTAAAGAATAGCTGAAGGTAATGTTGTATTTGGTTTTGAAGGTAAAAAGTTTCAAGTTATTACAGTATTGCATAAGAATTTCCGAAATACTAATCGTAAGAATACTTAAAACTTTCTATTTAACTAGTTACTGTGGGATGAGAATTTCAACTGAGGATAGTATATTTCAATTTTAACCGTTGTAGTCTGCATCAGCAAAAAACATTTCCGTGCGGGCGGAATGGCTACGTCAGAGTGGACGAGCGCCGTCAGAGCCGTCAGAGACACCCAGGTGGCGGATTACTCCGCACCCGGCATCATTACCACGCGTCGCGTTGCATATTGCCCTCCAATCACAGTTTCACCGTCTCTTCTCGCTCTGTCAGTCTCCTGTTTTAAACGAACACTCTGGGGTAGTGGCCAACTGTGACCATACGTCGGAATGGGTTCATTGGGTACGCGCTTGCATCAGGATTGCAATTCAATGGGTGATGCTGCGAAAATCTCTCCTCGCATTCCATCTACCTGCCCGCAAAATGCATTTCTCTCTTTACTAATTATACACATCATTCCAAGTCGCCAGATCTATGTGGCTATTGACAATCCATGGCTCATTCCTTCCGTCTCCTGTCTTACTACTAGTAACTATCTCTGGAATTACGTGCATGCAGCTGACAATGATTCCCACGCTGAAAACTTGCAAAGAAATGGCTGCCGGTGCAGTTCTCACTTGTACAAATAGCAAGACGGGATCCAAGTTACCAGAGTTTTCAGGTATTGTGGTGAGCACCAGGGCTAACCAGTACTCAACGAAAGCTCCATCCTCATGTAGGAGCTTGATTTTGAATAGTCGTTGCAGTTGCCACGGAAGATACCCGTTCAGCGCGCCATAACACCTCCCCGGGCGTCGCTTTACCCACACCCAGTCATTCCGTTGGTCTCCGCCGCACCAGCTCTGGCTTCCTGTGCATCGACACATCTGAGATATGCGTTCACTTTCTAAACCCTCAACTTGAACCTTAATACCATGGTAAATACAGAGCTCCATTGAGTGCAGTTGTTCATCCGACATATACATCTTGTTAACGACTCTAATGCTTGATAAACTCCCGTGTGCTGCTGTATATTGCCACGCGGTACGTAGTGTGTTGCGTATTGTCGAGTAATGCTCTGAAGTCATTGATAATAGCATCAGGATGCTTTCCATCACGGCAGTTGTGGGGTCCCATGAATTTGGGCTTCGCGTATGACGGGGAGCTCGGGGGGGCAGCCAGATTATGACCAGAAGGGAGGACTTTGCAGGCGGCAGCCCGGTTCTCCTGATGCTGAGCGAGGGCTTGGAGATTGAGCTCTCTCATTTCGAAGCAGAGAATGCGACGCTGAAAGGTGATTACTTGTGGCAGGTAGTTGAGATTGTGATTGGAGGCGTTCCAACCATCCTTGAGGTTCGTTTTATGTGCTTGTTCGTGTCTCTCAGCAGAATACTGTTGCAGGGCTAAGTATCGACGAATCTGTCCGACCCAATGAGACATCAAGTGGATCTTCGGAAAGTTGAAGTCGGCAGAGTCTAACTCCTTGGAAACATCCATCTTGTGGCTAATATAATCCCGCCAGGCATTCATTTCGCGCCGCTTCTTGGATGGTGTCCAAGTTTCAGCATTTGTTTCCTCGTCTACCTTTCGCTTCTTTACGAGTTCCGTTCTCAAAGCAATCGCTTTGGCCTTCACCTTTTTGCCGACTCGGCCGATTAAGAAAACATCTTTGAAGGTGTGAAAATGATGCCAGGCGTCCTCCATGTAGCTCAATGTTGCATCATCGTGAGATTTATATTGAGCATACATATAGAATTCTAACAATGCCAGTGTGCACTCAATTGCACGATTGAATATGGGACGCTGAACGGGGCTTCCGCCTCGTAGAGGCTGGGTTACAACTCCAAGCAGGTACTGGCTTATTATCTTCATCTCCTTCCCATTCCTATGAGGAACTTCCTCATATGACCAATTTTTTGGTGTGAGGTCGTGGTAAGCAGGCACGGATAACCAGATTGCATTGTACCTGTTGAGTCGTCAGTGCCCCTTCATGAAGTGGAAAATCCACTTCTTGAGGTGGTCAAGCATTCCGATCTGCATTGTATGGAGGAAGTATGGCTTCGGGAGGTCGCTCACAATACAGGGAATATGTCGAAACATGGTGAATCCTCAGTGAACATGGCGCGACAAGAGTTCAGCATCGGCTGCCATAGTGTTGGCATCACCGAGAGTTCCATATAGGTTGTGATCCCGCCGGGGGTGTTGCTTGTCAGGAGCGACATAATCTCCAAGTTCGTCCTTGGGACTCTCGCACCAAAAACAGACATGCCACTCGAGATGATGTAGGTCGCTATACTCTGGGCAATCTGCAAGCCATGCTGCTAAAACCGGTTTGCAATGCGTGAATTTGCCAGCTGCACAGAGAACCTTGTCATACCCACTCTCAGCACTGGGATTTTGTTGAAAGGTGAGAGGCTGAAGTACCCGCCGGAGTACTTCATTCAGCACCTCCCAGTTCGTTTGCCGCTGCTCATCCAGCTGCTTCTGAGGAATCTTGCGGTTCTTGATTTGAATCGGCAGGAGAGCGACCATTATGACGCTGTGGGTTGAGGGCATCTGGCGGATCTTCGAAGATAGATTGCCAATCGTCATATATACAGGCTACTGTTTCTTGTCGCAAGCAAAATTAGAGAGATGTATTCAGTCGGACATGAAGATCCAGGGAACTAGTGTATCCGCCACTCTGAGCCTTGACTGAGCGTTGATTAGCATGTGATTATCCTCAAGTATTTCTCCTTACCTTTGTCTCCCACCACCCGTCCGCAGTGTGCATTTCGGTTTAGAGGCGTTTCGGTGGCGTATTACTGTTAAAGCAACGCTGAGGGGTGTAAATGAGATGCTTGGCGTAGGCTGGCTGCCGCATCAACTATCACATGCTTTTGATCATGTCTTGACTCCAGTATTTGATAAGGTGTTGGTGATTGTCATTCCATCTCATATCCTCGAGAGTGTGTAGTTCCCACTGCCCGAGAGCCTGATCATCTGGCATGCTAGCCACGAGTTTCTGGACGCAATCCCCTTTTTTGAAGCTTGGGAAACGCACAACGGTGTTTCCTTCCTGCAGCACGTTGTCATAGTACGTCTTGCTGCCCTTCTTCTTGATCCCACACTGGATATATTTGTACTCTTCATGCATCGCAAATGGGTAGTAGGGATTGTTTTGTAGGTTCTTCTCAATGCAACCCTGAGTATCGAGTTCCCATGGCTCAGCAATGTAATCGCGCAGCGGAGCGCCAGCGCAGGGATATGTTTTCGTCTGCAGCAGAAGAGGTGGCGGTGGTTGCGACTCTGAGTCTGCGATGTTTCCAATGTGTTCGAGGTAGGGAAACACATCCAAGTCTTCCACTGAATCTTGGTTAGCGTTGAATTCACGATGCTGAGCGGGTTCAACACGTCGGGGCGCGCTGCGAATAATCAGATTATTCTGGCGTTCAACTTGAAGGTGTTCAGGATGGTGGAATTAGATATGTTTAAGTCGCCAGCTGTCTGAGGTGAACTTCTTTCGGCATGAAATATCAGGGCAACGGAAAGGGGTCTTCTCTGGCTTTGTTGACGACACACAAGGAGTAGAGTATAGATTGTAGAAAGGGACGAAAGTTGGTGCTGGGCCTGAGCAGCCTGGTGGGTGTAAGCTCACGATACTTTCAGCTAACTTGAGAGATTCATTGAGCCTCAACACCATCACAAGGAGGTTCCTTACATGCCAGGAGTTGCAAAAATGCTGCATGTGCAATGTGCCATAATACTATGAATAAAATAAAACCAATACAAAACCCATAAAGAAAATAAACCCTGAGTGATTCAGAAACCTTGCGACGTGTGTAATTATCAATGCCTGAGATAAATAGATTAGAACAAAGGAAATGAACAAGACATGAACCCGACCCTAACCTGAACGCAACAACTATTGCCTCCTATGCAACGCAAGGACTAGTTAACTCCTCGCCTACCAAGCCATCCGGGCACGCCCCAGGGACAGGCATCAGCGAAAAACATCTCCCTCCAGGCTGAATGGCTCCGTCAGAGTGGATGCGCTCCGTAGGAGCCGTCAGAGACACCCCGGTGGCGGATTACCCCGCACGCAGCTTCAATACGACGTGTCGCGGTGCATAGCGCCCTCCGATCGCTGTTTCGTTGATTGTTCTCGCTCTGTTGGTCTCATATTTCAAACCAACAGTCTGGCTTTGTGGCCAACTGTGACCATATGTCGGAATTGGTTCATTGGGTACACACTTGCATCGGGATTGCAATGAAATGGGTAACACTGCGAAAATCTCTCCTCGCGTTCCTACAACATCCCGCTTGAGGAGCGTAGAAAGCAGGTCAGAAGATATGATACTACCCGGCTGTGATGATCCACCCAATTGTGTGGATCCATGGACAGAGCGAGTGAGACCAAAAGTTGGAAAAGATAGAGTGTGTATTTTCGTTGTATGACAAGATGCGATGAAAATGAGATGCTGTCTATGTAGTCCGGGGTCTCCCGAATATATACTCCATGTCGCTCATTCCACCTCCGTTACCCCGGTATCTCCGTACACCCACTATCACTCATTCCACCTCTGTTACCCCTGTATCTCTGTACACCCACAGTCGGTCCTTAATTATTAACTTGGAGTCCGTGATCGATCGAATTTGGAGATGCACTGAGAGGCCGTGATCGAGGGAGTTTGGAGATGCACTTGAAGCCCGGGATGGAGTGAACTCAGAGATGCACTTGGAGGCTGTGATCAATCCAGTTTGGAAATGAACTGGGAGGCCGAGATGGAGTGAACACAGAGATCCACTTGGAAGCCGTGATCGAGCGAGTTTGGAGATGCACTGGGAGGCTGAGATGGAGTGAACTCAGAGATGCACTTGGAGGCCGTGATCGATCGAGTTTGGAGATCTGCTGGGAGGCTGTGACCGAGCGAGTTTGGAGATGCACTTGCAGGCAATAATCGAGTGAGATTGGAGGAGTACTTGGAAGCAGTCGATTTGGAGGGAGGCGCGACGGCAGCTGAGTCTCTATTAATTGGTTAACTTGTAATTGTGGCAATGTAGAGAGTTGAGTACATCCGCCGAGAAATGAGAAACTGGCTGGGAGCGGGGTACTGTCTATCTTGGGATGATGCTGTACTTGGTGTATGCTGTACTCGGTGTTAACTCATGATTATGGCGTGGAGAGATAGAGAGGGATGACTCAACTTCGGGTTCTTAGGTGATGGTAGAGTTGAGCACAAGAAAGAGAGAGATCAGAGGAGATGGGGGAAATCATCATGGGAAACTGGGACTTAAGAGAATTTTGTGTGCGAGTCAATTGACCATCCCCGATACGGCAGGTATGTGTGCAGATCCGGCGGGTAATATCACCGATACGAGGTCTTCTGAACCCAATCAGGCCAGTCGTACCCCTGATTTCTCATAGCTGCTCGTATCGTCCATATCATGCTCATCTTCATCCCCCATCTCTCTCTATCTCCATCAGTAACGACCCTTGTTTCCATCTGAAACACTCGGGTGTTCCAGACGGAACCTTGTACCCTCTGACGGAGAATTACACGCTACCCATTGCCCAGGTGACGGGTCGCATTGCATACGTACCTCCTTTACTTTGTGGTGTATTATATGCATCATCAGAACGACACTTGTGTTACACTCTTCGCAGGGGTTGCAGTTATGCTGAAGCACCTTACACAACTCCTGGCGATGTTTATGCCTGTTTCCGGCTGAGTGCCACATTTTACCTCTCCGCTTCTTGCTGTGTATCGGATGCCGCACTCTCCCCATATATGTTTAGTTTGGAGATGTTGTCACTTATTACAATTCACTCTTCGCTTCGGATACATCGCTTGCCGTTGCATTTGCTTCGCCATTATCGTATTTTACAGGTCTGAAATATACTGTCCAATCTTCGCACTCTCTAGTACTATGCCCTCAGTCCTCCACATTCTGCGTTGATCCATCATCGGCTAGCGATGCTTCTTCCTCCTCATCCGCATCCGCATCATCGCCATGTCCAATCTTTACACTCTCTAGTACTATGCCCTCAGTCCTCCACATTCTGCATTGATCCATGATCGGCTAGCGATGCTTCTTCCTCCTCATCCGCATCCGCATCATCGCCATCGTCACCCTCATACCCATCGACATCACTGGTTCCCAGGTCAAACCTCTCGAGTTCAGTTGCGGGCCGTCGTCGCCAGGTGGCGGTGGGGATGGCATCGCGCTCGTCGCTTTCGTCAACTTCATCTTCATAATCCCCACTGCCCCCTGGCATCCCGAAATGCAGTTCATCATCCATGCAATTGTTGTCTATCGGGATGTTTTGGTCAGTGCTGCCGATCTCAGGCTCCTCAAGCGCTACTTCGGAGGTCAAATAGTCAGGAAGAATAGCGTTGTCAACACCCACTGCTTCCATGCTGATGACCTCGGCAGGCGTTGGGTTCTCCGCCTGTTGGATCTGACGCTTGACTGGCGCAAGAGTGTTTTTATACACCCTCTGTTGGTAGCTCTCTGGTAGTGTGTTCCAGGTATTCATCAAGAATGTATACGTGTCTGCAACGCCAGGCGAGGTTATCAACTTGCAACCCGTTGCAGCGCAGCAGGATGCGTTCTTACCACCATCATTCTTGTAGTTGAAGTAGTTCGAGTGATCAGGTCTGTCCACTTTCAGCTTTGACTTGGACGCTCTCGGATGAACACCTTTGTTCTTTTGCCACTCCATGAGGGCATGGCGCAATGCGGTGCGGGTAAACATGATCAGTGGCGAGGGTATATGACCGTCCTTGTCGTTAATCATGGAATTATAAAATCCATAAGCATACTTACCGCGGTTATTCGCTCGATGATTGAATTTGATGTAGATAAACCCCGGGATTGCTTCCGCCAGGAAGCAAAGTGGACGCTGGCCATTCGTTAGCAGCTTTCGACTCTCTCTGGGTTGGATTTGGACCGCGTACACCACCTTCCACACGCTCTGCCACAGGAAAAAGATACTTATTGTCTGCTAGAAGGGAATCAATGAATTCCAAACGCTCTGTGGCGGATTCAAAGCGGTGGAGATCATAAAGCTCTGCTATGTTGTCCCTTGCTGATTGAATAAAATGGGATTTAACCTTATCGACTTGTGCTCGAACATGGTACTGGTTTGAGCGTGTAATTTCCAACGTGGGCCGTTGCTTCAGCATACCTCTTTCAAGATCTCCTTTGTGCGCGCCTCAAATGCTATGGACCAAATGTTGTTCTGCTGCATAGTGGTGTTCCAGTACTTCTCTATTATCTGCCAGTGTGGGCCTTCAGCTAATGCTTTCGCAACGCGTCGCGTTGCATAACTTACCATCTCCAAGTCGCTTGCACTCATAACCGGCTGTCTGTTCCACATGTAGAGCTCCAGGAGTCTGCCAGTTGCAAATACCTGACGCGTCATGTCTGAGTGACCAAATCGATGGATGCCGCGACCGCCGGACACCATTGATCGAGGTGTAGACACCACCTGCGGTTGCAATTGCCACTGCCTCTGTCTCTGATCCTTTTCGGTAGGTTGCGTTCGCAGTGGATTTGTAATGATTGCGCGGGCTTCGTGATTCGGGATGGGGGTAGGCAGGTTTTCAAGACCGCTGAGAGGAGTGGGAGTGCTAGCGATGACAGATGCGGGGCTGCATACAACGCGCCGTGTTGAGTCTGTCTGCATTGGTCCGCTGGAAGCTGGTGTGTGACGACTGCTTGTACCCAGTGTGGCAGTTGGAGTAATTATTGACCGTCGCTGTGTAGCGGACGGGGTGGAAGTCACGCGTTGAGCGATATCTGCAACGCGAGAATTGTTCAGCGAAGATGAGGGGGTGGAGTTCTGACCTTCGATTGTAGAGGGTACAGAACTCCCTCCTTGAGAGGAATCCCTCACGCCAGCCAGTACGGAAACGCGTCTCTTAGCAGGCGGAAGTTGAGAATTCCCCGAAGGCCCACGCTTTTGTTGATTCTGACGATTAGCAAGACTTCAAACATTTCGTACGACTGCAGTGGTGTCAGGGTGAGGGCTTTGGGAAGGCATATTCCGATATAGATGTTCGACGTTAAGAAGGTAGGAATAATGTCCTCGGCATGCATATGCAACGGCAGGCAAGGTAGACTCCTATTTGAGCGACCATGGAAGGATTCGACAATAAAGGGAGGCGCAGTGTAGACCACGCTAGACTTTAAACCCTGACAATACTCGGGGACGAGATCCCTTCAAAAGTTTTCAATTATGGGGTTAACTGCCATCAGATATAACTCAGATTAAACTGAGCATTGATATTCACTGTTGCAGCAACGTCTGAAGGTCTATTTGCACCGCTTGAAGGGTGTTTGTGCCATCTTAGCGCGATTATCATCGTATTGCACTCGTTCTTGGCAGAATACTTTGAACCATCCATTGTGTATATCTTCAGCATCCCAGTGGAAATCCCCCTTTGGCAGAGTTAAAAGCATCGCAAAGCGAACAATGACGTATTCTCTATCCTATGTCATCAGTTGCGTGTGCTTTTTCCACAGCTAGGCGTTGGTTGCCGTGTTGGATGGTTGCACAGTTGGGACAACTTGAGAACTACTCAGTTTGCTCCGAGATGCACGAGGTCTGAGAGGTAAAAGTGGTATGTGATGCCAAAGCAACGCCCAGCGTCGCAAACTGTCCTCACCGCGAGTATGATATCTCGTCTCGAGGCTTCTCATTCATGAGGTGCCTGGTGGTTGTGCAAGATGAAGGCTGGGCCGTTTTGTGTTCATTAACCAACAAAATGCAGGATATGAACCAAATCACAGGAACCCGAGTATATATATCCCATCTTCCCGCCTACACCTCGATTCTCTTCTCCTCCCGTATTAAACACACCGCCAGCAATTAAACACACCGCCAGCATCCTGAACTATCTCGATATCACGTGACTTGCACAAAACAACCCCTCTCGTTCCAAAACACACCCGATAACCTTCACAACCTTTTACTTTCATTCTGGGCTTCCTTCCGCTACGTTCAACTGTATCATAATGCTAACGCCTCGAATGTAGATTCATTTCCAACTCGCAGCGATGGCACCAAAGGGCAGCCGCAAAGAAGAAGGGAAGGCAACTGCTAGGGCAAAAATGCCGACATCGGTTATAAATCGATGCCTGTCGTTGGATCGGGAGCGTATAAAGGGATTCATCTTGGAACACATCCGTGGACTCATACGGATATACAATGTTTGTGGCATCAGGGATGACAGGGCCTGGGACCTCTCGTATGATATAATCTTTCTTGATCCAGTCACGACTCGCCACTTTTCACAATTCCAGCTGATGTGGCCCCACCGAAGGAGCAGGAGTTCACCTTTTCGGGAGTGGTGGGTAGCGTACCCCTGATATATGGGGCAAATGTTTGACAAAACCCACGATCAAATGAACAATTGGAGGTGGGACAACCCCTGTGGCTTCGGGGATAGAGTTGATCTCTCCAATCGGCAGACAACCAGCTCGGGAAAGGTTAAACGCACTGGCGAGCGTTTCTCTTGGTACGGTAGCGATGATATCAGGGCAAAGATTGAGCCACCAAGTGGCCAGCAGTACAAGCCAGGCGACTTCCTGGTCGTTAGTCCACTGAATTGGGATGACATAATCGAGGAGGATGATGATGATGAGAACTGGGCGGATCCCGGAGCGCCAAGCGGTGGAAGGAGACGTCCTGGCAATGGCAATGACAATGACAATGGCGAGGGTGAGGAGGTCACGCAGGGCGGTGAGAAAGGGACCGGGAAAGGGAAGGGAACAAAGGACGGGAAGGGGAAAGGGAAGGGGAAGGGGATAGGAACCAGTAAAGGGAAAGGTATTGTTAAACAAACCCCAGGGGGAGATGATATCTCTCGTGGCGTTGCTTTGCAGTTGCAGAAGGAATGGTATGAGGCAGACTCGGACACGGAGGGCGAACTAGAGCGGGTATATTTTGAGCTGGAATCATCGCCTGGCATGTAAATTTCCTCAGTTGATGATACCGACTCCACCGAGAAGTCGGACGGCGAATATGACTCACCACATGATCCTGATGAGGATATGCGCATGGAGGATGATGTGGACGCACCGGATGGCGTTGATATAGAAGGCGAGGTGGATATGGAAAGGGATGGTGACCATGATGAGGAGGAAGATGATGAGGCAGATGATGAGGAGAAGGAAGATGAAGAGGAGGTGGAGGAGGAGGATGAGGATGAGGAGGAGGATAAGGATGAGGATGATGGCAAAGAACCTCAGACGATTGGCTAGGGAGAGATGGTAAATACATCGGCTGACGATGCTGATACCATGGTAGACGATGACCCAACCATGCTACCTGAGCAAGGCCAGGAGATGCACGAGCATACCCCACGGCCACGACCTCCGGCGTCTGCCCCACGGCCACAAACCCCGGAGCCTTCCCCATGACCACGAACTCCGGAGACTCATACCCACAGTGGGCTGGAGTTTATGGGGCTTGTGACTCCGTAAAAACCTCGCCCAGCGGCGCCAACTCTGCGAGAAGCTGAGGCAGCCGGAAACACCTTCGATGTCGATGTGGAGCAGCAGCTACTCGGCGAATCGGCAGGTGGCCACAGTCTCCCCGATGTCCCTCTCCCGGATGTCCCTCCCCCGCATGTCCCTGTCCCGGATGTCTCTCTCCCCGATGTCCCTCTCCCTGATGTCCCTGTCCTTGAGGCGCGCCCGGATGGCTCAGTAGGCGAGGAGTGAACCAGCCCTCGCGTTGCAGAGGAGGCGTGCGTTTGGGTTAGAGTTGGGTTCTTGGCTTGTTCGTTTCCTTTGCTGTAATCTATTCATCTCAGGCACTGATTAATGCACACGTGGATGTATTTTGTTCGTTTGGGTTAGGGTTGTGGGCTTGTTCGTTTCCTTTGTTCTAATCTATTTATCTCAGGCATTGATTATTACACGCGTTGCGAGGTTTTTGGATTGCTCAGGGTTTATTTTTTATTTATTTATAGTATTATGGGACATTGCGCATGCAGTGTTTTTGCAACTCCTGGCGTGATGGTTGAGGCTCAATAAATCTCTCAAGTATCGTGAGCTTATACCCACACCAGACTGCTCAGGCCCAGCTCCAACTTTCGTCCTTTTCTACAGTGAATACTCCACTCCTCCCGTGTTGTCGGCCAATGCAAGAGAAGACCCCATTCAGTTGCCCCGAATTTTCATGCCGAAAGAAGTTCACCTCACACAGCTGGCAACTTAAACATATCAAATTACACTATCCTGAACACCTTCAAGTTGCAAGGAATCTGACTGTTCGCAGCGTGCCCCGACGTGTTGAACCTGCTCAGCATTGTGAATTGAACGCTAACCAAGATTCAGTTGAAGACTTGGACGCGTTTCCCTACGTCGAACATGTTGAAAACATCGCAGAATTGGTGTCTCAATCACCGCCACCTCCTCTGCCGTGGACGGAAATATACCCTGGCGCCGGCGCTCCGCTGAGCGATTACATTGCTGAGCCATGGGAACGCGACGCTCAGGGTTGCCTTGAGACGAACCTACAGAACAATCCCTACTACCCGGTTGCGACGCGTGAAGAGTACAAATATATCCAGTGTGGGATCAAGAAGATGGGTATGAAGACGTACTATGACAACGTGCTGAAGGAAGAAAACACCACTCTGCGTGTCCCAAGCTTCAAAAATGGGGATGGCGTCCAGATGCGCGTGGCTAGCATGCCAGATGATCAGGCTGTCGGGGAGTGCAAACTACACACTCTCGAGGATATGAGATGGAATGACAATCACCAACAGCCTATCAAATACAGGAGTCGAGACATCATCAAAAGAATGAGATGGTTGATGCGGCAGCCAGCCTACACCAAGCATCTCATTTACGCCCCTCAGCATTGCTTTGACAGCGATACGCCACCGAAACACCTCTATACTGAAATGCACACTGCGGACTGGTGGTGGGTAACACAGGTAAGCAGAGATACTCGAGGATAATAATGTGCTAATTGCGGTTAAGGCAACGCTCAGACTGGGGGATACACTGGTTCCGTTGATCTTCATGTCCGACGGAACACATCTCTTGAATTTTGCTGGCGACAAGAAAGAGTGGCCTGTATATATGACAATTGGCAATCTATCTTCAAAGATCTGCCAAATGCCCTTAACACACACCGTTGTAATGGTCGCTCTCCTGCCGATTCCAATCAAGAACCGCAAGATTCGTCAGAAGCGGCTGGATGAGCAGCGGCAAACAAACCGAGAGGTGCTGAATGAAGTACTCAGGCGGGTACTCCAGCCTCTCATCTTTAAACAAAATCCCAACGCCGAGAGCGGGTATTACAACATTCTCTGTGCAGATGGCAACTTCAGGCGTTGCAAACCAGTTTTAGCAGCATGGCTTGCAGATTGCCCTGAGTATAGCGAACTACATCATCTCGAGCGGCATGTCTGTTCCTGGTGCGAGTGTCCACAGAACGCACTTGGAGATTATGTCCCTTCTGACAAGCAACACGCCCGGCGGGATCACAACGTATATAGAACGCTCAGCGATGCTAACACCAAGGCAGCCAATGCCGCACTCTCGTCGCGCCATGTCCACCGAGGATTCAACCTGTCTCGACATATTCCCTGTATCATGAGCGACCTCCGGAAGACCGACCTCCTCCATACAATGCAGATCGCCATGCTTGACCACCTCCAGAAGTGGATTTTCCACTTCATGAAGACACACAAATGGCTTGACAAGTACAATGCAATCTGGTTATCTGTGCCTGCTTACCACAACCTCACACCAAAAAATAAGTCATATGAGGAAGTTTCTCAATGGAAGGGGAAGGAGATGAAAGATATGAGCCGGTACCTGCTTGGAGTTGTACAACAGTCTCTACGAGGCGGAAGCCCTGCTCAGCATTCCGTATTCAATCGCGCAATTGAGTGCACACAGGCACTGGTAGAATTCTATATGTATGCTCGATATAAATCTCACGATGATGCAACTTTGAGCTCCATGGATGACGCCTCGCATCGTATTCACACCCTCAAAGATGTTTTCTTACTCGGCCGAGCCGGCAAAAAGGCGAAGGCCAGAGCCAATGCCCTGAGAACAGAACTCGTGAAGAATCGAAGGGTAGACGAGGAAACAAATGCTGAAACTAGGACCCCATCCAAGACGCGGCACAAAATCAACGCCAGGTGGGATTATATCAGCCACCAGATAGATGTTTCCAAGGAGGTGGATGCCAACTTTAACTTTCCAAAGATCCACTTGAGGTCTCATTGGGTCGAACAGATTCGTCGATACGGAGCCTTGCAATAGTATTCTGCCGAGAGACATGAACAAGCACATCAAACGAACCTCAACGATGGTTGGAACGCCTCCAATCATAATCTCAACTACCTGCCGCAAGTAATCACCTTTCAGCGTCGCATTCTCTGCTTCGAAATCAGAGAGCTCAATCTCCAAGCCCTCGCTCAGCTTCGGGAGAACAGCGCTGCCGCCTGCAAAGTCCTCCCTTCCGGTGGTGATCTGGCTGCCCCCCTGGGCTCTCAGTCATATGCAAAGCGCGAATTCATGGGGCCCCAAAACCGTCGTGATGGAAAGCATCCTGATGCTATGATCAAAGACTTCAGAGCATTACTCGACAATACGCAAGACGCAATGCACCGCGTGGCAATATACAGCAGCACGCGGGAGTTTATCAAGCATAAGAGTTGTAACAAGACGTATATATCGGATGAACAACTGCACACAAAGGAGCTCTGTATATACCATGGTATTACGGTTCAAGTTGAGGGTTTAGATGGTGAACGCATTTCTCAAATGTGTTGATGCACAGGAAGCCAGAGCTGGCGCGGAGGGGATCGACGGAACGACTGGGTATGGGTAATGCAACGCCCGGGGAGGTGTTATGGCGCACTGAATGGGCGTCTCCCGTGGCAACTGCAATGACTATTCAATATCAAACTCCTAACCGAGGATGGAGCTTTCGTTGAGTACTGGTTAGCCCTGGCGCTCACCACAATACCTGAAAACTCGGGTTACTTGGATCCCATCTCGAAATTTGTACCAGTGAGAAAAGCACCAGCAGCTGTTGCTTTGCAAGTTTTCAGCGTGGGAAATA
>Ga0307515_10003970_pt1 | contig 30855 bp, 48 predicted proteins | sample 17_EM_MG_FD_194513 | JGI IMG/M metagenome (GOLD analysis project Ga0307515, IMG submission 194513) | Populus trichocarpa ectomycorrhiza microbial communities from riparian zone in the Pacific Northwest, United States - 17_EM | ecosystem: Host-associated > Plants > Roots > Unclassified | place...
GGGCCGCGCCCCCCCCCAAAAGCAGCTGTATATCAAACGGTGGTGGGTAGCACATACTCCCCCGTGTCCTTTTCCAAACATGACCTGTCCAACTTTTTCCACTGGCCATCCTTTCCAAACCTGTCGGGTTTGAAAAGATCTTCCAGGTCTCTTTGTGCATTCTCAAGCTTATCCTCTGCTTCACGAAGAGCAGCCTGAGCGTCAGAAAGCGACTGACGCATTCGGGAGATCTCAGAGGCATCAGTCAAGGAGGGTAAATCGTGACCAAGGATGGTTGAGGCAAACGAGTGGATACGTTTGAAGGCTGGAGCGAAAAAGTGGGGGACATAAGAAGAAAGGTTCAGCGCTGAACACCAGGTCAGCGAGTGGAGGAAACGATGCAGGTGATAATAACTCACGGGTTGAGGCCGCCCGGGCTTGGTCAACATAGTTGTCATGTTCCATCAATAATGAAACACGATTTGTTTTGAGGATGCTCTCGACTTTGCGCTCGGTTTCTTCATCGGAAATATCGGTCTGGTCGTCGAAAAGTTGCGATTCTTCTCCACCCTCGTCTTCGTCCTCGTCCATTTTCACATCGTTGATATGAGGTTGACCGGCAATCTGCTCCCATCCACGTACTGCCTCAAGAACCGCCATATCCTGGTAATTGGGATTATAACCTGTCCGCAGACCAGAAAGGATGTCCTCGAGAGCATTGAGCCTCTCCCCCTGCCTCTTGTAAAGAACGAGAAGAGACTCAAGAAGTTCAGAATGGGATTCAAGGGATTTGAACAAGGCTGATGAATAGGGTTAAGGGAGGAATGATAATAAAGGGAGAATATACTGACGAGAAGATTTCCTCCTCTCCAGGGCGGCAGTGGAGAGGGATTCAGTTCGATCGACGATCTCTGAATCGGATGTGCTGAGACAGATTAGATGCACGAGAGGGAACGAATACATACCCTTAATACGAACGAGCTCGTCAGCATGCGCGGTGACTTCCCGTTCGGTGGAGGTGACGACTCCCTCGAGACGGGTCTTTTCCTTCTGGGCAAAAGAGATGTAGGATGCGCGTATTTTTGAACCCTAAATATGTGACGAAATGAGAGGGTTTCGGGAAATGAAGGGAGAGAAACGTACGGTCTTACGTAGTTTGGCCTCTTGTTCCAAGAGTGCCCGATGATGGATGCCGACCTGATCACAAATGTTGGGACATACACCGAAGGGTTCGTCAGATCCATCGCAGCATTCGGGCTCTGGTCATGGATGAGGACGGACCGAGGGGAGAGAATAGAATAGACGGACCGCATAGACCGTCTTTGACTCTTGTAGCGGAGATCGAAGCTCCGACGTGGCCAACATTGGAACAGAAAAAAGTAGAGTTATGACACGCGCCGGTGCCTAGATGCAGATTAGCGCATTGCGGGCGAATGGAGCAACTGGGTGTGGTCATACCTGGCTCGTCAGAACCGTCTGGACAGTCGCAATAGTCGTCGTTCACAGCGGACCAGGGGATGGAACGGGATCCATCGAGACAGGACCAGAGGTTTGAAGACGTGGGGACGTATTTTGGATGCAAAGACGGGTGGACACCTTTGACCTCTGGGCTGAAGATCGCCTGGGCCGGGACAGGGACGGAGAGGGAGAGTAGGACGGGTAGGAGGAGCATACGGCAATAACCGAAAAGGGAGACGTGGGAAATTAGTGGAAAATATGAGAAGAGATAATTACGTAATTTTATGACGCATGTGTCTAAACATTGAAAAACAAGGCACGTCATCAAAAATGAATCGGTGTCGTCTCCCCTCTCTTCCCTCCCTCACGACCCCGCCTGTCCGCGCTCCCCACTATGACCGTATCGTCCTCGTCCCCGTCGACTACGTCACCGCCCTCTGCCGCCCACTCGTCGACGACGGCCACAACGACGGCGACCACTGTGACAAAGTCCAAGTTCGATTTGGAACCGAATCCCTTTGAGCAGTCGTTCGCCAGGCCCGCTCCAAAACAACATCAGCCCCATCATCAAAAATCGTCATCCACCTCCTCCCTCTCATCCGACAATGACTCTCCCAAAGAACAGTCCAATAGCAATACCAGTCAGAACAGACCGGTATTACCTCCCCTTGCGGCCATCTCCTCGCCTTCCGATTCGTCCTATGTTTGGTCTTTTCCTGCATCTGCCCTTTCAAACTCTCTCCGCGCAGGACCTCTCTCGCCAGCCATGCTCGCCGGTCCACAGGATCCACAGCCATCCTCTTCTACGGACTTTAGGACTGGCCTTACCCCACGCACAGGTCTCACACCGGGCTCCGGACTTACACCTCTCCTCGCCGGCCCAATTTCTTTCCCCCCACCATCCCCCAACACTGCTGCATTCTTATCAATGATGAACAATCCACAAACCCCTTCCTCCGCCCTTGCAAATGCTGCTGCGACGATTACTCCGAACACCCTGAATGCCATCACTGGCGTGCTTGCCAACCACAATCCATCAAACCCGACCTCCACATCTCCGCCTCATCCTCTCTCAGTCTCCCACTTGCCCTCAAACGGTAACGGCAACACTACATCGCAGTACCCATCAAGTAACAATGCTTACTCATCCCAAGCTGCCAATGTTGCATCTACGGCAGCCAACGGTCTTTTCCTCCTCTCCCAAGCTCACCAGGAGCTTACTAAACGGGAAGCTCAGGCCCGCTCCAACAACAACATCCCAGTCGTCTCTACTTCCCCCTCCCTCCCCGCTCAACAACAGATTCAACAATCACACCTTCTCAAACGTGGAACGAAACGAAAGTCGACTGCTGACAGTGTTTCCCCAGAATCTCCTTCATTACCCGCTGCTAAGGGCAAGCGTCCAAGGGCTGATACAACGTCGTCAGTTACCACCATTGGCATGCGGGCTACCACAAGTCCAGACGCTGATGAACAGGAAGAGGAGGAGGAGGAAGACGAGATCGAGGAACTTCCGCCCAAGAAATCTGCTCTCAAGTCGAACGGAACTGCTACCACAAACGGTGCCAGTGGTCGCTCCAAAATACCTATGACAGAGGAAGAGAAACGAAAGAATTTCTTGGAACGCAACCGCCAAGGTAACCTTGACTGCTACCACCACCCCAGATGCGAACCTCACCACCCTTCACAGCCGCCCTTAAGTGTCGGCAGCGCAAGAAGGCGTGGCTCGCCCAACTTCAGGCCAAAGTCGAGTATCTCGAAAACGAGAATGAACGCCTTACAAACGCTCTTGTATCCTCTCGGGAAGAGATCTCTCGATTGTCTGCTATCGTTGGTGCTTCGGGTGTATCTACCAGCGTATCGAACCCCCCACCACCCAGTACGAACGTGGTTGTTTCCGCTACCGGAGCAGCGCCAACGGTCCCCGCAACTACTGGCGGACGGGGCTACGGTTATTGATCGCTATTCCTTTCCTTTGGTGCTTTCATGCTCGTACCCTTCCTTTATGTCTGGGATGGAGTTTGTGATGATTTCTTTCCACTCCCTATCGTCTCGGGTTAGTTCTTATCCCCTCTGTTGTGCTGTTGTATCTTGCTTTTTCCCCCGCCATCACCCTTACATCTCATCCTCTTTTCTCCAGTTTCATTTGATGATGCTCCTCACGGAAATGATGAACGATCTTCGTATATGCGTTGTCAATTACATACACATCCATACACTCAGACATACAGGAAATCGTATATCCTCTCACCGATACGATATCGGTGCGAGCGTTGGACGAAAGGAGCTATCATTAGGACCGCAATCAGCAACCACGAACCAGCAGTCGCAATCCATCCGGACCGCGACAAAGCATACGGGGAGACGAGAAAAGGCTTGCGGCGGAACGCCAGATCCGACGACGACGATCCAGGTGCGGAGAGGGAAGAGCGATGGTCCGGACTGCGCTGAGTCGATACGCGAGGGTGATACCGAGCAATCCTCCGTGATACGCCATCGCGAATACGTCGATAACGCCCCAGGGTGATGCCAGTGATCAGTATAGAGTTGGATCTCTCTTCGTCTCCCTTGTATACAATGGGGTCTCGACCCTGCTGTCGCGTTTGATTAGGATAGCCCGGATTTAGATTGGTGGGAATTTCAATGCATATTGCAAAGTTCCCCGACGAACGGCGACCATGATCTAGGACGCCCAGACCCCCCCCCCCCCCCAAGAAATATCACAATACGATTACCGAGCTGGTGGCGCCTGTGCGATCGTGAATCGGACGTCCCATGATTTCTACTCGCCCATTAGAGGGCTCCAATTTCAGTCACGACGCTCGCACGATACGACGTACGGCCATAACGTGAAATGCTGGGGTGAGAAAACGCACCATCACAAGAGCCGAACAGACCCACAGAGTCCTGGGAGAAGAAAAATGCCGGGCGCTTCGACGGACCAAGAGACAGACAACTGGACCCGAACCACGAGACCATCGAATGCAAATATTGCTGTTTTAACGGACGTGATGCAAACGTCGACGTTCGACCTGCGAGACCAAATACGGATATGCCGCAAGTAAGGCAAAGCGGAGATTCCAAAGCGTCCCACCCCACCCTCGCGGCCTAAGCGTTTGGCAAAAACGACAACTGTATCGACCTGCATGGCGTGTGGACACCGTGGTGGACGATAATCACCCATGAAACGTAAAGGGTCTTGAGAGTCTCCGGTACCTCGAGGATTCAATCTGTCCGGGAAGGGATAAAAAATGAACCGCGCAGCAGACAATGAGGGAGGAGAGAGAAAGGAGATGGACACTCGAGCTTTCGACCGAAGGCTTATAAACTTGAGGGACTCTATGATATCATTGTGTTCTCAACTTTTAGGACGTCAGGGCAGTGTGGTATCATAAGTTGTACGCAAATACTTAGTAGAAGTCTACACCGCAGGGAACGTCATACCGCGCTCTGACGTCGTGCACCCAGAACCTTCAGGCCCACCTGCTTGTACCGGAGCATGCAAGGGGTCAGAAGACAGGAACAAGTGCTGTTTACGCGTGAACCTGCAGGTGCGTCTAGCTACACTTACAGAAGACGGGAAGGGACGTGGAGATAGAAGACCAGAGAGAGAAGTTGAGCTACTATCCAGTGTGGAGATATAATGGGCGAAAACGGAGGGAAAATCCTCAAGGCCTAAGGATTCAATGTACTTTAACGAGACACGGTGATGGTGGTACAATATGAGGATGAGATGAGGGACGAGAAGCAAGAGATGGTAGAAATTTAGTAAGAGTTGGGGAATGGAGGTATCCGAATGCGTGAGTCCGCGGGTATCCTTCCGCTGTTCGTAGCGTGTACAAAGGTGTGGTCCCGGAGGTGGTGTGAGCTGGACGGAATGGCGGCCATCTTCATCGGTCGGGTTCGCAGTCGGCGATCCACCAAGAGAGAAAAGTGCGAAACCTATCCATCGAGTGCAGCAACCAAAGTAGACCGCTGGTGCCCACGCCCGTACTGATCGACGTCGTAGGGGCCAAACTGCTGATGAGAGTAGTGGTGATATTGTGGTGTCTGAGCGAAGGGCGATTGTTGGGCCGGCTTTCCGAACTGACCAATAATCGAGGAAGTGGTCGTGAAAGGATTCTGAGCTTGTTGCTGCTGCAACTGCTGCAGCTGTGCAAGGTAGAAAGGGTCCGAGGTAGTGAAGTGACCGTCGGAGTGTATAGTCGGTGAAGACGCCATCGGGGGACTCGCCATATAACCTGAATTACCATTCGCTCGTTGGTGAGAGTGTCGGCCAGCGAATTGGGAGGGGGGAGAAGCAGAAAGGAGTAACTCTTCTACCATCCGCTCATCCTCATCCATATCATCCATATCGCAATCTCGCTGCTGAGCGTAGTCGAAATTTGCCTCATCAATGCTATTTTGCCTGGACCTGCGAGGGTAGGAAGTGACACTGGAACTTCTGCTCCGATAGCCCATGACCGTGTCGCAAGGATGGCCAGGTCCCCTCTCCGCCCATTGCATATATGATGAAGATGGTGTCTTGGCGAGAGGGGTATTACAATGACCGGGTTTGTTAGGGGCCGGGGTCGTCGCCTGCTGGGGGCAGTAGAGGGACTGAGCGAGCTGAGACTAAAGGTAAATTGAGGATTAGTTCCGCCGCAGACCCGTGATGAAGTATGGGAGATAAAGGGCACCTGGAGAGCGGCGATATCGGTGGCCTCCTGGCCAATATGATTGCCAGAGAGGGACGCGACAAGGTCGTCAACAGAGAAACTCATAATTGCAGGATGTAGGGGAGGGAGGAGGAGGAGTAAGAGGGGGAGGATGAAAGGGGGAAGAGGAGAGGGTGAAGTATCAGGCTCTCATTGATCTCCAGTTGAGGGGGGATCAAGGACGTCCGACCGAACGGGGCACATGGTCAGCTCCCCTCCGGCCCGAGACCCCGCTCGGCGTCTGTTCCCTCCCCGCCCCCACCCCCGTATTCCGTCGATTCATTCCTATTTGAACGCAATCCTCGACGCACGCTTGCTCACCCATCTAGTACGGCGGTCAACTGGACAGACAGACGGATCTTCTCTGTAGGGAAATGCCCATCCTGGCGTTTTTTCGCTTACCGTGTCACGTCCTCGTGCTTTCCACGCCCCACCAAGACTAAGTTTACAAGGTAAGATCGTCCCGGCGTCCCGGGCCTGCTCGACGTGAAGATGAGGACGGTCGTATTCATATGATATTTTGTTCTTGTCGAAGCCGGGAAACATCGGGACGATTGCATCTGGACTGGATTTGAATTATTGGGGATGTCGTGAGCCCACCAAATGACAAGAAATGGGCAAAGATCATTACAACCCTATTTCATGTGCAGAGATACCGTGCAGAAAAGAAATAAGTGGAATACGGTGAAGAGCAAAGAACACGCCAGAATAGACGAAAACCTCACAGCGCGAACCATGGATGCCGAATGACATCCTGTATACGAATCCTCTCCTCCGGGATATACTTTAACATGTTCTGTAAAAGGTCCGCCAACATATCCACTTCTTTCCCGGGCAGTCGGACCCTGGGATGCTCAATCATCGGGCCTTCGTCTTCGGATGGCAGATCATCTTACTCGCCTACTAGTATCTCGAGCAACTTCGTTCCAATGGAGGTTCTGTAAGCTTTCAGGAACACACCAGCGCGTTCTTGATTCTGCTCGTTCTTTGGCTGCCCATCATCCCCGAACCAAAGCGCGCGCTGTTCGAAAGCACCCCACCAGGGGTCGGGTAGTCGTCCCAGCATCTCGACCGTCTTTTTGAGAAGATCGACGTCACTGCCCATGAAGGGTTCAAAGAGGGAAAAACCCGCGCGGATTTCAAAGATCGCGCATCCGAGTGTCCAGATGTCCGCCTCGAAACCCGCACGCTCTTCAAAGTGCATCTCCGGCGATCGGTAATTCAACACCGTTCCTGGCTTATAGGACGGCGGTGGACAGGCAACGACGTAGGACTGGCCAAAGTCACTGACGGTGGTGGTTTCTTGAAGAAGTGATGCGTGCGACATTATATGATTCTGGATAGGCCAACGAGCATGGCTGGAGCGTGAGGGCCAGGAGGTTCTCCGTCGCGAGTCATGACATCCTCCCTCTCGGGATTGCCCAGACGGGAGTACACTTCGGCGTCCGACCATTCAACGACGTGAGGCGATAGGCGAAATAAAATGTTCGATGTGGTTAGGTCTAAATGGGATCGTTGTCGGCAATTGGTATGACTAGAAAGGAGGGGAAACCCACTTTCCTCCGTGAACGAAACCCGCACAGTGCATGTGGTGTAATGCAGTCGCTGTTTGTTTCGTGACCTTCCTAGCCAAGTCTACACGTAGGCGCCGACTCCCGGCAACTCGCCCCGGAGAGTCAGACATGGCAAGGATGCTCGGACCAGCAAGAGGGGATATGAGAAGGCAGTGGGAGCTGTTGGGGCCTTGTACGAAGAAGTGGTGATCGACAGTTTGGAAGTCGACATAGTGGGAGGGAGGGAGATCCGCTCTGAGTTTCTGGGGAATGGCCAGTTCGGGGATTTCGCTCGGGGACTTTGAGGAAAAATCGACGCGCATTGCCTTGAGGGTAACGATTCTTATGATTGTCTTTATCTTTCCGCTGGTCGCGCACCAGTCAAACAGTAGAAGAGCCTCCAAAACCGAGTTTATGAAGGACTCTGAATCGTCCTTTGTCAAAAGTATCGCCGATGGATACTGGGTGGAATCCGCCGGGTTGGTAGTCTTCGACATCCTCGATACCATCGAGCCGCGAAGGAATGAAACGAGGGGCCGTCATTGTGGAAGCGTGACGAAGCACTGGAGTCAAGAAACGAGTCGACGTCGAAGTGTGTCCCAATATCAGGTATCTCCTGTCTCTGGACGTCCCATATTCCACTTCTGTCAAGTGGTATGTATGTGGGCAATTCCCTGAATTCATTCCTACGATCAAGTCTATGGTTCTTCTTCCGGACGCTGAGCCGCAAGGTGGGCATAGACACAGTCGCTTTCATCTAGTTATTTTATCAATATGACATTCTTTGCACTTTCAGGGATTTTGACACCACCGGGCAGGTTTTCGAACAGCACGTGGCGAAATGGATGGACTATCTGTACAGGAACTAATCGCCATGTCATATGTGACCTCCCCTCTCTCTCGATGTTTCCAGCCAGACCGGGCTAATTCAATCACGAGCCAGTGCAGACGCGATCCCCCATGTCCTCTCTCCTGCCCTTGTGGCCATCCTCCCTTCGTCGGAGGACAAGGGGTATCTTATCTCAGTCCGCGGAGAAACCTGTCCATCTCCTCCTATCACCGACCTCCAACGAGACCGACTGGCGGGGCAACCCGACCAGAAACTGAGCTCGCAAAAAGCCGCTCGTCGGAAAAGTGGTCCCGTAGATCCTCCATGTCCAACTCTGGGACAGGCACGAGGGAGCCTATTTTTTTCTCTCGTTCCCATTACCTCTCCAAGGGCGCTATGATGCATTTAATAACAGAGTTCATTGGCGTGGTATTTGGATGCCAGAATTTTCCAGACCCTGGGTAACCAATCAGGGTAAGTTGCAGGAACGTCTGGCCCACCGAACACCTCAGCGATCGTCATACACACAGCTTAACCTTCGGGAAGAAACTTCCTATTCGACGTCACCATGGGATCTGCACATCGCGGAGTTGAGAAACGGGGATTACATCATCCAAGAATCATCCGAAGAACTATCTAGATCTTCACTTAAGATAGGCCCACTTGAAGCCTGATCACAGGTTGCATTCGGAGGCAAGTCAACAGATGAGCTCAGCTTGTGGGAAAGCGTAGGATGCCGGAGATGTAGATGGCATGGCCTCCCACTCGAGGGAATTCCCACAATAATACCAAATTACATTCCTTTTCAAAACGGATAGTCCTTTCATCCACGTTACCTATTCCCGCCGGTACCCGCTTGGCAGCCCATTCATCGAAATACGACAATAGAACTTCCCCGAAGACCTCATGAGATCTGTCCCTGGGCCTGATGAATCGGTGGGTGTGAATTCCTGCACTGAGCGGAATTTTCGGAAACCTTATTCGGCAACGACGTCCGGCCAACTTCGCACCGCGCGGAACTCCAAGTTCCTGAGCCAACTTGATCACTGGTGTAGTATACGTCCGAATGCTTCGAGAGACGGCGTGATGTCTGCTGTTCCGTTGTGACAGCGCTCTCAGCTTCCGTTTGTATTCACCATGCCTGGTGGTTTGACCCTCTGGAAATCCTTCCCTCATCACGATACTTGACCACCAAAGTCCGTTTCTGTCCACCAACCTCTCATCATAGGGCCGGTTCGTGGTCGGATCTACAACCTGAAAAGTGTATTTGTTCCTCGTGACGAGCCTCTCGACAGGAAGGCATTTCATGAACCTACCGGGACTGAGGTGCAGTCTCTCGTGGTCTGTGATCGCCGTTATCACTGGGGGAGAATGGATGGCACCCGGTTGACTTACGTGGCGGAGCGTGACCACTCTCGCGGATCTCACCGAGTGGCATGCCTGCCTCGTCTTCTAAGTGTCAAGGACCTGAAAATCTGAGCTGCAGCCTAGCTTGGGTTTACGTTTGGACGTACCCAGAACAATGATCGCTTCTGCTTGGAGGTAGTATCTTCCGTCTGAGCCTTCCAGTAAGACAGCGAGGTCATCCTGCACTCTGAGGGCTGTCGATGAGCAGATTATCCCCCATGGTTCAGGGGTCGAGGATTACAGAAACGCAGCCTTAGTCATGGGATCCTCAACGCCAAGGTCAAGGGTCTGACCCACCGCTGTTAGTGTGATCGTTCACATTTGTCCCTCTCCATACCATCCATCTTCGGCCGTTGTAGAAGGATCGTGTCGTGTAGTAGAGTACCAGCGGGGGTACCTGCGTATCAGGTGCTCCGCAAGTTCGTGAGCCACTTCCCGCGCTGCGGAGTGGCCAGAATGCACGATCCTCGGTTGTGCACTGAGTATCCTTACCACTTTTTCCCCGTGGGCTCGAACCCGATGATATCCGATAATACTTTTCAAACTCCTGGTCCAACCACAAGGGTTCGCCCTTGTAAACGCGTAAGCATCAACCGCAGTACACATCAGCTCAGTCAACTCATGCCAGTCCATTGGCCGTATCCTCATTGTCACGCTGCGACGACCATCAGGATTGCAGATTTCTTAGCTTACAATGTGACTCACTGGTAGGTACCCCACCTGAACGGTCGATGGGGGGTTGATTTTATCTGTGAGAGTCCCCGAGTGCACGACTCGATGGCGAGGCATTCAGAAAAAGGTTTCATAGGAGGTGGCTTGCAATCGAGGCGATTGTTCGTGCGTCGGTACAACCACAAAGAGGGTGCGCAGAACATTGTCACCAGTGTGGTAACGTGAAGCTGCTCCAGGAGTTGGGAAAGCTCTGCACACATTACTATATCAGACGTTAGGTCATTCGTGTCCACTAATCCCGCGAGGAAGACGTTATTGTTATTGGCGTCAAGAGATGGATGTGTCCCACCAGGACGACACCCAAGGACGGAAGCGCGAGTGTTGAGCCGGAAACTTCCGTTACCCACAACTTCTTCCTGCTACTGTAACTTTCCACTCTCCCCAACTCACATTACCCGTGCGTGCCAGTCCATTTTTGTCGCGTTTCATGACCCTAAACTTGCCTAAATCTTCCAGGTCATGGCCTCAAAGGTTGCAACCGCCGCAGTGGTAGGCATTTCCTGCGCGAACTAGCCTCGACATATCCTCACACGGCCTACAGGATTTCACCAGGATTTACTCCACACTCGGCCTCGGAAAGGGTAGGACACCAGCAGATGAGCCACCTGCGAATGTTTTTGAAGCTTTTTGACTCTCCAGAGACCGTTGCTGCTCTTCAAGCTTTCCGCAAGCGCCACGCTGATGCTCAGCGTATCCACTCTCAGCTCTCGTCGCAGCCTGCGACGGTTGACCTCGCCCACTACCGTTCGATTCTGAAAAACAAGGCTATCGTGGACGATGCAGAGAAGTTGCTGAACGAGTTCAAACCAGTAACGTACGATGTCAATGCTCACGTCAGAGCTATCGAAACGTTCGAGGCGAAGGCTGTAGGTATCTTGGTACTGTGTACCGTGTCACCGTTTCACAACACCCCTCAGGTTTCCCGTGCCAAGGAGACGGAGACAAAAATTGATGAAGAGTTGAAAGAACTCCAGGCGACTCTTGCTAACATTGAGGAGGCCCGTCCATTTGAAGACTTGACTGTAGGTTCCACATCAACCTGAGAAGTGTGTCACCTAATTAACACTTCACAGGCCAACGAAGTCGGAGAGGCTCACCCTCGCATCGTTGAGGCTGTCGAGACCATGATCAAGAAGGGCAAGTGGACCGTGCCAGGTAAGATCGGATACCGCTGTAGACTCCCTGACTGAACGCTCATCCGATGTCAGGGTATAAGGAGAAGTTCGGCGACTTGAACCTTATGTAGATGTACCCTTCGATTCCCGCACAATAGAGTGGAATGATACGCATCCCTTCCTTTCATATCGTCACGTGGGATTGAACGTTGAACTTTGAACTCTGGGTTGAACTCTCCTTCCCTCATCTCCACTACCACCTGGCGCACCGGTAACAGCAAGGGGAGCCTGGCCTCCGCCTGTAACTCACGCGTCGACGACATGCTAAAGACATTCTCATTTAACCGTACGCATTGGGAGCCCTGTTTCTTTGCAGTGGTTCTGACGTAGTCTCCAGTGTTGTTCAACAATGCCAAGTTCTATCTCTCGCCACCTTCTGGGACTCCCTTGGGCTCACGCAACAACTCCTACGAGAGTTTGAAAGACGCATCAGACATAACGTTCTCAACCCCCAGTTCCTCACCACGGACTCCTGGCCCCGAAACTCTGCCATCGCAGACAGTCTTGCCATCTTTAGCACCACCTGTCACTGCTCCTACCACGGTCCTGTCATCCCTATCTATTTTGCCTTTCCCATCCTCACAAACTAGCTTGGCGCCGAAACCGGATCCCGCAGTGCCATCCTTATTGGACACATCGATTTCCTTCGCTCGGATGATGGACCGGACTGGGTCTCCGGCGTCCTTTTTGACTTGTTCCTCTGGCTGGGATCCCGGTATTGTTTGTGGTGCTGTGACATTCCCGTCGCTCCTACACTCCAGGCCATCCATCGACAATTTCCCCCTTGCACAAGAGACACACCACATCCCGAGCGACCCGCAGACCGGTGCCGAGTACTCCCTTTGGAGGACCAAATCACCGCCAGTATCCCAATCACCTTCAAAATTGCCGTTTAGTGTTGCTACTCCGTTTTACTTTTCTCCCTCGCTGTGGAATGCAGAGCTCGTTCGTTTTCAACCACCTGATCTCGTTGCGTCCGCTCCCCCGCGTACAGCCTTGGAACCTCAACTGTCTTCGCCAACGAACAGCAGGTACTCCGCTACTTCACCACAGACAGCTAGCCCTGGATCTGCGTTTTCTCTGGGGGAGAGTACGACAAGTAGTACATACGGCGACCCCTTCCACTGGGATACGGTACTCGCTGGCCTCCCCCCTTCTCCTCAACGTTCCCCTGCGCTTGCGTTCACAGTCGGCGAACACCTGTCTATCAGATTGTCGCCCTCGACCTCACCCGTCCCCTCCTTCTCCCAGTACCATGCCATATGCGCCCATTCTCCAGAACAAGGCTCAATACGTTCTACTACAAGCACTGCAAGTCCGGGTACTATTCCGACCATCGTAGTGCATAACCCGGACTCCGTTATGATGCCCACCCCGGCCTCTGTCTCATCCATTATCGGACTTTACGGTGGCCGGTGTGAAAGTACACAGATGATTACCAGGGAAATATCAGCTCTGGAACTACAAGCTCCGGAGAAGGAACCCGAACAAGAGTTGGATGAAGGCGACACCGACGGGGGAGCTAGTAGTCCCGAAAGCGAATTCGAAATCGTTGCGGTGTCGGCCCTTAAAGTCAGGCTGGATACGATATTGGAGACTGACGAGCTCGAAGTCGAGAATGCCTTCGGCTCATTGAAGGTACCCTGTCTCCCTTACCGTTGTTCTTCGCCCTAACGGCCCGCATTTAGACCTTGGGATCGATAGCATCCGGGAATACCAGAATTTCAGCCGCGGAGGGACAAACTTCGACCGAATCCCTGGCAAACGCCTTCCCCTCGTTCTCGTCTTCGACCGAGCCCCCCATAGATGCTACCTCTGCATTCTTACCCGGTCGGACCGTTCAGAGTAATCCCAAAGTCTCCGCGAGCACTTCATTTGCCTCCACGGCGAAACTATTCTATGCACAATCTGGAACTTCCATCTCAGGGGAAAGTACTACGAGCTCGTGTCAGCCAACTGCAAGTGGGAGCGAGAGCGACTGTCCTTGGCTCTTCTATGTCGAGGACGGGAAGATTCTAGAAGCACCGCAGAGTACCTCAGTCCATGGGGGTGGGAAATTCGCGGACAAGCTCGCTCGATTCCCAAACGTCCCGAAATCTCCCCAACTGACTCCCCTTCCTTCACCCTCTCCAACAAACCGGTACTTTCTTGACGGGTCGCATTTTACCTCGGATGTTCCCGAGAAGAAATTGGGAGGAACAACGTCACTTGGTGTCGCGGATGCTGTCTCGTTGCTCTCTCCACACTGGGGACGGAACACCGCCGGATGGCCCACTACGTTTTCTCCTGGGATATCCACTCCGTATCAACCCATCACCTCTGCAGAGTCATCGTCGACCGCGGAAATCAGCTTTGGAGAACTTGATGTTGACCTTGGACTTTCTCGTAGTTTTGGCTCTCTAGCTCCGGATTCTCTCCCGACAGATTCTTCATCTTCATCTGGGTACAGCACCAAACTCTCGATCGCTCAGAGCGCGACACCCAGCTACGGTCGTCATGTTCGTTTTGAATCAGCGGACTTTAGAACGAGTAGCGTGGCCGTGGGGCCGAAACGGCGGCCACCTTTGACCCGGTCGAAAACATGTCTAAAAAAGAAACGTCTGGGTGAGGAGACAAAGGACTGGAGGAACTCCTCGGGCGCATCCACCGCTTTGGTACGGTCGCCTGGAGTCGATTGTGGTCACCTACCTTCCTCCTTTTCCTCTAGTTCGATTTCGAAAAGGGGTTCACGGTGGCAGAACGGTCGATTCTTAGTTGTGATGGGGAGGGTGCGAAGAGGGATTCGCGGGTGCCTATCGTTGCAAGAAGAGGATACTTTTGGTGGTTCCGCGTGGGCAACAGAACGCGACTACTGGGACGATCATTTGGCTGAGGGTGAATCTAAGCGCCCCGGCAATCTGGTGAGGGATGACGATGGGGGAGCGCTTCTGCAACGTATCCGTAGGTATACCTAATGGACGAGATCGGTAGAGATCGTACGCGTTCTGCACAGAGTTTCTGGTTACAGGGGTACAGAATAAAACGTCGAACACTCAGCGCGTCCGTAGATTTTAGGTGAAACCCAATGGAAAAAGCACAACAACCCTCAAACCAACGCCATCAATGTCGAATTTAAATACTCTCGCACTGCAGCACAGAAGTGGTCCTCGACCTGGAGACGACCAATCGGCCTAAATTTCAGGGTACATATGCACATTCAATGTGGCGAGCAGGACGGAAACGAAAAGCTCAGGGATAATTAATTAAGACGTGTATGGTCGAGTAAGCAAGGTTTTTGTCAACCGAGTTCCATCGGTACCTTTTCTACTAGTCTCTAAGTGCCAGTTGGCTATTGAGTAATCCGGCTGATCCTCGCGATAACTAACTCTCGCTCCAACCACGAGTCAGTTACTCAGTCCGGGAGCGTCGTAAGTAGCCTGCGCACTTATGCCAGAGTACTATATTGGGGTGGACGTTGGGACTGGCTCCGCACGGGCAGCATTGGTCCAACGAGACGGTACTCTCGTTGCTTCTTCCACTCACGATACCCCGACGTGGAGAGATGAAGAGGATCACCGGGTTTTCGAACAATCCACGACAGCAACTTGGGCCGCTATCTGCAGCACTATCAGAGAGGTGGTCGCAGAGTCCAAGGTTGATCCTTCTGACGTGAAGGGGCTGGGTTTCGATGCCACTTGTTCATTGGCCGTCTCCGACATGGGGGGGAATCCCATCTGCATTACTGGCGGCGAAAATCTTGGCCTCGAAGGAGAGAGAAACATTATCCTGTGGGCCGATCATCGTGCGGAAAAGGAGGCGGAACTGATCAATTCCACGGGCTCCGTTGTTTTGGACTACGTTGGTGGGGTCATGAGCGTAAGCGCTGGTATTTTACTGGTTTACGCCCGATTGAGATCAAGGGAAATACTTGTATATTTCATAGTTGGAGATGGAGATACCGAAGGTTCTCTGGCTCAAGAACCGCATGAAACCCGAGCATTTTTCTCGCTGCCAATTTTTCGATCTCCCCGACTATCTAACATACCGAGCGACAGGAAGTGTCGTGAGGTCGTGTTGCTCTCTGACGTGCAAATGTTCCTATGTCCCCGGGGCAGGGTGGGATGCCGGGTTCTTTGAGAGAATCGGACTCGGGGAGCTTGCGTCTTCCGGCTACGTCCAGATCGGGGCAGGTTCTGGAGTCCTCCTGACCGCCGGAGAGCCGGTTGGTGAGGGCTTAACGGAGACCGCTGCTAAAGAACTCGGGCTTGTGCAGGGAACACCGGTTGGGAGTGGTGTAGTTGATGCGTATGGCTGCACGCCTGGGGCGCGGTATATGTTTTGCTGACGATTTACCAGGTACGCAGGTTGGATCGGAACGGTGGGGGCGAGGTACAAGGAGGGAGAAGGGAATCTATCTCCCCTTCCCAAGATCGAGGAATCTGGCCACCGTTTGGCCGCGGTTGCCGGAACCAGCACCTGCCACCTTGTTCAAAGCCCTCGAGGGATTTTTGTCAATGGGGTTTGGGGGCCATACAAGGTGCGTCGTCTCCTGTGGACCACACAGCTCACCGCGCCGACCCAGCGCTACAAATCTAGGATGCTGTTATGCCAGGGTATTGGATGAACGAAGGAGGCCAGTCATCAACCGGACAGGTGGGAAGAACGGAATTGACCGGTGACCATCCAGTCATGTGTGCTCATTATTTTTGCACAGTTAATCCACTTTATTACCACGACACATCCGGCGTATTCCGGGTTGCTCAAGACAGCAGAGGAGGAAAATTCGAGTCCACACGAAGGTCCGTACACGGCGTCTTTTGCGTTGGATGATTTGCGGCGGGCCTGATCGTTCCTGAATCCAGTCCTAAACAAAAAGCTGGATGAACTGATAAAACTAGAGGGAGTTTCATCTCGCACAGAACTTACCAAGGACCTGCACATGTATCCGGACCTACACGGTGGGGTTCATTACAGATAACTCTGTTGCGACTGTGTTGAATTGCGGCGACTGATAGGTAATCGCTCGCCGATCGCGGATCCACGGATGCGAGGTTCCGTTGTCGGGCTCACTCTAGTAGGTCGAGTTTCCTCGTAATGCTGGGCAACAGACGTCTGACTGGTAGCACAGGATGATACAATCAATGACCTCGCGCGAAAGTATAATGTTACCATGGAGGCGATCGCGCTGCAAACGAAGCACATTGTGGACGAAATGAATGGCAAGGGCCATGAGGTTAGGTCGATATTCGTCTCTGGGGGTCAGTCGAAGAACGTTGCATTGATGCAGCTGTTCGCTGATACGTGCAACATGCCGGTGGTGATACCTCATTCGAGCTCGACGGCGGTTGTGACCGGCGCGGCGATGCTTGGACGGTTTGCCGCAGAGGCAAGCGAGAGGGGTGGGGTGGGGAACGGCAAAGAGCTGTGGGATATAATGGTGAGATCGAGCGCAGCGGATAAACGAGAAGATAGAGCGGCTGACTGGATTGTGTAGGTGGAAATGACGGCACCAGGAACGGTGATCTCAGTTTCCGCGAATTCTCGAGAGAAGAAGCTTTTAGAAGCCAAGTATTCTATCTTCCGGGAGGCGATTGAGATACAGAAGAGATGGAGAAAGAAAATGGAGGATGCGGTTAGCGAGGGGGGCTGATTATAACATTCTGATGGACCCTTGGCTCGGGATCTCGTTTCCGTCCGCGATTCGACGCCCCTGTACGATTATCTGTCTGTTTCTTGTCTTCGAAAAACCCTCGTAGCCGTCTTTTTCTCTCTTCTCTCTCTTTGTTATGTGTTTTCTCCCTTCCCTCTCCCCTCTTCTGTGCGGAGTGTCGCGTGGCAATGCGCGGGCGTCAACGTAACGGCTTTGGCTCTTTTTGGCTTCGACCTCCTCACCCTGGCTACACTCGACCGCACCGACCGCTTCAAGGGAGGAAAGGCGCGACAGCTTTCTTTTTTCTTTGCTTCCCCGGGCGCTGTAGTGTCTGTATAAACTCGGATAGCCGGAGCTCGAACCAAATTGTATTTTGAGAGCGAGTTATGCTTCATCTAGATCATCCTTCATCACTTTCTCCTCCCTTGATTCCCGATCTCCCCTGGTCCACCATCCCCCGTGATAGCCTCCACAAGGACAAGTCCAAACAACCCCAACCCCTCAACCCCTCTCCGACAGAGCCTTTGTCCTCAGAACCACCCCCCGAAATTCCCCAAGCCCACCACCCCGATGAAGGCCAGACCGCCGGCCTCGTGAACGACGCGTCCAGACAGTCTACCCCTCTTTCAGAGCTTTCCTCCCCTTCGGAACGCGCCAAATCCCTCGAGCCGACGGACACGTCCGAAATTCCAGACAAAGCAGGCACGGATTCAAACCGTTCTGTAGCACAGCAGAGTGGGTGGCATACAGAGAAGGGCAGGGAGAAGCTGGAGGACCAAACAGACGGGAAATCCCTCGTCGTAGGCGGTGCATCAGAAGGCCAGAGTCTTGCGAAAGATGCTGCCGTCGAGGATAGGCAGACTATGACACAGCCCTCAACACTTCCCCCAGACCCTCCGGCTACCGGCTTCAATCCTTCCCAACCCTCTCGGTCCACGTCTTCTCCCCAGCCGTCCTCACGGCCACCCTCCGCCTCTTACTCTTACCGCGGGCAATCTACCGACCCTATCCCTCGAAAACGGTCGGCCGGAACGGAGAGCATCTCCCCTACTTCCTTCCCTACCATCCCAAACACCCCAACGGCGACCTCTCCTGCAAATTCTACAGAACAGAAACTCGACACGAAGGTGGTTACCATTCTTGAGTTGAATGCGGAACTGTTGAAGTATGTCGTTCATCGAGAGCGCCCATCCCGGGTCTGACCTCTTCCTTTCCATTAGGGTCGGCATGGAGTTTCAAACCCGTGGAGTGCCCATGAATGATCCCAGATTCACCGAGTAAGTGATTGAATGTTTACTTTTGCCTTTCTCTGACGTCTTGTCAAGGTTTTCGAAAAGGATGCAATCAAATCTTACCTGGATGGCCGCAGTTGCCGATTCCGACCGTGGTGTAAGGTCTTCATTCCCACAGCTTTTACCAAAGTCTCACCAGTCCCCCAGGGGTTTTCTGTATCTCTACCCATCATGCATCCTCCCCCGGGCGTGGACTCCGCGTCGATGGAGCGGATATACCAACTCTACTCGACGCTCCCGACAATTTTTGCCAACGACATTGCCCGTCGGCAAAACGGTATGGCCCGAAGGTCTCGGTCACCCAGTGTGAGTCTGAAGCGAGACCGCACCGACGAGCATGGCACCGGCACCGACAATAAAAGACGCGATACTGGAGAACACAAACTTTCCTCTCTCCCCACTTCTCCATCAAATCAACCCCCGACTTCTTTTACCGCTTCGAGCACTGCCAGTACCCCTCAGCCCGTCACGCCCTCCGTTTCGATGGGACCCCCGTCGCACGTTCCACCTAACGCAGATCCACGGCGACAGATGACAACAATGCGCCCCCCAATGCAACCCCAACAAAATCCTCAGCCCCTGGTCCAGTCCAGCAATATGCAACCTAACCCCACCGGCGTACAACCCACTAATCCCCCTACCAACACTATGCCCGCCAACATCCCACCTCAGGTTGCTGCCATGGGTGCTGCCGCCGTGCAATACTACCAAGTGCTTCAGAACCCGTCACACCCGATGGTTCAATACATTACAAACACTTTCCCTGGGTTTCAATCTTTGCCCATTAACCAGCAGATCGTGAAGATGCATCAAGTTCAGGTAAGTTTTCCCGTTCTGGTTTCCTTTTTATACGGCTCTTGACCTGTCCCCGGCAGTCCGTCATCTCAAGGGGCAAGAATCAGATGGTACAACGTCCTCCCCAGCCCAACACCGGCAGCCAAGGCACCCCCGCCGCTGGAAATCAATTCCGAACTCCAACAGGGATACCTCCTCAAACCCAAAGTGTGCAACAACCTGGAATATCTTTCCCTCAAACCTTCGATAATGGGATGGCCAATACGGCTGGCCAAAATACGGTTCCCCAGCAGCAGACGGCGCTCCCTACGGTCCCAAATCTCACAATGACGGCTAATCACCGCCAGTTCCTCATGATGCAGCAGATGAGGGCCGGGAGCTCGGGAAATGCTGCTAACCCGCCACTGCTGAATGCACAAACCGCCCCTTCTCCCGATAGGATACGAGCAGACCAACCGCGAATGTCACCAGGGTCACCACCATCCCAGTTACCGATGGGAGGGATGGACATGAATTCCTTCCCGATGATGAGGTCGAATTCAACCGTCCCAGGGATTGCTCGGAGCACTCGATCACCAACGGACCCCACCGGCCTACAAGGGAGAGTAATGTCAAATAACCAGGAAGAGATGCAGCGAAATTTCGTCGCCCAACAGCAGAGGAACATGATGGTTGCCCAGGGTAACGCTGGGTTTGTCAATCCTCAGCAGATACTGGCCGGCGGGAACGCTGGAAACTGGCAGCAGCAGGTTGGCGGTGGGATGGGGGTGATTGGTCAACAATCCCAGCAACCACAACAACATCAGTCACCGACACAGTCTCAGAACTTTGGGATGCTACCCACACAACCAGGGAATTTCGGCTCGCCGATGGTCCAACAACAACAATGGAACACTGCTGGCGGTTCGATGCAATATCCTTTCCCGACCTCACCTTCACCTGGAGGAACTGTCCCTCAGCAACAACAGATCAGTCCTCACTCGGCGGTGATGGATCCTTCTTCGGTTGTGGGGAATTTTGACTTTTCGAGTTGGACCAATCAGATGTAAACCTGAAGGCTCTTGTTCTTTTTCCGTTTTATCGCTTTTGTTTGTTCGCGGCTTCTTACATATGCTTATTACCCTATGTAGACCCCCGCATTCTCTTCTCCTGCGTTTATCCACCCCAATCTTCGTACAATACATGCCTGTGTTTAAAGATCGCACTGTTTACCGGTAATGATCGATCAGTGGAAACAACCCCGAGGCGGATGACCCGTAGAACCCGTTGCTAACCACCATTTCGACCTCAGAGGGAACACAGAATGGCCTTCTCACAGCTATCCGCGCACGAGAAAGACGCATTCTTCAGTCTTCTGGACGAGTTTAGAAACCCGTTGATCCCTCACATCTGGTCGAGCCTACTCATACCTTGATCCCGTGTGTCTAGGTACTTCGCATCTCGTCCGGATTTGCTGGGAAATATCGCCAAATCACAAGGGGCTAAATCTGCAGCCAACGCGGCGCACAGTGCATTCAACAATCCTGCCATCAGGAACTCCGCAATTGACACTGTTAAGACCGGTCTAAATTCTTCCCGAGGGAGTTGGAACGCAAAGCGGGAAGTTAGCCCAGAGCCGGTGAGTGTATGTCCTTGAGGCATAACGGAGCAATGAACGAGACTGGTGCACCATCAGGCGGAGGAAAAAGCTCACAATGGACCTGGCCGTGTGGCGGCAGCAGCGGCCTCGTTTATGTCCAGTCCGAGATTTGGTGGCTCTCCCACCCCCACTTCGACAGGCCCCCCGAACCCACCCCCACCACCCACCAGAAAGCCTTCGACAAAATCAACTGCTAGCGACTCGGGTTCCCCTTCTTTACCCGCGAACAAACCCCCTCTCGTTCAACGCCGGGAGTCCACGACAGGTCCATTATCCACTACCAGGGTTCGTGCCCTCGCAAGGTCGTCATCGTTTCTTTGCTAATCGCATTATCAGACGTTCGGCGGCGATGTGGACGTAACCTCTGCCAAGGGGTTCTTCACCTCTATCAAGAACTCCAAAAACCCCAGCCAACCCTTGGCCACTCCATCATCTTTTTTGCCTCCCACGTCTTCAGGGGCCCAGAAAAAGCAGTTTGCCCCACCCCCTGTGAGACGAGTCACCTCAGATTCTTCCCCGGCCGCTTCTACCACTTTAATCCCCACACCACCTGCCCCTCCTCCTCCACCACCACGTAAGAAGGAAGAACCTGCTGGAGAATGGGCAGAGGTTTTGTATGATTTTACAGGTGATGTGAGCACCTCTTTCCGTGCAAAAAACAACTTGCCTCCCCAACTAATTTATCCCCCCCCAGCAACCTGAAGATCTTGATGTCGAGGAATCACAGCGCGTCCTGATAGTGGAGAGATCCTCAGAGGATTGGTACGTGTATCTATGGGCCATCGTAATCTCACTTTGCTCATCTGCCGTGCAGGTGGACGGCCGAGTTGAACGGAAAACGGGGCACTGTCCCAGCTTCCTACGTCAAGCTCTTGTGAAGGTGGTCACAGTATTTCTGTTCTGGTTTTCATTTGGTCCTGAGGACGTCCCTCAGGTCCGTTTCTCCAGTTTCTTTCAGTAGACCACGTTGCGGGTTCCCTCGGCCGGATTCAAGCATTCACGTTCACCAGTCTTTAGAGGGGGGATCGTATTTCTATAAAGCGTTGGAGGCCAGAATAAGAACCATGAACTATAACTATACAGCAGAGCACGCAATGCTAAAACTACATGTGGTAGACTGGGACGATGCGAGTTCGAGAGAGAAGCCTGAGAGGGAGGTATTGCCATTAAGAGGGTGTTGCGAGTATGAAAATGTATACCGATAAAACAAATAACTACAAAACAAGTTCTTGGACGACAATGCAAGCGAGGCAGAATGATGTGGAGTGTGAACACAAGGAGACGGGCGTTTTACTGTTGCTCGGACGTGAGCGGCGAGGGTGCAGGCCAAGGAGAGACAGAATCATCGAGCATGATTCCACTGATGCGAGAATAGACTGCTACAGGGAATTGCCTGGCCTGCATCTTTTCTAAAAGCGCGACAGCCCCGTCACGGTTCCCGTTCCCAAGTTCCGCTCGAACCATAGCTTCCCAGGTCGATGGCTGGGATAGTAAGGTGTTAGAAGCGTGAAGTGATAAGGTTCATGTCTGAATAAACTTACCTCACGGTACACAGGGGCGCGTGGGTGAACCGGCGCCGTGGCATCGAGTTCATGAGGGGCGTGGTTGTTCGAGGCGGCGACACCGGTGGGCGGATCAAGCAACCCCGCAAACACATCACGTGCCTTTTCCAGTTCACCAGCGGCGGCGTAACCCTTGATCAGGAGATTGGCAATGTATGCTGTCATGTGAACCCCGCTTGACTGGAATCGATCCATGTAGACCGGAATAAGGTCTGTCCTCCGAAGGGTGACGAAAACATTGATCAAGGCCTCATACGAAACAGCGTCGGGCATGGTGTCTCCTTTGCGGGTCGAAGGGTGGGACGCGATGCTTTCGAAGACTTCAACCGCACGGTCGAGGTCCTTTTGAACGCACCCATAAGCGTTAATCAGGGATCCCCAATGAGTACCTAGGACCCGGACGGACTTGTCGGCGCAGAGTGTTGCGAAGGTTTGTTCCGTGGCCGTGATGTTTACGGGTTCTATGGTGCCATAGGCATCCATTAGGAGCTTAAATCCAAGATTAGCGTGTTAAGGGACACGCAGATAGAAGCCGAACAAACCTTATATGTGTGGGCGGTGGGACGGACACCCGCCGAAACCATGGAATCGTAGTAGTGGAGGACCTTCTCGCGATTACGTTTAGTATAAGTGTAGAGCTGCATCATCGTGTTGAACGGGGGAACTCTTGGTTTGAAGTTGGGTTGCGAAGACATTTCCTCAAACAGAGCCTCGGCAGACTCGACGTCTCCAACCCTTGAGCAAGCGCCGATTACCGCACCGTAACTGACGGAAGACGGCCAAAAGCCGTTTGCCTTCATCTTGGAGAATAACTCCATGGCGAGATCTGCCTTCCTGGCCTTAGCCAACTTTGAGATCATAGTGTTGTAGAGGTAGACATTGGGAACGACGCCACGAATCTGGGACTCGCGGTAGAGAGTGTAGGCATTGGCGCTGTCATCGGTGGTGTCCTTGACGCAGCTGATCAGGGCACCGTAGGCGTCGGCGCTGGGCGTGCCGCCATGCTCGAGGATCCTGAGACGATGGTTGTGGGCGCCTTCAACGTTACCGGCATGAGCCAAGGCAATGATCATGTGGTCCTCAATCTGGTACCATGGTCCATTGGGGTCTTCACCCGGGGTCGTTTTGGTCATCGCGATGGCATGCCGGGCAATTTCGTAGACGAAGTTGACCTTCTCAACCTCCCCAGCACGACCGAGAGCGTTGATGAGTTTGCCGAAGGTTGCGGTGACCGGGTAAAACCCATCGGTGTAACCTACGATGAACTTCTTATAGGCCTCGATGGGTGATGTTGTTCTGAAGTTCAGACGTCCATCAATTTCCTGGCTAAGCGGTTTGGAGATACGGTAGGTTGCGACGGCGGTACCAGAAGATGGGGTGGACGGCTGGGAGACTTCCTCAACGGGAGCGTCGGCGGTAGCCTCGGGGGCGGGCGTAGGAGCAATGAGGGAAACCTGTTCCTGAACGAATGGCTGATTCCACAAAGCGGGCCAGGGTCCTCCGATCTTCTCAAGGACAGCCTGGAGAGACTCGGAAGGATACCAGGTCTGAAGGCCGCGCAGAACCCCATCAATGGCGGTAGGGGACAATTCTGATAGATCCTGAAGGTGGCTACCGATGTCGGTGAGGAGGGTTTCGAACCGAACAAGTGGGTGCGACTCTGGTTGATCACCTACGGGCTCGTTGGTGTAAATGACACGAACGCCAGCTGCGATGAGAGTCTCCGCGTCGGAAACGGTGAGATGAGCGATTTCTCCACATTTCTTGGAAACTTCGTAGATGGAAAGGTAGATTTCAGCTGCTTCAGCGGAAAGACCCTTGTCTAGGCTGTTGGTTATCGAGACAAATTCCTTGGCAATGGCGAAGGGTGGGGGAACCTGGCGGTGGAGAATCCATTCCGTCACGTCCGACACGCGGTCACGCAAAGCGTGGAGCAACCTGGACTGGGTCGCAGTCAATTCGGTCCCAGGCTGAGGAGTTCCAACCACCGCCCGATGGGCACGAACGTAGGTTTGAAAGAACTTGACGGCCTCGTCGAATCGGCCATCACGTCCGTAGAGCTTTACAATCCTGTGCATTGTATCGCTGGCGGTCCTGTTCACTGTGAGAATCCAACCATGAGGGTCTCCTACGATCCCCCGTACGACATGGTCGACCTTCTGCTGGACTTCAGCTGGCGCAACGCTCTGGCTCCACTGTAGAGCCTCCAAGTGAGCAACGTTTGCCCGGGTGACGAGCTTGTGAGCATTTCCAGCAACGAAGGGGCTGTCTCCGGTATTTGTTGAGAGCCACTGAGAGTACAATGAGTTTGTTTCGTCGATCATGTTCTTCTGAACCAAGGCGCCAACGATAATGTTCCATAATATGGCATCCGGACGAGGAGGTGTAGAAAGGGGAGCGAATGGGTCTTCAGCGACAGTGGTCTCCTGCAGGAGCCGTCGGAACCATTTAAGGGCAGTTTCGACATCGTTGCCCCAGCAGAATCCGGCGACGACGGTCCAGAAAGTCGACAACGAGGGACGTGGGACGGAGGGATCGGAGGAGTCCAACATAGTTTCCAAAACCGTTAGCGCTTCCGTCTGGCGACCGGCACGGAAGTAAACGTCGATCATCATATTCCAGGGTGCATTGGAGGCGAGGGCCCGGCGAAGATCACTGGAAACGGGGGATGACTTGTGGTGCACTTGAGAGGGAGTGGGGATTGAGTAGGAAACATTCCCAAGCTGGGCAGCCTTCTTAAACCCGGAGAATATCTCCTCGGCGGCGGAGAGATTGTTAGTCTCCAAGTAAAGTCGCATCATATCGAAGTAAACCCTTGAAGGAACGCATGAACCATGCTCCTTCTCCAAGTGCGAGAACACCCTCAGAGCGGCATACTCATCTAAATGACGAACGCAGCCGTGTAAGAGGTTGACATACACATCCGAGGAGATCCCGATGCGAGCCTTGCTGGCGGCTTGGAAAATGTGGATGGCGTTTCGGAGGTTGGGCTCGGTGCATAATCTTGAGATAGCCTTGACGTCACTATCGCGGTGTTTCGGGATCACCTTGTTGTTGGCCTTGCGGATGGCAATACTTGACTCGCGATGGAGAATAGCGGCAGCAACCTCGGAATCACGGTCGAGGTGGGCGAGGATCAGAGCTTCGTAAGCCTGAGCGGAAGGGGTTATTTCGCGTTGGACCATCTCGTCGAACAGTTTGGTCAGAAGGGGGACACCAGCCTCGCTCTTGTAGGTAGCAACAACCGCTTGGATGGCGGCCTCGTACACAGCGGCGTCCTGAGGAAGTTGGCCATTTTCCAATAGCTGTTCGACATACGTGCAAGCGCTGTTGTCCTTTTCGCTCACATACTGTGCCAATCTGGATCGGATCTGGGTGGTTGGGTCCTCGATCGGAGGCGCAACGGATTGGGGAGCAGAGGGATCCGAAGATAGGTCAGGTTGGGGGTGGAGAGAAGGAGAAGGGACATCGGCCGAAGGAGGTGATGAGGTGACGGAGGAGGTTGAAGCGCGCCTAGAGAGTTTTGGACGCGACTCGAGAGGAGTCGGGTCCGCCACAGTTTCATCGACGGCGGAATTGTTGGGAGCGAAAGCGTGATTCGCACGAGCGTGTACCTGGACGACCTCGAGAACACCGGGTCGGTTGCCAGCTTTCGTGTTCTCGACCTGTCCTTGGGAGCCTAGGATGAGACTGTGGGATCGTGGACGCCGTAACGTTCGCGAAGGTCTCGTGGTGGGCTTTATGGGTCCGGGGCGGAAGAAAGGATCCTCCGCGTCGTCGGTTTGGTTGAGACCCGAGTCGACAGCAGAGGCTTGACTTGCCTGAGTTAGGGACCGACCAGCACCCTACAGAACAGGACCCACACGTTTAATACAAGATATGGAAATAAGTGACAGGAAACCGACCTGGTACCCATGATAAAACTTGCTGCTCGACTGGTACTTTGCTCCTCCTGCGCCAGTACCAGCGCTGCCCCAGCTAGAACCTGACGCATTTACTCCGGACCAGTTGGCGGTAGTTGTCGTACCGGTGGACGATGACTGAAGAACATTGCGAAAAGCGTGTCCGGAACCCTGGACGGCGGCAACCGCGCGGGTAGTGTGGTGAATGAGTTGGGTTGCGACCTTTGGAAGCATTACTGCCCTTAAGAGTCGCAGCGACCGTGAAATCTAGACAAGAAGGAGAATGCTGGTCGTATACACAGCGTCCTCGTGATCGTTGGTCGAGGTGGTGGGCGGGGGAAGAATTTATGACTCGCAGGCCGGCCTGTCACTTTTCAAAGTCCTGCTTGGACGCGCGGACGATCACGGGCATCTGATTTGTAACAAACAAGCGCAGTATCAAACAGAAATTATCCGCCACTGGTCGACGATGTCTCCCCATTCATGCCTCTCCTCAATCTCTTCCATATCCTCCTCAGTTCCAAGGCGAACACAAGTCCAGTCCGAAAATTTCACGGTCACTTGATTCTCGTCGCAACTGACAACGGTGCCGACGTGCAGCATCACCTCGGGTGTAACCGTAACGGGATTGATCCCGAGAGCCTAAAGAGTCGATTCATTCCTTCCGTTCCGTCCGGATTCGAGCGAACGATGGAGTTGACTCACCTTCCACCCCACGATTGTTCCGGTGGGCAATCCGGTCACACTGCTGACCAATGCCAACGAATCCCACCTTGCCTGTATTGCCGTACGATCAATTTCCCCAGCTGTACAACCCACAAGCGGCGTTTCCGACGGCTTGGTTTCTGCAATGATAGGTTTTGGTTTCTTGTTCGGTCGCAACCCCTCCTCCACATCAACGCTCGTTACGAATACATTCGGCGGAAGCAAGCCGTTCTCCTGCTTCTCCGACGGTGGAACCAACCGTGGGGCAGGGGCCTGGACCCGTCCGTTCAGGGCAGTGTTCGAATCGACCTGTTCCGAGAAAATGATCTTGGGAGGGACTTCCTTCCCCATCGCGTTCTTGAATCCTCTTTTCTTGTTCTTGTTCGACAAAGACCCCATCGTTAAATCAGTAAATTCTCCATGAACACCCACAATTGTTTGAGCGCTGGCCTCTGGGTCTCCAATGCTGCTATGGCTCCCAAGGGGGATTGCATTCACTCCCACTGTGGGGTCGTCCGGGTCTCGAACGGCTGCACTCTGCTCGTGCTGTAACTTTCTCCGACGCCGAATGTTCCGGCTATGAGTAGCCGGTTTTCCCATTCCAGGTGGTACAAATGGTCTGCTGACGCCGGTCAATAACATCTAACCGCAAGGCAAGGAACAATTACCGTTGGATTGGTGGTTGCCGCCCCTTCCGCTTTACTGCCTTGATTTTTGAAGGAGACGCGTCACGATCCAACGAAGAGTTGGTGGTGGACTCCGAATTTGGCGAGGATCCTGATGAAGACTCTGAAGAAGATGAGGAGGACGACGATGACGACGAGGCTGAGGACGAGGTGGTCGAGTCTGAACGTTTCCTCTTCCTGAGTACTACACGCTGTTTGTAAGCGGTGAGTGTTCGGAAAGCTTTAGGACATCGTACCTGAAGTCTGAATACGAGAATCAATGCGTTTAACGCTTTGGGGCGGGTGAACACGGCAGCATAGAGCTTAGAGAGAATGTTTGCTTACTGCACTAGGTCGTTCTCATGGACGACGTCAATGGACAATGCGTCGAGGAGCTCGAAGTCATCCACAAAGAGTTGAATTTGGTTGCCTCTCAGTCCCTTGATAGCCGGAATTTGGGTACATAACGAATGCTTGAGATTGCCGATGGTCGCAGCAGAAGGCAGCGAGCTCAAGCTGGACCAAACCTTCGTGGGCGACAGTGGGGGAACAGTTGAGACACGAATCCTCATCGTGCGTGATCGAGAGTGGTCAGACGCGATCGACTGCAACGGGCTGTGACGATGGGATTTCGAGCGTGCACATCAAGTATACATGATTTCTATGACTTGTCCTCTTCCTCCTTGTCCTCTTTATGCATGCTCATCGCAATGGCTCTCTGGATAGCTTCTTCTTCATCGTCGTCATCTCCGCCACCCTCTTCCATAGGTACATCATCCGTCGCAGACATCGCCAGCGCCTCTCTCAACATCGCCGCCTCTTCTTCATCTGTAGGATCCGCGGGGACGATTTCTGGAGCAGGCACAGGTACGGCAGCTTTCGGCGTAGGTGGTTCCGGTGCTGGAGCGGCAGTTGTCTGCACGGCTGCTGCCTGACGCGCCTGTTCCTCTTCCATTGACATCCGCAGAGCCTACAAAATTTAAGTGAAACCCAGTACCAAAAAAATCCGATAGGATTACGGACCATAGCAAGCTCGGGGTCGAGACTGGGGTCCACCCCAAATTCAAACTGATTGGCGGTACTACCGTCGACCTGACCGGACGGACCAGCCTCGCCCATAAGTTCATCTGGTAAACCACGGTCCGCTGCTAGCACAGCCGATGACAGTAGGGCGTCCGATAACAGCAACTGGCCGGGTTGTACGGCGATGTAATGTCTAGGCTAGATGTAAGAGAACCGTACACAATCCAAGGCCAAGTTCATCACGTACGAGTTGTCCGCACTTGAGGCAGTCTCGGAGAACGTCTTCAGTACGTTCAGTGGACCTTCCTCAATCCCATCGCCAAAGGCGACAAAGTCCACAGCAACGTTGTTCTTCTTCAACTTCTTGGCTAGCTTAACCATGCTCGATTCGTCCGCTGCCTGGCCACTGAGCGGTGATCCGACAAAAACGACGATCCTCTGGCGCAAGTTCTTATTCTGCCGGTGCTTCAGAGCAAGCTGGGCAACTGCAATAGCTGTTGTGATGTCGGCCTCTCCCCCGATTTTATCAGAAGTGGAATGTATGGCCTGGAGGATCTGCCCGAGCTCTTTCGTGTGTGTTACAAGAACCTCCGGGCTGGTGTCGATTTAAAATTGTCAGGAGGGGAGATACCGAGAGTCAGAAACGTACCCTTTGCCAGCCATTGTCATGATCCCGACCGTGTTTTCAGGATTCGAGTCGATCTTTGTCCGGAAGACGGTGTTGACGGCATCCGCCTGAGCTCCGTACCTGCTCGGAAGATAATCTCCGTTGCGCATGTACTCCGAGTTGTCGATAATCATCATGGTGGCTTCCAACGGCATCTTGGCTTGTGGGCAGGGTGGATGTGAGGGTATGCGCGTTCGAGTGAATGACCGCGACTTGACTTACGCGGCCCGGTTAGATGTGACCCTAACCCTAACCTCTGTCACTTACATCAGGGCAATAATCATAATCGCTATCTTTTTCGTTTACGTCTCCATGTAACCCACTTCTTTACACCAAACCTCCACCGGGCATGCCCAGGCGTTGGACAGATCTGGACTCAGTGAGGATTACTCTTTTCCCGACGGTCGCACGACCTGATCATCCAATATTCCTTAGGATGAATACAGACTCCCTCAAGGTTTCAAACGAGTAGGTTATGATGCCGATGAACGTCGACATTACTTTCGCGGCGGAGATGGTCAAATGTGGCGGAGCGAACCAGGGAACGAGTATGGGGTCCTGGCTCCCGTCAGACCCGAACCACCTGTCACCATTCCTCGACGGCCGCCTAACCTACAGCCGCCTCCACCTCTTTCTAAGGAAACCATTCGTGAGCCATGACCCACGCTCTGCCAATCGTACCGATTGACATATGCCCAGGTGACCCACCTTCAAAGGAATCCACCTCTACGTTCAAATTCTTCACGGATATGCTCAGTTCGCATCAAATCACCTCTACCTCCTCAACCCCAAAGAGATCGCGCACAATAAGCATTCCTTCAGTCGCTTCACTGAAGCGGTCATCCACCACCACCGCTTCCTTCATTAGGTCACGGGGAAAGCACTTTATCAGGCCTCGGCACCCAAAGGAACGATCACGCGATGATGACAGCCGGCGCTCCTCCTGTGTCGTCAACCACCGGCGCATCACCAATCCCGAGACTATTACGGCTTACATGGAGGGCAGGATGAAACCGGGTACCGAGCCTGTGCATGGAGACAACCGACGTGAGCAGGGAATTTGATTGAGTAGGTCGATTCTGTGGTCCTGGTGTTTGTACCTCGGATTCGAGTATCTATGGCGTTCTGGTAATCCCACTGTCTGAA
>Ga0307515_10003971_pt1 | contig 30845 bp, 19 predicted proteins | sample 17_EM_MG_FD_194513 | JGI IMG/M metagenome (GOLD analysis project Ga0307515, IMG submission 194513) | Populus trichocarpa ectomycorrhiza microbial communities from riparian zone in the Pacific Northwest, United States - 17_EM | ecosystem: Host-associated > Plants > Roots > Unclassified | place...
AGCAGGTCTCTTCTTCGCTGGTGGGCTTGCTGATGACGGATGCGTCTTTCTCGGCGCGCTGGCCGAGGATCATCAGCAGTGTGGCGTCGCCACCGTCGTCGAGGATCATGTTCGGGCCTTCGCCTTCAGCGCCCTTGGGGCCGAAGTCGAAGATGCGGTGGGTGAAGTCCCAGTATTCGGTGAGCGTTTCGCCCTTGTGCGCGAACACCGGCGTGCCTTTTTCGACGAGTGCTGCCGCAGCGTGGTCTTGCGTCGAGAAGATGTTGCACGAGGCCCAGCGCACCGAGGCGCCGAGTGCTTGCAGCGTCTCGACCAGCACGGCGGTCTGGATGGTCATGTGGATGCTGCCGGTGATGCGTGCGCCCTTGAGCGGCTGGCTCTTGGTGAACTCTTCGCGGATGGCCATCAGGCCGGGCATCTCGGTTTCGGCGATCTTGATTTCCTTGCGGCCCCAGGCGGCAAGGGACAGGTCGCGCACGGCGTGGTCTTGGGTGGGTTTGAGAACGGCGTTCATGTCAGGCTCCAGTCGATCAAGGAACCCGCACGCGGATCACAACAGGGGAAGTTCATCGACTCACCCACGAGGAACCATCGTGCGGGTGAGCGCGGTTGCATATGGATTTCCGAGCCTGGGGCACGTGCTCTGTAGCGACTCGTGCCTTGCAACGCTCCTCGGAAAGTGGGGCGAATTGTAGTTCAGGGTCAGGCGGGATTCCAGGTCGTATTTCGCTATCGCCAGCTTGCTTGATAGAGAATTTGCCGGCCATCTGGTCCCGGCCCGTCCCACGAGGAAACTTCATGCCCAACCGTCGCCCGCGTCCCTGGGCAGAACTGTCCGCCGAATCGGCACGCGCCGTGACGGGTGTGCTGACCGACATCGATGACACGCTCACCACCGACGGCGCGATCACGCCCGACGCATTGACGGCGCTTCAGCGCCTGCGCGACGCCGGCCTGCCGGTCATCGCCATCACCGGCAGGCCGATGGGCTGGAGCGTGCCGTTCGCTCAAGCGTGGCCGGTCAACGCCATCGTGGCCGAGAACGGATCGGTCGCGTTGTTTCGCGAAGGCGGGGCGCTGCGCACCGAGTACGCGCAGGACGAGGCCACGCGGCAGCACAACGCCCGGCGCCTGCGTGAGGTGGCGCAGCGCGTGCTGCGCGAGGTGCCGGGTGCCACGCTGTCGCAAGACAGCCCCGGCCGCGTGACCGACATCGCCATCGACCACAGCGAGTTCGCACACCTGAGCACCGCGCAGATCGGCGAGGTGGTGGCGGTGATGCGCGCCGAAGGCATGAGCGCCACCGTGAGCTCCATCCACATCAACGGCTGGTTCGGCGACCACACCAAGCTCAGTGGCGCGCGCTGGGCCGTGCAGCGCTTGCTCGGCCGGCAGATCGACGACGAACTCGCGCAGTGGGTCTACGTGGGCGACTCGACCAACGACCAACTGATGTTTGGCCACTTTCCGCTCAGCGTGGGCGTGGCCAACGTGCGGCAGTTCAGCGCGCAGCTGCACACCTGGCCGGCCTACATCACGCAGGGTGAACGCGGCGCGGGCTTTGCCGAGGTGGCGCGGGCAGTGTTGTCTGCGAGAGCGGCGACGACTTAACGAGCCAGCGGCACGCGCAGCGTGTTCAACCCGTCGGACAGGCTGAACTCGAAGCTGCCGCCGGCTGGCACGCTGGCCATGGGCAGCGAGGCGCTGCCGCCTTGCAGGTCTTGCGCGAGCGTCGAGCGCTGGGTGCCGACATGGGTCACGGTGAGATAGGGGTAGCGCGTCGCGTCCCAGCTCAGTTGCAGCGTGCCGTTCTTCTCGGTGACCTGCACCTGCGGCTTCGTGCTGGCCGCGTGCTCGGTCGCCTGGCTGGCGGATGTGGCTGTGGCTTTCGCTTCGCTTTGCAGCAGCGTCTGCCCGTCCTTCAGGATCGCCATGCTGAAGATCGTGCCCGGGTGCGGAATGGTGAAGCCGAAGCGTTGGCTCGCGATGTGGTCGATCTGCCTGGTGGCAAACGGGTACTCGACCGTGCCTTGCGCGGTGACGATGCGCAGTGTGTAGGGGCCGCTGCCCGGTAAGCGTGCTTCGCCGTAGAGAGACTTCAGCGGCGTGAGTTCGACCTTGCCCGACTCGATCTGCCCGCTGACCAACAGCAGCTCTTGCGGGCCTGTCGCCACGCTCACCGACGCTGCCTTCTCCGACTTGGCCGAGGGCGTGATGAAGACCTGCACCTTGCGGTAGTTGTAGTCGGAGAAGGTGTCTCCGCTGCAGTAGCTCATCATGTCGTGGATGTCCGTCTTCCTCGGGTCGGTGAAGGTCTTGGTCTCGACGTTGTAGCCCCAGATGTAGCGGCCGGCTGCGCCCAGTGTGGCATTGGCATAGGGGTACTGCGGGTCCGCGTCGTCCGGGCCGCCGCAGGGGGCGTGCGGCAGGCTGAGGTTGTGGCCGACCTCGTGGGTCATGGCTTCGCTCACGCTCGACGCGTTGCTCGGCATGTCGAAACCAAGCGCCGCGTTGCCGGGCCTGTAGCCCAGGCCCGCGAGGCCAAAGGTGCGCTTGGGCAAGAAGCCGAAGTAGTAGCTCTGGCTGGAGGCCTGCTCCAGCATGTGCAGGTCGTCCAGCTCGGACAGCACCTTGTCGAAGGCCGTGCTCCAGTCCGACTCGGTGGTCGGCAGCGTGGTCACGCTCTTGGAGACGTAGGGTGCATGTATCTGCAGGGTCACGCTGGTCAACGGCATGCGGGCTTGCAGATAGGTGTCGGCCTTGGCCACCACCTGGCCGGTGGTGCCGGCGATCTGCACCGGAATGGCGACGAACTTCATCGCCATGCTGGCGCTCACGCGCGGGTTGAGGGTGGTGGCAGGCTGGCCGTTCGCGAGGCTGGCCGTGAGGCGCAGGCCGCTGACCACCAGGTTGGCCGGCACGACGGCGCTGTACGAGTCGGTGAAGCTGGGCACGGCCGACACCGCGGTGGGCAGCTTGCCCGTGGGTGCCGTGAGCGCGATCTCTTGAACGAGCTGCCCGCTGGATGTTTCGACGCGCAGGCTGCCGGTGGGCTTGGCCTCTTGCTGTTGCGTGGTGGTGGCGTTGACCTTCACCAGCACCGCCTTGCCCGCGACCAGCACCATGGCGCTGTCGGTGCTCGGGAAGAGCAGTGACTGCGCGAGTTCGATGTTGGCGATGCGCGCGGACGAGGTGGCGGGCGCAGGGGCAGGAGCAGGGGCAGGGGCAGGGGCAGGGGCAGGAGCAGGAGCAGGAGCAGGAGCAGGAGCAGGAGCAGGAGCAGGAGCAGGAGCAGGAGCAGGAGCAGGGCTTGGTGCTGGTGCTGGTGCTGGTGCTGGGGACGGCGCAGGCGACGTGTTCACCGGGATCGGTGTGGACGAAGGCGTGCTGTTACCTCCACCACCGCAGGCCGCGAGTGCCACCGCCGCGCTGATGGCGCCCAGCAACTGCAGCCGTTGGGCGCGCGTGGGCTTCGTGCGTGGCTTCGACAAGCCCTTCACCAGGGTGGTATTCGTCATCGTCTGATCCCAGGCCCAACGGCGTTTTCGAGTGGCCGTATTGTTGGCTGCGGGAGGCGTGGCGGCGCGCTACAGACTGTAAGGAATCCTTCCAAACCAGCAGCTTTGCGCAGGTTTGGCGACTGCGTTCCGTGCGGATTTCACGGGCATCGAACCCGCCAGGCCCAGCTCAAGGCGCAGGCGTGATCAGCGGCGCCATGCTTGTCATCGTGGCCGGGCCGAAGATCGTCGCGAAGGCCACGTCTTTCGCGTCGCGGCCCATGGCAATGCGCACCAGCGAGTCGACTGGCGCCATGCGCGTCGCGTCGAAGATCACCCACTCGCCGCCCAGCCAGGCTTCGAACACCGCATGGAAGTCGGGCGGTGGTTCGTCGAACTGCGAATAGCCGACCACCAGCCGTGCGGGGATGTTGACCGCGCGGCAGAAGGTCACGCCCAGGTGCGCGAAGTCGCGGCACACGCCGGTGCGCTGGCGGAACACATCGCAGGCGGTGGTGGTGGCGTTGCTCGAGCCGAGTGTGTAGTCGACGTTCTCGTGGATCCAGTCGGCAATGGCCTGCACGCGCGAGTAGCCCTTCGGCAAGTCGCCGAAGATCTTCTGCGCCGCGTGCGACAGCAGGTCCGACTCGCAATAGCGCGTGGCCATCAGGTTGTGCAGCACCGAGTCGGGCAGCTCGGCGATCGGCATCTCGGGTGCGTCGACGTTGCGCGGCTTGGCGGTGCGCCGAACCTTCGCGCGGTAGCGCAGCGAGAGTTCACCGGCCTTGGCCTGCAAGCGCATGAAGCGGTGGCCGACGGTCGGGTCTTCGTAGGTGTGGGCCGTCAGCGGCGGCGTGATGTCCAGCGACTCGTTCAGCACCTTCTGGTCCATGCCGTGCAGCGCATGGATCTGGAACAGGAAGTCGGCCATGCCGCTCACCTGGTAGGTCAACTCGCAATCGATGTCGAAGACCTTGCCGTTGCCGGCGGCGGTTGTGTCGGATGGCTTGGCGGCGGTGGGCGAGGTCAGCACGGCACTCATGGCAGCGGATCTTTCGAAATGCAGTTCAAGGAACTTGCATTCCACCGCGTGCTGCGGTTTCGGCACATCGGCCGGTCACCGTTTTGCGGGTAGGACAACGGCGCACCCCAGGGCGGCGGCCGCCGCGGGCCGCTCACAACCTGGGGCCGCGCGGCAAGCCCGCTTTGTCGTAGGCCCTGTGGTGCGCGAACCAGGCCCATGCCCACGCGCCCAAGGGCAGCAGAAGCAGGGCAGCAATCCAGGGCCAGTTCTCTGCCCAGAAGGTAGGGGCGTCGGGTGGCGCCATGTCCTTCACCAAAGTGGCTTCCTCGAGCTTGGCCGGCGCGGGTTCAGTGGCCTTTGCCACTACCACTTCGCTCGCGCTGGCGGCGGCCTGGGCCTTCTCGGGCTCGCGGGGCGGGGCCGCGGGCATTGGCGTGGGCTCCGGCGCGCGTGCCACGGGTGTGGGAGGCGTGGGGCTGGGTGCAGGTGCAGGTGCAGGTGCAGGTGCAGGTGCAGGTGCAGGTGCAGGTGCAGGCCGCACGGCTGGAGCAACCGGAGTCCGCTTGGCCGGCTCTTCGGGCGCCGCAGTCACTGGCGGAGCTGCAGCGGGTGCGCTGGCTCCTGTCGATGCCGATGGCGAGCCCCCACCAAAGCGGCGATAGAGAATCTTGTAGGCGCCACAGGTGCCGATGGCCTTCGCGCCTGCAGGCACCGGGTCGCCGGACGGCACGCCGTCCATCGAATAGCCGCGTATTTCAGGAGGAATGCGGGCGGACAGCGTGGCCTTCAGCTGCTCGCATGCAGGGGTCTGCGCTTGCGCAGCGCCGGCAAGAAGCGCCGAAGCCGCCAGCAGGGCGGTGTGCGGTGCCAGGCAAGCGAGGAGAAGGCCGCCGATGTCGGGGCGCGGGGTGGTTTTGTGTGTCGCGTGCATGGGGTGTGCCACTGTACTGGCCGGGCTCAGGCAAACAGACCCGGCGCCGCGTCGGGCCCCAGTTCGTCGTCCTGGTAGAAGCAGGCCGGGCAGATCGCGCGGTAGCGGTCGTTGCCGCCGATGAATACCTGCTCGCCTTCTCGCACGCGCTGGCCGTTGGCATCGATGCGCAGGTTGAAGGTGGCCTTGCGGCCGCAGGCGCAGACGGACTTCATCTCTTCGATGTCGTCGGCCAGCGTCAGCAAGGCTGCCGCGCCGGCAAAGGCTTCGGCGCGGAAGTCGCTGCGCAGGCCGTAGCAGACCACGGGCACGCCGTCGACGTGCGCGAGCCGGTGCAGCTGGCGCACCTGCTCCGGCGTGAGGAACTGCGCCTCGTCGATCAGCAGGCAGGCGATGTTGTCGCCGAGGTGGCTGCGCAGGAACTCGGTGTCCGGGCCGAAGGTCTCGGCCTCGCGCGACATGCCCAGGCGGGACGAGATCACGCCCTTGCCGGCGCGCAGGTCCAGCCCCGCGGTGAAGAGGCGCACCCGCATGCCGCGCTCTTCGTAGTTGTGCGCCGCCTGCAGCAGGGCGGTGGATTTGCCGGCGTTCATCGCCGCGTAGCGGAAGTGCAGTTTGGCCATGGGGGCAGTGCGAGGTCTTGCCTTCAGTCTAACGAGATGCATTGGCGGCGGGCATCGCAAGCCAGCTGCTCAGCGCTCCACCGCCTCCAGAAGCAAGGTCGCCAGCTTCTCGTAGTCGCCGCCGAAGTGGTGCCCGCCGGTCAGCGGCATCGCGCGGGCGTGCGTGGGCGCGAGCTGTGGGCACAGCGAGTTTTTCTCGTTCAGGCCGTAGACGCACACGGTGTTCACGGCCAAGAGCTTGCGCGCTTCGGGGGCGACGGGTTTGTCGCCGCTGGGGCCGAGCCAGTTCGAGAGGTGGAACTCGAACGAGGCCTTCTGGCCGGGGCCGAGCAGGGCGGCGAGCTTCACGCTGGCGCGCGTGGCCGCGGGCAGGCGGTTGATCGCGAAGGGCAGCACGTCGGCACCCTGCGAGTAGCCGACGAGGATCACCTCGCTGCGCTTCCAGCGGTCGGCGTAGTAGCGGATCATGCGGTCAAGATCGGAGGCCAGGCCGTCGGGCGTGCGCGCCTTCCAGAAGTAGCGCAGCGAGTCGAGGCCGACCACCGGCACGTTCTGCGCGACGAATGCCGCCGCCAGGCCTTTGTCGATGCCGGCCCAGCCGCCGTCGCCCGACAGCAGCACGACGAAACGCGTGCCGCTGCCCTTGGCCGGCTCCTCCACAAGCGGCAGGTCCGACAGCTGCGAGGGCGGCGGCGCCATCGCCACCTGGCTGACGGCGAGCTTCGTGTACGCGGTCTCGAATGCAGGCGATGCTGTGACCCAGCTGGCCTGCGGCACGCGCTGCACGAAGGCCTGCGCGGCATCCGGCGTGCAGGCTGCCTCGTTGCCGGCCTGCACAGCCGACCAAGGCGCGGTGAGTGCAGCGGCCGGCAGCAGCTCGACCCCGGGCACACCCTTCGGCGGCACCTGCCAGCGCAAGGCGTTCGACACGCACATCGGCGTGGCGAACTCAAGGCGAGGGCAGAAGCCGACCGACAGCGCCGCGGAGAAGGTGCCCGCAGGCGCCTGCGCCAGCACCGCATAGGCGAAGGCCGCGGCGCTGCCCGAGCCCACGATCATCGGCAGCAGGTAGGTCGGCAGCTGCTCGGAGGCCTGCAGATGACGCGACAGGTTCTCGAACGCGCCGGGCGCATAGGTGCACTTGCCGTCTTGCGCTTCGAGCTTCTTGTAGAACGGCGCGACCGGTATGGTTGCCACCGCCGCACCAGCGTCGACCATCGTGCGGATCATCTGCAGCTCGGTGGCGTTCGGGCTCAGGTTGTCCGACAGCAGCATCACGAACTGCCGCGTCGGCCCGGCGGGGCGGAACATCTGGATGCCGCTGAACAGCCCGTGCGAGATGCCGGGTAGCTGCGGCTGGGCCGGTGCCGGCTTCACCTTCACGGCCTGCGCGTGCGACAGCGGCGAAGCCAGCGCCATCAGCAAGGCCAACGCGCCGAGTGCGGCCCTCATTTCGCGATCACTCCCTTGACGCCGCCGCCGATCAGCGCGGCCACGTCGGCCAGCACGAACATCGGCGCGAGGCCGGCGGGTGCGGCCAGATAGCGCGCCTCCCACACCGGCTCGAACTTGTCCTTGAAGCTGTGCAGGCCGCGGAAGTTGTAGAAGCGGTCGCCGTACTCGAACAGCAGCCGGCCCAGGCGCTGCCAGCGCGGTGCCTGGCGGCGCTCGGCCATGCCGGCCATCGGCGACATGCCGAGGCCAAAGCGCTCGTAGCCCTCGGCCTGCAGGTGCAGCATGATTTTTGCGAACAAAAAGTCCATGGTGCCGGGCGGCGCGTCGGGCAGGTAGCGCATCAGGTCGAGGCTGGCTTCTTCGTGGGTGCCGGTGCTCAGCAGGTTGGCGAAGGCGATGATGCGCCCCTCTTGCCGCACGACGGCGACGGGCAGCTGCCGCAAGTAGTCTTCATCGAAGCGGCCGACGGAGAAGCCTTTCTCGCGCGTGCGCTGCTGGCCGAGCCAGGCGTCGGACACCTCGCGCAGCGCGGGCAGCAGCGCCTCGACCTGTTCGGGCGGCACAAGCTCGAAGACCAGGCCCTCGCGCTCGCCGCGGTTCACGCCGGAGCGCAGGTTGGCGCGCTTGGCCCCCTTGAGGTTGAAATCGGGCAGCGGCACGTGCGCGTACTCGCCGAGCTTGAGTGCATGCAGCCCGCAGTCGAGGTACAGCGGCAGCGTGGCCGGGCGCACCTGGTAGAAGGCGGCGCGGCCGCCGTGGTCGGTGGCCACCTCGATGAACTGCCACACCAGGTCGGGCCACTCGCGGCTGTCGCCGAAGGGGCCGTAGAGCGACACCCACGAGCGGCCCTGCTTGCCGAACATGATGAAGCTCTTGCCCGAGGGCGAGAACATCAGGTGCTTGTCGCCCACCAGCGCGTAGCAGCCGTCGGACGACGGGTTCGTGCGCACGATGGCCGCGGCCCGCGCAATCTCCTCGGGCGAGGTGTCGGCCACCTCGCCCGCGGGCGGGCGCAGCAATTGCCACAGCCCGTAGGCGAGCGCGATGAGCGCCACGCCCATCAGCGCGCGCAGCGAGCGCGGGGCTTGGCCGTCGAGCTCGAACTGCCACCAGAGCTGGTTGCTGTAGCCCACCTCCTGGTAGGCGAAAAACAGCACCCACATGCACGCGAGGATCACGCCGCCCAGCGCCAGCAGCCACTGCGGCTCCAGGTGCTGGGCGAAGAGCGATGAGCGCCGGTCGAACTGGCGGCGCGAGATCACCAGCAGCAGTGCCAGCGTGGTCAGCATCGCGGCCTCGGTCACCGCAATGCCCTTGGGCAAGGCCAGCACCGCGGCGATGATCGACAGCACGAGCGCGGCCCACCAGGCGGCGTCGAGCTGGTGCAGCAGCCCGCGCGCGACGAGCAGCAGGCCGAGCCCGGCCACGCTGCCCAGGAAGTGCGAGGCCTCGATCAGCGGCAGCGGCACGTGCAGGTGCACGAGGATCTCGCGTGCGTCTTCGGTGAAGGGGGTGACACCCGAGACCATCAGCCACAGCCCGGCGATGAGCGTGAGCGCGGCCATCAGGCGCGGGCTCAGGTGCACCGCCATGCGGCCCACCGGTGCGGCCACGCCCGAGCGCAGCTCGTAGGCGATGAGCATGCCGGTCGCCAGGATCAACGGCAGCACGTAGTAGATGCCGCGGTTGAGTAGCAGCGCGCCGAGCATTGCGTCGCTCGGCACCGTGCTGCCGCTGGCCAGCAGCATCACGGCTTCGAACACGCCCACGCCGCCGGGCACGTGGCTGATGATGCCGGCGGTGATGGCGATGGCGTAGAACGCGATGAAGGTCGGCAGCGCGATGTGGTTGGAAGGGATCAGGAACCACAGCGCCGCGGCCGAGGCCGAGAGTTCGGCCGCCGAGATCACGAGCTGGCGCAGCGCGAGCTGGGCCGTCGGCAGGCGCATGCTCCAGCGCTTGAAGCGCAGTGTGCGCCGCCGTGTGCACAGCCAGATGAAGCCGGCCAGCCCGATGAGCATGAACGCGGCGAGGGTACGCAACACCGTGGCGGGGGTGTGCAGCAGCGTGGCCACGTCATCGGCGCCCCACAGCAGGCCGAGCGCGCCGAACACCATCATCCCGAGCCCGAAGGCCGCCGCGTTGAAGACGATGACGCGCGCGATCTGCGGCGGCTCCAAACCCGCAGCCGCGTAGAGCCGCATGCGCACCGCGCCGCCCGAGAGCGGCCCCAGGCCGATGGTGTTCGACAGCGCATAGGCCACGAACGAGGTGAGCAGCACCGTGTTGCGTGCGACCTTGGCGCCGGCGTAGCGCAGCGAAGAAGCGTCGTAGCCGGTGAGCGCCAGGTAGCTGAGCGCCGTGGCGATCAACGCGGCAACGATGTGGGCCGCCGGCGTGGCGGCCACCGCGCTCATCACGTGCGCATAGCGCACTTCATGCAGCAAACCTTGCAAGGCCACGCCGATGGCCAGCGCAAGGGCCAGCCCGGCCGCGCCCAGCAGCCAGGGTCGCAGGCGCGTCCACCACGCGCTCAGCCGAGCGGCGGCCGGAGCCGGGGCGACAACTGATGCCGGGTCGGGGTGAAGCACGGGGTCGAGGGTCTTGGGTCGAAGGGGCGACTATTGGAGCAGACTGCGGCAAGGCCCATGCCCGGGGCGGCCGGGCCCGGCTACAGATCTTTACGCTCGGGCGGCTCTTGAATCTGTCGTCGGCCGTCTTGGCTCGGGCGTTGTGATGGCGGAGGCTGGATGATTCTGGCCATCGACGCCATACGACCCAAGGAAAATAACGGTATGAATCACCTTCTCAGATCGGCGCTCGCCCTCGTGGCGGCGATGTTCGCGGTACACGCTTCGGCGCAGGTCACGTTCTACGAACACGACAACTTCGAGGGCCGTGCCTTCACCACGCAGCGGCCGGTGGACGACTTCACCCGCCTCGGCTTCAACGACCGCGCGTCGTCGGTGGTGGTGAGCGGCGGGGCCTGGGAGGTCTGCGACGACGCCGAGTTCCGCGGCCACTGCCTCATCCTGCGGCCGGGCAGCTACCCCTCGCTGCGCGCGATGAACATGAACGACCGCCTCTCGTCGGCACGCGCCATCCGCGGCGAACGCCCGCACGACGAAGGCCGCTATGCGCCGCCGCCGCTGCCGGCGCAGATCACCTTCTTCGAGCACGACGGTTTTCATGGCCGCTCGTTCGTGGCGCAAGGCAACCTCAACGACTTCCGGCGCTTCGGCTTCAACGACCGGGCCTCATCGGTCATGGTGCTGGGCGACCGCTGGGAGGTGTGTGAAGACGTCAACTTCAGCGGCCGCTGCGTGATCCTGCGCCCCGGGCGCTACCCCGACCTCGGTGCGATGGGCCTCAACAACCGCGTGTCGTCGGTGCGCATGCTGCGCTCCGCGGCCGTCGTCGACGACGGCCGCTATGCGCCGCGCCCGGTGCCGGCGTACGACTGGCGCCGCCGCCCGCAAGAGCGCTTGCATGAAGCCGAGGTGACTGCTGTGAACGCCGTCTACGCCACGCCGCAGCAGCACTGCTGGGTCGAGCGCGAACAGGTCGTGCAGGAGCAGCGTGGCCAGCCGAACGTGGGCGGTGCGGTGATCGGAGGCATTCTGGGCGGCATCCTCGGCCACCAGGTCGGCGGCGGCTCGGGCCGCGACATCGCCACCGTGGGCGGAGCGGTGGCCGGTGCCGCGATCGGCGCCAACGTGGGTGCTGACCGCGGCCAGGTGGTGTCGTCGCGCGACGTGCAGCGCTGCGCACCCGCAGTGGCTCAGGGCCGCCCCGAGTACTGGGACGTGACCTACTTCTTCCGCGGTGTCGAGCACCACGTGCAAGCCACCTCGCCCCCGGGCCGCACCGTGACGGTCAACGACGAAGGCGAACCGCGCCTCTGATCTCGAGCCCTCGCCTGCGGGCGAGGGGCGTTCAGTCGCGCAGCCCCAGGAACACCTGCATGCGCTCCAGCTCCTCGGCCCAGGCCTCGCGGTAGGCCGCTTCGCGCGGCGCCTTGTCGGCAAAGCCGAGCTTGGCTTTCAAGCGCCCGTCGGCCACCGACAGGTTGCCCCAGCCGATCACCTGCTCGCCCCACAGCAGCGGCAGCGCGTAGTAGCCCAGCTTGCGTTGCGGTGCGGGCGTGTAGGCCTCGAACTTGTACGTCCAGCCCCACAGCAGCTCGAAGCGCGTGCGGTCCCACGCCACCGGGTCGAAGGGCGCGAGCAGGCGCACCTGGTCGTCGGGCGCATGGCGGCGCGAGGCGGGGTTTTCGTCGGCGGGCCAGTACCACGTCACCCCATCGAGCTGCACGCTCGCCAGGTGCTCGCGTGCCAGCCGCATCGCGGCCTGGGTGTGCTCGGCCAGGTGCGGTGCGCCGTAGCGCAGCAGGCGCGTGAGGTAGGTGAGGCTGCTGGCCGGCAAGGGGGCGTATTTGCGCACCACGAGTTCGAGCAATGCAGCCGATCGTTTCATCTGCGCAGCGGGGCTGTCGTCGCTCGGCAGGTGTGATGCGACTTCATAGACTCGCGTGCCGCCGTCGCGCCGCGCCACGCGCAGCAGGCCGCGGTAGTGCATGCCGTCGAGCAGGTGCGTGCTCGCGTTGGACGAGCCGCCCCAGTAGTTCTTCACGCGGCCGTGCGCGAAGTGCTCGTCGACCTCGCGCGGGTGCACGCGGCCCCGCTCGCGGATGAAAGCCAGCACGTCGGCGGCCTTGCTCTGCGTGGCCTTGTCCCACACCTTGGCGGCCACGCGCGGGTGCATCAGCGCCAGGTGCTCGCGCGGCAGGAAGCCGTAGTTCACGAGGCAGTCTTCCTCGACCGCGAGGCGCGGGTAACGGCGCTCCAGGTCGCCGGCGCGGTAGCCCGCCACGCGGTGGCGCAGCGTGAGGTCTTGCGCTCGCGCCGGGGCACGGATCGGGTCGGCCTGCACGAAGCCGAGCTTCTTGATGGCCAGCGGCAATGTCGTCGGTTTGAAGAGCGTGCGCGCCACCGCATAGCGGCGCAAATGGTCGAGGCTGATCTTGGGCATGCGGCGATTCTCGTGGTTGTGATTGCGGCCTGCATGGCGATGCACGGGTCCGGAAGTGGCGAGACGCCGAGACTCAACCGAATAGCATTCGCGCTTCATCGCACAACAACGCCGACACATTGAGCGAGATGGCGCCGTTCGACCGCGACATCTGACGCTGCGGCAGCGCGAGACCGGCATCGACCGCACCACCGCGCTGTGCCGGTCCGAATACGAATGGGGCGCGCACGCCGCGATCTTTGCCGAACGTGTCGGCCTGGATGCGGTGCAACTCGCGTGCGATGCGCTGCGCCTGCCGCTGGAAGCCGAGGCCCCCATTCCCGTAACGGCATAACGCTGTCATAACGCCCGCCCCGATAGAACCCCTCCTGCGGCCACGGTGGCCGTGAGCGAGGGGAGGGGCGATGAACACAGCATGTTGGGGTGGATGGGCGCGGCGGGCCGTGCGCTGGGGCGGGCTGGCCTGTTTGGCCGCCGTGATGGTGGCTTGTGGAGGCGGGAGCGGCGACGCGCCAGCACCGGCGGCACCCGTCATCGGCAGCGGCGGCGGCAGCGTGAGCGAGGCGAGTGGCGCGACAGTGATCGTGCCGGCCGGGGCGCTCAGCGCCGACACCACGATCCGCGTGGCCATGGACTCGACCGGTGCCCCGGCCTTGCCGCAGGGCCTGGTCGCTTCGGGCAACACCTACGTCATCACGCCGCACGGCGGAGACTTCGCTGAGCCGGTGGAAGTGCGCGTCCCGGTGCCCAACGTGACGCTGCAGCCGAACCAGGAACTCAAGCTCGCCAAGGCGCAGCCGGGCGGCGAATGGGAGGTGCTCAACGACACCGTCCTCGCCGACGGCAAGCTGAAGGTCAATGTCACGAGCTTCTCGTACTTCATGTCCGTCGTCGTCACCTACACGCTGCCGATCGCGCAGGCTGCGCCGTTTGCAGTGACCACGAATCTGACCTGCGGCGAAAAGCCCTGTGCAGATGCGCTCGGTCCGGTCACCGCCACGTACACCGCGACGGGCGACAGTGGCCAGCTACCCGTCGGTTGCCCGGACGATTCACTGTACGTGCAGCACGGTAGGGGATCAAACGTTTCCGGCCCCGGCAGCAACTTTTCCACTACAAAAGTGCAGATGCCGCGCGCCGGTGGTGCCATCACACAGGCCGTCACGCCGAACGTTTTTTTCGCCTACTCGTTCGCTGTCGGAATGAAATGCAATGGGTGGTGGAGCACGCTGGGATGGCATTTGGACCAGCGAGTAACGTGGGCGAGGCCGCCCGCTTTCCCCCAGGTTTCGATCTTGAGCATGCCGGCGCAGCTCGACGTCGTCGAAGGACTCCCTGCAAATCTCGATGCAATCATGGCCGGCGGCGCATACAGAAACGCCGTCGCCGCCGCCACGCATGTCAGTCTCGGTCCGCGGACGCCGACACCCATCGACCGCGCAATCATCGACTGGGAGCGCAGCGACAACGGCGGCAGCTCATGGCGCGTGGTTTCGCGCTCGTATCAGGACGAAGCCAACAAGCTGCCCTACGGCACAGGCCCGGAATGGAGCCCCTGGAGCGTGCGCCACGGATTCATCGCCACCTCCATGGATCAAGGCGCGCTCATTCGCGTGCATGCGTGTTACACACCGCCCTTGGAGGAAGGGGCGCCAGCGCCGTGTGTCACCGGGCCGGCCACACGCATCAACATGCTGCAACAAAGCGCGCTGCCTGCCGTCACCGACGCCCCGCGCTCAGTGCTGGTACGGACCGGCCAGACCGCAAGCCTCTCCGCCACGGCCGGCGGCGCACCGGCTCCGGCGCTGCAGTGGCAGACCCGTGCGGCCAATACCACGGGTGCATGGGCCGACGTCAGCAGCGGCAGCGGCGCCACCACCGGCAACTACACAACAGCGGTGCTGACCACGGCCGACAACGGCACGCAGTACCGCGTGGTCGCCACCAATGCGCTAGGCAGCGCCGAGAGCGCGCCGGTCACGGTGTCGGTGAGCGATCTTGACGTCGCCCCCACGTTGACCACCCAGCCGGCCGCCCTGAGCGTGACGGTGGGCAACGACGCCGCCTTCGCCATCGCTGCCCGCGGCACCGAGGCGCTGAGCTACCAATGGCAGCTCAACGGCTCGCCGATCACCGGCGCCAACAGCCCGGTGCTGCGCCTGAGCGCCGTCACCAACATCAACGCCGGCAGCTACCGCGTGGTGGTGAGCAACGCGGCTGGGTCGGTCACCAGCGACGCGGCTGTGCTGACCGTGAGCGCCGGCACGGCGCAGGTGGTGGCGCCCAGCATCGTCACGCAGCCGGTCTCGGTGTCGGTGGGCGCCGGCAACACCGCCACCTTTGCAGTGGGCGTGAGTGGCAGCGGCCCCATCGCCTACCAGTGGCTGCGCGATGGCGAGCCCATCAGCGGCGCCACGGCCGTGTTCTACAGCCTGGCGCAAGCGAGCGGCGCCGATGCTGCCGGCTACGCGGTGCTGGTGAGCAACAGCGCCGGCAGCGTGACCAGTGCGAGCGCCACCCTCACGGTGGGCTCGAGTTCGCAAGCGGTGCCGGTGACGCTGGCCACGCAGCCTTCGCCCCAGGTGCAGGCCCCTGGCGGCAGCGCCACGATGGCCGTGGCCGCCAACGGCAGTGGGCCCATTGCCTACCAATGGCTGAAGAACGGCTCACCCGTGACCGGCGCCACCGGCGCGGTGCTCACGCTCACGAACCTGGTGGCCGAAGACGGCGCCAGCTACAGCGTCGCGGTGACCAACCCGCTCGGTACCGTCACCAGCGATGCCGCCACCCTCACGGTGCTGGGCGTTCCCGTGATCACCTCGCAACCCGCCGCGGCATCGGCGGTGGTGGGCGGCACAGCAACCTTGAGCGTCGCAGCCAGCGGCGCCGGCCTGCGCTACCAGTGGCTGCGCAACGGTGTGGCCATTTCCGGCGCGGTAGCAGCGAGCTACACCACGCCGGCACTGGCCCTCGGCGACAGTGGGGCGGTCTACAGCGTGATGGTCTACAACGGCGCAGGCATCGTCTTCAGCCAGAGCGCGGTGCTCACCGTCACGGCGCCTGCGCCGGTGCCGGCGAGCCACACGCTCGCCGCCGGCAACCAGCACACCTGCGCGCTCCGCGCCGACGGCTCGCTTGCCTGCTGGGGCTACAACAGCTCGGGCCAGATCGGCAACGGCAACCGCACGCCTGCCATGCTGCCGACCACGGTTTCGCTTCCGGAAGCAACCATCGCCGTGGCGGCGGGCTACGACAGCAGCTGCGCTCTGGGTTCCTCGGGCACCTTGCGCTGCTGGGGCGATGCGTTCGCATCTATCACGCCGGTCGTCGTCGGCGGCGTCAACGGCGTCGATGTCGGCGGCGGGATCAAGGAAGTCACGGTCGGGCGTGGACATGCCTGCGTGCTCACCATCGCCGGCAACGTCTGGTGCCGGGGCAGCAACAGCGCCGGTCAGCTCGGCAACGGCTCGACCGGCTACAGCGAATCGCTGGTACTGGTGCAGGGGGCAGGCAGTCTGCCGCTGACAAACGTGACCGGCCTGTCCGCGATCGACTTTCATACCTGCGCGACGCGGACCAACGGCTCGGTCATGTGTTGGGGTCAGGATGCGCAGGCGTCCAGTCTCATCGCGATCGAAGTCGGCGACATGACCAGCGCGACCCAGGTCAGCGGAGACTGCGCCGTGCTCGGCGGCAGCGCGACCGTGTTGTGCTGGAGCGGCATCGCCGCTGCGAACCCGCTGCCCGTCGCCGGCCTGGCGAACATCACCCGCATCGGTTTCGGCGGCCCCAACTGCGGCATCGTCAGCGGTGGCACGGTGCAGTGCTGGGGTAGCGGGCTCATGGGCAATGGCCAGGGCTTCCAGATCGCTGTCCCGCCGGTCGTCGTGTTTCAGCAAGCCGGCGTCGGCGCCATCGCCACCGGCGGCGGCCACACCTGCCTGCTGCGTACCGACGCCGCCCTGCGATGCTGGGGCTCAGGGCAGTTCGGGCAGTTGGGTGTGGGCGACACGGCCGGCCGCACGTCCCCGACGAATGTGCCCGACGCCGTCGGCTGGGCGGCGCCCTGAGGCGGTGTGCCGCCCTCGATGCCCGCCGCAGCTCAGCAGGTAGCATGCATGGCGAACAGCGCACTCCCGGATGTGATGCAGGTGAAGCAAGCGATCCAACTCAGTCTCGGCGCTGCACCCCAGGTTCGCTTGGCCGACGGTAGCCGTGTGCCGCTGGGCCCGCGCGACGGCGCCCTGCTGGCCTGGCTGGCGCTCGAAGGGCCTACGCCGCGCGCGCGCCTGGCGCAGCTGCTGTGGCCCGAGAGTGAGCCCGAGTCGGCGCGCAATGCGCTGCGGCAACGCTTGTTCCAGCTCAAGAAGCTGCTCGGCGTAGACGTGGTGAGCGGCGGCGCAACGCTGGCTCTTGCCGAAGGCCTCGCGCACGACCTGGCCGAGTCCGACGGCGTGCTGGGCGAAGGCACGCATGATTTCGGCCCCGAGCTGGCCGCTTGGCTGGTGCAGCAGCGCGAGCGACGGCGCGGTCGGCTGCGCCAGTCGCTGGTGGAACTGAGCGACATGGCTGCACAGGCGCGCGACTATGCCGATGCCTTGTCGCATGCCAACGAGCTGCTGACACTGGAGCCCTTGTCGGAAGAGGCGCATCGGCGCGTGATCCAACTCCACTACCTGGCCGGCGACCGCGCCAGCGCCTTGCTGGCCTTCGACCGTTGTGAGCAGGTGTTGAAGGACGAGGTGGGCGCACGGCCGTCGGTCGAAACGCTGGCTTTGCTGGCGACCATCGAACAATCGAACACCGCCCAACCGCCCGTTGCAGGCGGCGCCATGCCGGCCAGCGTGTCTCGCCCACCACGACTGATCGGCCGTGATGCCGAGATGGCCGAGTTGGTGCAGGGTTGGCAGGTCGGCCAGGTGACTGCGCTGTGCGGTGAAGCGGGCCTGGGCAAGAGTCGGTTGCTGCAGGCCTTCGCCGAGCCTCGGCCTGGCGTGATCCACGTGGCGGCCCGCCCGGGTGATGGGGGGGTGCCTTTTGCCACGCTGGCGCGGCTGCTGCGCGCGGTGATCGCCTGTGCACCGACCACTGTGCAGGCGCTCCAAGCCGACGTGCGCAACGAAGTGGCGCGTGTGCTGCCCGAGGTGGAGCCGATGTTGCCGCGCGCCGCCGGCGAGGGGCAGCGCCTGGTGATGCAGCGCGCGGTGCGCTCTCTCTTGCGGTCACGCGAAGACGTGGTGGGGTTGTTGGTCGACGACCTGCACTTCGCCGACGAAGCCAGCCTGGAGATGCTGCTGGCATTGATTGACGACGAAGAGGGTGTCGGCCCCGCGGAGCACGCCCCGCGTTGGGCACTGGCGTATCGCCCGGCGGAGATGGGCTCACCGTTGCAGGCCTTGCACGATGCGCTTGTGGAGCAGGCGCGCTTGCGCCCGGTGACACTGGAGCCGTTGAGCGAAGCGGCGCTCGCTGAGTTGGTCGACTCGCTCGGTCTGCCGGGCATCAGCGGCCTTGCACTTGCCCCTGCGCTGCGCCGACGCACCGGCGGTAACCCGCTGTTCGTGCTGGAGACCCTCAAGCAGGCCTGGGTGGAGCGCACGCTCGCGCAGCTGGCCGAGGGGCAGGCGCTGCCTCGGCCGCTGTCGGTGGGGCGGTTGATCGAGCGGCGGGTGGTGCAGCTCTCGGCTGGCGCGCTGGCGTTGGCGCGTGTGGCCAGCATTGCCGGAGTCGATTTCAGCGTCGCGTTGGCCGAGCATGTGCTCGGCGGATCAGCGATGCAGTTCGCCGATGCCCTCAACGAGCTGGAGTTCGCCCACGTACTGCGCGGCACCCAGTTTGCGCACGATCTCGTGTTCGATGCGGTGCGCAACAGTGTGCCCGCTGCGATCGCGCAACATACGCACGCTGGCGTGGCGGCCTGGCTTGAGCAGCATGCTGGTGAGCCCGCGCGATTGGCGCGGCACTGGGTGGCGGCGGCCCAGCCGGTACGCGCGCTGCCCTGGCTCGGGCGCGCCGCCGAAGCGGCAGGCGCCGCGCTGCGCGGCAAGGAGCAGATCGCCTTCCTGGAGCAACAAAGCGCGATCGAAGAGACCGCTGGCCTGCGCGCCGAGGCGTTTGCGTCGCAGATGCGTGCCGCCGAGCTGCAGGTCACGCTCGATGGCGAAGCCGGGCGCGGCCTGGCGCAGTGCGACCGGCTCGATGCGCTGGCCGACACCGTACCGCAGCGCATCCGCGCACGCCTGCAGCGTGCTCACCTGCTGAACATGCGTGGTGAGCTCTCGCAGTCCGAGGCCTTGGCCACCACGGCCTTGCGCGAGGCTTTGCGCGATGGGGCCGATCCGGCGCTGGTGGTCGACTGCCGGCACCATCTGGCTACCTCCTTGTCGCTGCAAGACCGCTCGACTGAGGCGGTGATTCAGTTCCAGGCCTCGATCGGCTGGATCGACGGGCATGCCGACGACGAGCGGCGCTGCGAGTTCCACGGCAACCTGGCCATCACCTACGACAACCTCGGGCGGCTTGCTGACTCTGTCCCTCACCACGAGATAACGATCGAGCTGGCGCGGCGGCTGGGGCACTACAACAACCTTGCCATGACCCTGGGCAACTACGCGGCCAACCACATCATGCGTGGCCACTTGCCCGATGGCGAGGCCTTGTTGCTGCGTGCGCGGCAGGTGCGTACCCAGGCCGACGACGCGTCGAGCATCGATGGCTTCGGGCTGATGCTGCAGGCGATTTGCGACTACCAGAGCGGGCGCTACCGGCTGGCCCTGAAGGCGCTGGCGTCCAGCGAAGAGCAACTCGGCCGCGTCGCGCCGGGCTATCGCCGGGCGGCGCAACTGCACCAGGCGGTGTGCTGGGGGCAGCTGGGCCAGTGGGGGCGCCTGCAGCATGTGCTTACCGAAATGGGCGATGTGTCCCAGCTGAGGCTGGCCACGCAGCTGCGGGTCGGTTTGTTGCGATACCAAATGGCTGTGGCGCTGCAGCACCCCACTCAGCCCACCGTGCTGCTGGACACCGTGGCCCGCGCGGGCCACGAGGACCTGATCGACATGCAGCATGCCTTGCGCATAGAAGCGGCCTCGGCGATGGAGCCACTCGAAGGCCTGCGTGAGCTCACTGGCATCGTCGACAGCGCAACGAAGCTTGGGCACGACGGCACGCTCTTGGCTGCTCACGCGCATGGGGCGCGCTTGAGTGCCATGGCCGGTCAGGCCGCACAGGCCCGTGAGCAGGTACGTGCAGCGCTGGCCCTGGCCGAGCGGGCGAATTTCTTGCGCCAGTACCCCGGTGAGCTATGGCTGCATTGCGGCAACGCACTGGCGATGATCGGTGACACCGGTGCGGCCGCGGCCCTCTTCGCCCAAGGCCGCGACTGGGTGCAGTCGGTGGTGCGCGACCAAGTTCCCGAAGAATTCCGCGACAGCTTCCTGCACCGCAACCCGGTGAACCGTGAGTTGCTGGCGCTGGCCGCCCGTGCCGGCTGACGCGGATCGACATGCCGAACCGCAGGCACCTCGAACTTGCCACCGCCGCGCGCATCGTTGGGCCCGACGGGCGGGTGACCGCGCTCGGCCCGCGCGACGGCGCCTTGCTGGCCTGGCTGGCGCTCGAAGGGCCGACGCCGCGCGGGCGCTTGGCGCAACTGCTGTGGCCCGAGAGCGATGCCGATGCTGCGCGCAACGCGCTGCGGCAGCGTTTGTTTCAATTGCGCCGCACGGCCGGCACCGATCTCATCGCCGGCACCCACACCCTGGCGCTGGCCGAGGGCATCTCGCACGACCTGCTCGACGCCGACAGCGTGCTCGGCGACACCCCGCATGAGTTCGGCGTCGAACTGCGCGAGTGGCTGGCGCAGCAGCGCGAGCGGCGCCACCACCGCTTGTGTCAATCGCTCAGCGAACTGGCCGACTTGGCCGAGTCGGTGCGTGACTTGCCGGATGCGCTGTCGCATGCCGCCGAGTTGCTGAGCCTGCAGCCCTTGTCGGAAGAGGCGCACCGCCGTGTGATGCGCCTGCACTACCTGGCCGGCGACCGGCCCGGCGCGCTGATGGCTTTTGACCGCTGCGAGCAGGTGCTCAAGCACGAGGTGGGTGTGGCGCCGTCTCACGAGACGCTGGCGCTGTTGCAGACGATCCAGCGTGCCGGCAGCGTGAGCACGGGGCAGCGGCCGGCGGTGCCGGCAGCCGTGTTGCGCCCGCCGCGCCGCATTGGGCATGAGCCGGTGTGGCAGGCGCTGTGCCGCGCGCGCGACGGGCAGCACACGGTGCTGCTGGCGGGTGAACCCGGCATGGGCAAATCGCGCTTGCTGGCCGACCTGGTGCAAACGGCGCCCGGTGCGACGCTGCTGGTAACGGCACGCCCCGGCGACGCCGCGGCGCCGTATGCGGTGCTCGCGCGCTGCGTGCGATCGTTGATGAAAGATTTCGGCCTGGCGCCTGCCGCCAATCAGCGCAGGATGCTCGCGCGGCTCTTGCCCGAGCTGGGCGACGCCGAACCGATGGCGCATGAAGACGACCTCGCCCGCCTGACGCATGCGCTGTCTTCCTTGCTGAACGACGGGTTGGCGCGTGGCCTGCACAGCGTGCTGGTCGACGACCTGCAGTTCGCCGATGCCGCCAGCGTGGAGCTGCTGCGCGCGCTCATCGCCGGCACCGCCTGCAGCTGGGTGCTGGCGATGCGGCCACACGAGCTGGGGCCGGCGGCGCGTGTGTTGGTCGATGGGCTGGAACGTTCGGCAGAAGTGAGCAGCCTCGCGCTGCAGGCCCTGCAGGCACATGAGGTGGCCGAGTTGCTGGCGTCGCTGGAGATTGACGGCATCGGCAGCGCAGCCCAGGCCGAGTCGCTGCAGCAGCGCACCGGCGGCAACCCGATGTACCTGCTGGAGACGCTGAAAGCAGCGCTCATGTCGTCTCCCACCGGCCGCATCGTGGCGCTGGCCGATGGCGCGGGGGGTGACGCAAGAGAGGGCCCTGCCTGGCCGAGTGCGCCGAACGTCACGCGCCTGATCCAGCAGCGCCTGATGCGCTTGTCACCGCAGGCCCTGCGTGTGGCGCGCTGCACTGCGGTGGCGGGGCAAGACGCCACGGCGTCTCTCGTCGCACAGGTGCTGGGCGTGCGTCCGCTGGATCTTGCCGATGCCTGGTGCGAACTCGAAGACGCGCAGGTGCTGCGTTCGGGCGACCAGAGCGGCGGGCGGTTCGCGCACGACCTGATCGCCGAGGCCACGCTGGCCTCGGTGCCGCACGCGATTGCTCAGCCGCTGCACGGTGAAGTGGCGGCCTGGCTGGAGCAGGTGCAGGGCGAGCCGGCACGCATCGCCGACCACTGGCTGGCCGCGCGCCAGCCGCTGCGTGCGGTGCTTCCACTGAGCCAGGCGGCGGCCAAGGCGCGCGCCGGCTGGCGCCTGGCAGAGGCGGCAGCACTGCATCGGCAGGCGGCAGACATCCTGCGCGACGCGGGCCACCGCCGCGAAGCCTTCGATGCCTATTTCGCCGCCGCCAACATGTTGGCGGCCACTGCGATCGATGCGCGCCTGGCCGAGCTGCGCGAGGAAATGCAGGCGCTGGCTGAAGACGACGGGCAGTACGCCATGCTGGCCGTGCTGCAGCACTTGCTCCTGCAGGAGAGCCGCTGCCATGACGAAGCATGGAGCGTCACGCAACGGGCCATACCCCAGGCGCAGCGTGCCGGCTTGCCCGAGATCGAGGCCGAGCTGCGTTGGGCCCAGGCGGTGTTGTGCTGGCTGCGCCGCGACGTGGCCGACGCCGTGCGCCTCGTCGAGCAGGCGCTGGCCCTGTTGACGCCGATCGCCCCGGCTCAGAGGCTATTGCAGGTGCATGACACCGAGCTCAAGCTGATCCTGGCGCTGGGCATGCTCCTGGGGGCGTCTGGCCGGTACGAGCAGAGCAACACACGCTATCTGGAAGCGCTGAGCCAGGCCACGCGGTCCAACCACCTGCGCCATTGCGCCGACCTTGAGCGTGCGCTGGCCAAGAACGCCTTGGAACAAGGCCTGCCAGCGCAGGCGCTGCGCTGGGGCACGGCCGCCGTGAGCCATATCGACGGGCTGGTGATCCCCGGCGGCATCGAGACTGGCACGATCGAGCTGCATGCGAGCGTGCTGGCTGCGGCCGGCCGCTTGGGTGAGGCGCTGGCGTTGTACGAGCGTGTGGAGCGCCTGAGCGTGCCAGGCATGTCGAGCAACATCGTCCACCCGCTCGCACGCCGGGCGGTGTTTTTGCATCAGCTGGGGCGGCGCGACTTGGCCGTGAAAGCCTTGCGGGCGCTGCATGACGACAGCAAGCTGCTGGAGATGGAGCGTGCGCTGGTCGAGGCGGCCTTGCTCGCAGTGGGTGAACCCGCCGACGCTGGCGCGGTGCTGGAGCAGGTGGGGGTCATCAGCGACTTTCCGCTGCGCGTGTTCATGTTGTGCCTGGCGCGACGCGGCTGCGAGCCCGCTGCCGTGTTGCCGCTGCTGGGCGTGAGCCTGGCCACGGCGCGCGAGTGCGGCGCGCACGGGCTGTGGCTGTCGCTGCAGGTTCAGCGGGTGGCGGCTTTGCGCGCAGCCGGTCGCTCCGATGAAGCGGCGGCCGCCGCGCTCGTTGCCTGGCAACGCATGGACGAGGGCCTGGGTGGGCGCGATCTGCTGCCCGAACTGGCGGCCGAGCTGTGCGCGGCCCTCGCCGGCCCGCGGGCCGAACTGGCCGCAGTGATCGCGTTGCGGGCCTCGGCCTGGATGCAGGCCGCGGCGTCGACGCTGCCCGCCGGCTGGCGCGACAACTACCTGCAGCGCGCGCCAGCCCTGGCCTCACTGCCGCGGGCCTTGCTCCCGGCCCTCGGGCGCTGAGGGCGCTGCCTCCCATGTTCAGAGGAGGCCGCGGCGTGGCTGCGCGCCGACCCGCGTGCGAACATCGGTCACCCATGAACCCCGCCGCTCACCCCGTCACCGTGGCCCTGGTCGAAGACGACTCGCGAGTGCGCGAGCGATTCGAGCGCGTCATTGCAACCGACCCGAGCTTGCGCTGCCTGTTTGCGGCCAGCACCGCGCACGAGCTGTTGGCGTGGTTCGGCGAAAACGCGGTCGACGTGCTGCTGGTCGATCTGGGCTTGCCTGACACGCCGGGCCTCGAGGTGATCCGCCGCGCGCGCCGCATGCAGCCGGCCTGCGCGGTGATGGTGATCACCATGTTCGGCGACGAAGCCAACATGCTGCAGGCCTTCGAGGCCGGCGCCGGCGGCTACCTGCTGAAGGACGGCACCGAGGCCGATCTCGCGGCTCATGTGCTGAGCCTGCATGGCGGCGGCTCGCCGATGTCGCCCATCATCGCCCGGCAGCTGCTGGTGCGCTGGCAGGCCGACACGCCGCACACGGCCCAGGTGGTGCCTGTTGCGGAAGGCGGGCCGGTGGCCTTGTCGAAGCGCGAGTCCGAGGTGCTCAACCTGGTGGCACGCGGCTTCATCTACCCCGAGATCGCACAGCAGATGGGCTTGTCGGTGAGCACCATCCAGACCCACGTGCGCAACATCTACGGCAAGCTCGACGTGCACAACAAGACCGAAGCGGTGTTCGAAGCGCGCCAGCTCGGGTTGCTGCGCAGCTGATGAAACGCTGGCTCGCGGCGCTGCTGGGCCTGTGGCTCGTCGCGTCGGCCTGCCTGGCGCAAGACGTCATCACCCTCGACCATGCGCAGGCCACGCTGCGGCCCGAGGGCCTGCCAGTCCGTGAAGGCGTCGTCGACCTGAGCCGGCGCTGGGACCTCGATTTTCCCGGTCGCGACGGCAGCGCCACCTACCGCATCGCCCTGCCGCCGCGCGAGGGCAGCGAGCCGATGGCGCTGCTGTTCTCGCGTGTGGGCAACCAGGTGCTGGTGCAGGTCAACGGCGCGACGGTGCAACGCCTGGGCATGCTGGGCGAGCCGCGGTTCAATGCAGCGAAGACGGCCTACGTCGTCACCGTGCCGGCGGCCCTGCTGCATGCCGACCGGCCGAATGAACTGACGGTCGAGGTGACCATCCAGCGGCAGCGCTGGGGCGGCCTCTCGCTCATTCGTTACGGCCCGCAGACGGCCGTGGAACCGCTCTACGCCGAGCACCGCCGCCTGCGGCATTTCTCGTCGGTGATCTTCGCGGTGAGCCTCACGGTGATGGGCGGCCTCGCCTTCGGTCTGTGGTGGCGCCAGCGCGATGCGCTGTACGGCTGCTTCAGCCTCGCGGCGCTCCTCGGCGTGGTGCGCAACCTCGATCAGGTGTGGCCCGACGTGCCCGTGCCCTGGCCGCTGTGGGGCGCCTTCGCTGCCGTCTGCTATGCGTGCCACCTGGCGTTGATGTGCCGCTTTGCGTTGCTCGCGCTGGGCGAGGCGCCGGCCTGGGCCGGCCGCGCGATCTACGCGGCGATGGCACTGTCGTCGCTGCTGGCGATGGCGTCTTTCTCGCTCGCAATGCCGAGCCTCTGGACCGCGGGCCTCGCGGTGCTGGTGCCGGTGGGTCTGGGCTCGCTGTGGGTCATCGTGCGTGCCACGCTGCGCGGGCGCGGGCGCTTCGGCTGGGTGCTGGTGGCGGCGGCCAGCATTGCCGTGGCGGCCGGCATCTACGACCTGGGGTTCATCCGCGCCGGCCATTCGGCCGGGCTGCGTTATTCGCTGACGCCGCACGCGATCTTCGTCTTCGTGCTGATCATGGCCGGCCTGGTGGCTGAGCGCTACAGCCGCTCGGTGGCCGACTACCGCGCCCTCAATGCCAACCTCGCGCAGCGGGTGGCCGAGCGCGAAGCACAGCTGCACAATGCGTTCGATGCCTTGCGCGCGCAGCAGCAAGAGCAGGCCGTGCTTACCGAGCGGCAGCGCATCATGCGCGAGATCCACGACGGCATCGGCTCGCAACTGGTCGGCTTGATGATCATGGTGAACCAGCGCAACGTGGACCCGGCGGTGCTCGAAGACCAGGTCAAGCTCGCACTCGACGAGATGCGCATGGCCGTCGATTCGCTGCAGCCGATGCACGGCGACCTGACCATCGTGCTCGCCACACTGCGCTATCGCCTGCAGCCGCGGCTGCAGGCCGCAGGCATCCAGGTGATGTGGGACGTGTCGCCGCTGCCGCCGATGGACCAGCTCTCGCCGCAGTCGGTGCTGCAGGTGCAGCGCATCCTGCTCGAAGGCTTCACCAACATGCTGAAGCATTCGCGTGCCACGCAGGTCACGGTGCAGGCGCGCTGGGAAGACGGCCCCGAACCGAAGGTCCTGCTGTCGCTCATCGACGATGGCGTCGGCTTGCCAGCCGAGTTGTCGCAGGCCGGCCACGGGCTGACGAACATGCGGGCCCGCGCGAGCGCCATCGGCGCCGAGCTGAAGGTCGAGAACGCACCGGTCCGCGGCACGCGGGTGGTGATCGAATGGCCGCTGCGCGGCACCGAGAACGGTTCGGCACCCGCACGCCCATAACGGCTTCATAACGCCTCGCTCGGAACACTGGTCTCCAACCACTGCGGCACGGTGCTGCAGGGATTCCCTGGAGACACTCATGCAGCCGATCCGAAACGAAACCTCCGCATCGCTCAAACGCCTGGCCGCGCTGGTGGCCGTCATTGCCGCCTCGGCCGTTGGCTTGGCTGCCTGCGGCGGGGGAGGGGATAGCCCGCCGCCGCCACCTCCGCCCCCTCCGCCTCCGGCGACATCGGGCACCGTGCTCAGCGGCAAGTTGTACGGGCCGACCGGGGTACAGGTCACTCTGCAGAACAACGGCGGCAGCGACCTCGTGGCCAGTGTCGCCGCCTCTGTCGGCGGCCCGTATCCCTACGACGCCACTGCCTTCGCCTTCACCGCCAAGCTGCTCGACGGCGTGGCGTACGCGGCCACGCTGAAAGCCGCCTCTGCAGGTTTGACCTGCTCGGTCTACCGTGGAGGCACCGGCACCATGCCCGTCGCCGCAGGCGCGTTGCGCGTCGGCTGCGAGCACCAGTTCGACCATGTGAACCGCAACGCTGACAGCAGCGTGGTCGGCACCTACTACGACAGCTACCAGTACAGCGTGGGCGGCAGCGACGAGCCGATCGGCACCACGATCGAGAGCCATGGGGAAGGGCGTTTCGTGGCTTTCACGTCATCGGCCGTGGTGCCGGGGGTGTCGAACGGCTACCGCCAGGTGTTCTGGCGAGATCGGTACGACGGCACGACGTACCTGGTCAGCGCGGTGAGCGGCGCGCCCGGCAACGAGAACAGCTATGCACCGGCGATCTCGGCCGATGGCCTGACGGTTGTGTTCGAGTCGTCCGCCAGCAACCTGGTGGCCAACGACACCAACGCGGTGTCTGACATCTTCGTCTGGTCACGGCTCGATCCAGGCACGCTCACCCGAGTCAGCGTGGGTGCCGGCGGCGCTCAAGCCAACGGAGCCAGCAGCGAGCCGACGATCTCGGGCGACGGCAAAGTGATTGCGTTCTCCAGCGGCGCCAGCAACCTCACCGGCGGCGTCAGCGGCAACAGCACCATCAACGTGATCCGGCGCGACCTGGCGAGCGGCGCCAACACGCTGGTGACGAGCGACTACGGGACCGGCAGCGGTGTCGGCGGCGCGCGGCCGCATCTGTCGGAAGACGGCACGCGGCTGGCCTTCTATTCGTATTCGTCGAAGATCGTGCCGAGCGACGCCAATGGCCTGTGGGATGTGTTCGTCTACGACAGCAGCACGGGTGGCAAGTCCCGCGTCAGCCTCAGCAGCACGGGCGGCGAGCGCAACCAGGGCAACGAGAGCATCAGCCGCGTCGTCGCGCCGGCGATCTCGGGCAACGGCCGCTACGTGGCCTACGCCACCACCTCGACCAACGTGGTGCCCAACGACACCAACGACAAGCAGGACGTGTTCGTCGTCGACACGCAGACCGGCAGCGTGGTGCGTGCCAGCGTGGGCAACGGCGGCACGCAGGGCAACGCTGACAGCCCCATCGGCCAGGGCGAACGCCTGTCGATCTCGTACGACGGGGCCTGGGTCGCGTTTTCCACCTATGCCAACAACATCGGTGCCGGCGCGGGCGGCTCGGGCGTCGGCAACGTGGTGATGCGCAACTGGGTGACGGGCGAGACGAAGGCGGTGACGGACAAGAGCACCGGCAGCGTCAGCACGACCTCGATGTCGCGCAAGGCCGGCTATGTGCTGTTCGGCAGCTCGAATGCGCTCGATGCGCGCTTCACCGCCAGCGGGTTGTTCGCCGCCTTCACCGGGTTGCAGCCATCCTTCGCTTGGGAGCAGTGAGCGTCGCCCCTTTGTCTTGATTGCAGGCTGTTGCTTTACAGAACTGCTGCGGCGCGCAACACCTGTGTCTTGTCCGTGCCCTCCCACGAGACCCCTGGCTCTTCGCCAGGGGTCTTGGTGAGGTCAAGGATAAAGAGGCTCGTTTGATGCAATTTCTCTATAAAATTGGCCCCAATTTGCGCGAGCGACTGCGTATTTGGGGGCCAAATGAGAATTGCAATGCATGAACTGAAAGCGGGCTTATCCCGTTTCATGGCCCAGGCGCATGCGGGGGCGGTGATCGAGGTGACTTCGCATGACAAACCCATCGCCCGCATCGTGGGCATCCCGGCGGCGGAGCAATCCGGCCTCACGCATTTGATGGCCCGTGGTGCTGCTCAATGGAGCGGGGGCAAGCCCTCGCTGCAGCCTGCGGTCAAACTTGAAGGCGACGGCAAGACCTTGAGCGCCACGGTGTTGGAGGATCGCGGTTGATCCTCTTTTGCGACACATCGGCTCTCGTCAAGCTGTACGTCCACGAAGAGGGAACCGATGCCGTTATAGAGCACGCGGCAGCGAGTGAGATCGTTGCCGTGTGTCGTGTCGCCTGGGTTGAAGCCATGTCTGCCATGGCGAGGCGGGTGCGAGAACAGGCGCTGGATGCTGCGGCAATCGCTCAGGCCCGTCAGCGTCTCGTGGCCGACTGGCCGCATTACCTCGTTCTCGAGGTCACACAGGAGTTGGTCGACCTTGCAGGCGACTATGCAGAAGCGTTTGCGCTTCGCGCGTATGACAGCGTCCAGCTTGCTTCTGTCTTCACCGTGCATCAGGCCATGCCTGGTGAGGTCACGTTTGCGTGCTTCGACAGCCGGCTGGTGAAAGCTGCTCGGGCGCTTGGAATCGCATCGATCTGATTCCGATGCAGAGCCGGCTTCATCGTGACGTTCCAAGACATACCTCGATCGGCCACGCACCGCACCGCGGATCACGGCCCAGAGTCACGGGCACTCTCTGCATGGGCAGAACTTGACGCGTTCGTGCTGCTGGCCGAACCGGGTGCAGGCAAGTCACGGGCATTCGAGTTCGAAGCCGAGGCATCGGGCGGTGTGTACATCAAGGCTCGCAGCTTCGCCAACTTGGGTCCGCCACCAGGCTGGCAAGGCGAAACCTTGTTCATCGACGGTTTCGATGAGATGCGTGCAGATTCGGCGGAGCGCCATGGGCCGCTCGATGCGTTGATTCGACGCCTTGCTGAATCGGAGCGTCCGCGATTTCGGCTCTCTTGTCGCGAGGCGGACTGGCTCGCCGCAATCGATCACGAAGCACTCCGCGAGGTGGCACCGGGAGGTCAACTCGAAGCGCTCTATCTGAACCCTCTCAACGACGCGGAGGTGGCGGAGCTGTTGCGTCGCCGGCCCGAACGGGTGCCTGACCCCGCGAAGTTTCGTGACGAAGCTGAGAGACGAGGGCTCGACGGGCTGCTTAGAAACCCGCTGCTGCTGGAGATGTTGGTCGATGCGGTCGGTGATGACTGGCCTCGAGGGCGTGCCGACGTATACCAGCGCGCCTGCGAGCGCATGGCGGTTGAACACAATCTGACGATCCAGGCCGCGCGTGCGTCCAAAACACCTGCTCGCGACCAGCTGCTCGACGACGCGGGCCTGCTGTGCGCGGTGTTGCTGTTGGCTGGCCTCGATGCGTTGGTGGTGGATGGCAACGTGGAGACCTGTACCGAAGCAGGCATTCAGTCGATCCCAGCGGCGCTTGGCCTTGTCAATGCCCGAGCCGCGTTGGCCACCAAGCTCTTTGTCGCCGAAGGTCTCCGCCGATTGCCCAGGCACCGCAGCATCGCCGAGTTCCTGGCCGCGCAGTCAATTGGGCGCAGGGTGACCACGGGCGGTCTTCCTGTCTCGCGGGTGCTTGCGCTGATGAGCGGTTTCGATGGCGGAATCGTTGAGCCCTTGCGTGGACTGAACGCGTGGCTGGCGCTGACTTGTCCATTGCAGCGAGCGATCGTGATCGACCGAGATCCACTGGCATGTGTTCTCTATGGCGATGTCCATGCGTTCGATGTGGATGACAAGCGCAGGGTGCTGAATGGTCTGCGGCGCGAGGCCGAGAAGTTTGCCTGGTTCAGAAGGGGAAGCTGGGTCGCGCATCCGTTCGGGGCGCTTGGAACGGCAGACATGGCCATCGAGTTCGCTGCGCAGCTCAGCAGCGCGGATCGCAGTTTGGAACATCAGTCGCTCCTGGACTGCGTTCTGGACGCCATCCAGCACGGTGAACGTCTGCCATCTTTACTCGCGCCTCTCGAAGCTGCGATCGAGGATGGAACCTATTCGGATGACATCCGCAGCTCTGCGTTGAACGCCTGGTTGTCTCAGGCAGGAACAAACCTCCCCCGTGCTCGTCGATGGCTCGACGCAATTCGCGACGGAGTTCTCAGCGATCCGCGTGACGAAATCGGTGGTCGATTACTGGACGCGCTCTATCCGCAGGTGATTCCTCCGTCAGAAGTGATGGGGTACCTGCATCTTTCCAGCACAAACGGCTTCTTTGGGCGATATAGAAACTTCTGGGCGTCATCGTTGATTGCATGTACGCAGGAGTCGGACCGGCCTTTGCTTGCCGACCAACTGGTAACTCTGGAAATATCGAAGGAGTTCTTGCGCACGCACCATGAACTGCCGCAAGTGATCGGCAAAGTGATCGCGGCAGCGCTTGTTGCACAAGGAGCGACAGTTGATGTCGCACGTGCGGCTTCTTGGTTGGCCGTGGGCCTTGATGAATACGGGTTTTCCGCCTTTTCGGGAGATGACTTCAAGGCAGTCCGCGATTGGCTGGAAGGAAACCCCGACTTCCAGAAAGCACTGATCGCCTACGGATACTCACGGGTTGAGCCTGACCCGGAAACCGGTCGCTTTCACTTTCTTGATTAGCCCCCAAGCTCAGCGGGCTCACGTGGTGAGCTACCGGCCTGAGAAGATGGACGCATCAACGGCAAAGGAGATGGGTCATGTCGATCAATCGGGTGCAATTCCAGAAGGGTCTGT
>Ga0307515_10003972_pt1 | contig 30845 bp, 26 predicted proteins | sample 17_EM_MG_FD_194513 | JGI IMG/M metagenome (GOLD analysis project Ga0307515, IMG submission 194513) | Populus trichocarpa ectomycorrhiza microbial communities from riparian zone in the Pacific Northwest, United States - 17_EM | ecosystem: Host-associated > Plants > Roots > Unclassified | place...
TGCCATCGAACCGTACCCGAATTGACGGTTCGGGTTTATTGACGACCCGGACCGCCAATTTGGCAACGGTTCGGGTTGGACCCGGACCCGGACCCGAACTGACGGTCCGGAACCGTTGCTAACACTATTGAACATTGTTGTGAGTGAACCAAAGATAGAGTAAAACGCAATTCATATTGTCAAGTTATACGTGGAAATCAAGTGTCTGATCATAGTAAACTACGTGTAGTTTATTGATGATTCTTGGTTAATTAACATATGCTGGTTATACTCTAACCAGAGTAAAATAGGTGTTATAATAATGAATTCAAGACTTGAGAAAAGTGGTGACTATAATAAATGGTTTATATCTATGAACAGAAGAGATGAGATCTATAGTGTTACTTAGATTACAAACAGGGATATAATTTTTACCAAAATCAGACAGTGTATATTCCTTTATTAGTATCAATTTCTTCTACAAGACCTATAATGAAGTGATAATTAATCTTGCAACACGAATGGAAGTCAATTGGCTTGAAATGCAGTCTCTGTATTTTGTGGATACTGTGAGTTGAGATACTATAATTGGATTGAATAAATAAACTTCAATTCTGCTTGGCTATTTTCCAGTAATCACTTGAGGGTATAAGATTGCTTCTATATTGGTTAACCAATTATAAGTGGCTTCTAATGCTGTTAATGTATTAGATGCTTTATAAAGACTTTTCATAATCTGGCTGGTTATATGTCATTCAAAAGATTCTTCATTGAGGAGTTGTCATTTTGCCATGTGTAATTGACTATAAGCTATATAACCTCTGGTAGTCTTCTGTGACAACCATAATAGCAAATAATATAGTTCAGTTTAGAGATATTATACGTCATATCAATAACAACAGTGTACCACACAGTTAGACAATGATAGTTTTGGTACCTTACCCCTTAACATTTGTATACAAACAAATTGTTTATGGGGTGTAAGTAATGCAGTGTATACATGACAGAGTGTAATCAAGTATGCTACTGCTATACTATGAGTCATTTGGTAGAGGCTACATATGCCATTGCACTGTATTGTTAGAACATACAGCAGCTGACTGAGTAGTCACCCTGATCTGATCATAATATCCACACGCGTTTGCTTTAGTATGCTCAGAGGCCATTGTCAACTGTGAGAATACATACAGATAGCTACTCTGCTATTGTCAGAGGTTTTTTATTCTATTACCAGTATCTTGTCAGAGCCCAATATCAGCTGTCAGAGTCTGCAAGTGGGGTTACTATGATATTGTAAGAGGCATCTTATGCCAGTGCCCCGGTTCTGTTTGAGTCAACTATAAATAGTCAGAGTCTGCACATATAGTCTCTGTGATTCTATGACAGGCTTCTCATTCGATTGCCCTGCACCTGTTAGATCATAATGTTAACTATCCCAGTATATGTATGTAGTTACTATAATATCGTTAGAGGTGTTGTATGCTATTGACTTGATTGTATCAGGACACACACTCAATTACCAGAGTGAACGCACATAATTTCCTGATTCCAATTATCATCATGATTTGGTAATAATTTACATCAAGTATGCAATTTGGTCAGTTTTCGATCAATTGTATACCAATCATACTCTGGTAATCTACATATATACTATATACATGACCAGTTACACATTGTCATTATTGATAATTTGCTTTATACTCCACTATGTACCAGTAGGTAACATGTGATCTTGTTCCATAATCATATCAATTCTTTCCGTGTGATTTTCTACAGATATATTGTCCAGCTCTAGTGGCATACTTCCCCATGATTTGAATTGATTGCTATATATACCTACTAAATGTTGGATATGTCTGTTGAAAATGGTATTCTACATACCTTTGGATGTATCTACTTTAAATACTGGCACATCAATGAAACTACTACAAGTCCAGTTGCCTACAAAATACTTTTGGGCCAATGCAGGCAGTAACAAACTCTCTTGTGTGACCTCATCAGGCAAGTGTAATGTATCTGGCAGACACATCAAAGTATGTATTGAGTTCTTGAAAAACATTTTTGCTATTTTGCCCAAAAGCTAACAATTCAGAAATATCTATTATGACATTCAAGTTGCTTGTCTGGATATTAACAGAATGAAGATGTTTCAGTTTTACTGTCCACTGCTTGTGTGAGTAATAATACAAGTATGTACAAAGAGATACTAGTCTGGTTACTAGTTTTTGGTGGTGATCAACCATAAGTAGCTGAAAGCTAGTTGTATATTGACTGGATACATCTGTAAGGAACTATTTGGCAATGCATACTTGAGTAAATAATTGGTGATTCACAAGCATGAGTGGTATTGCTATATAGCTGTGTATTATACCTGCGAATACTGAAAATATTTATACTAGCATCTTGGTCATCAACCTTCTTAATTGCATTTATCAGAATTTCACATACATTGGTGTAGCTTTCATTTGAGAATTTGCATTCAACAACTTGGTCAGGTTTCTCATTAAGAATTCAGGTCAAGAATGGATCTCAGGCAATATACCACAAATCTTGTGGCACTCTGATGTCACCCATCTTATGCTTTTACAGGTGGTCAGTATTGTTGGGTACTGTTTTCCACAGTTGTATCTAGATGCTGCTAGGTGTTGTCAGCTAGTCAGTGTGGGGGTAAGAATATCTGCATCTACTTGGCTGCTGCTGGTTGCAGGACAAACAGGATGTTAACAACAAGATATAGTCAGTGTCAAATGTAGGAAAAGCCATTTGCACTCCTCCTACCCTGTTCTGGTTGCTGGAAGCAGAACCAGATATTCAATTGAGAAATTGTCAAAGCCAAACACAAATGTTCAGTAGTGTATGTTATTGCTCCTCCCTGAATCTTCAAACTGGATAAATAACTGCAGTTGATTGATGTGTACGATTGTCAACAATAGAATTCCGATTCATCATGATTGTCATTCCAATCAATGCCAGGCTGGCCACCCACGCTCATGTAACTGCCATTATTGCTTCCAAATTGATATCATTGTCTGGCATTTTCATTACAGTATGTAACACTGGAGTTTTGATTATTGCTGGTGCTGCTGCTGCTGCTACTGCATAGTTGTCTGCTGCTAGAGGTTTGATTATTGCCACAGCTGCTGCTGCCACCTGGAAATCTACCACTGGAATTTTGATAATTGTGGCCACTGCTGCCTCCAGATTGTCTAGAATTCATACAGGTTCTGCTGCTAGATCTGGTTCCATGTGCCATTGTGTACATTTTATATTATATAGCCTTGCATTGAGTATATCATTCTATTGGTATTGCAAGTACCTGGAATTAACATCCTGTCACTGTGTATTGTATCTTACAATTCTATATCCCTCATCTAATACACTTGTTAAAGTTGATAATATAATTGATAATATTGGTTCCTGTATCACAGTTATAGTCCATGTGAATGTTGAAGTTGTACAGGAAATAGATAACAATCATGTTTAGTGTTAGAGTTGAAATAATACCTTGTATGTTGGGTCTCCACTATCAGAGTTGAAGTAATTATCATTGACAGGAGGTTGCCTTCAGTGTTACTGTAAGGCAGTGGTCTGAGTTGGGGTGACTATCAGGGTTACAGTGATTGTCAGAGTTAGGGTAATTGTCAGAGTTAGGTAATTGTCAGAGTTAGGGTAATTGTCTGAGTTAAAGTCATTGACAGAGTTAGAGATATTGATAGAGTTAGAATGATTAACAGAGTTACAGTGATTATTAGTTAGACTTAAACAGTATATATTGCAGCTTCAAAGTCAGACTTATGTTAATGTCATATTATAGTGGGTGTTACTTTCTAGATTAGTGTAGGATGGTCAACTGAATAGAGCCATTGTTACAGGTTGCAAAGTTGTTATACTTGAGGTAGTTATGAGTGGAGGTTATGCTATATATTTTGGATCTTACAGATTGGAGGGGTAGCTATATTGAACTTTCCAATATTGAATGTATATTATAGGTTCTATATACTATAATTGATATTCTACCAGTTTGTTAAGTTTCAGTATTGTGATAATCTTTTCAACAATATTCCTGCCCACAAACTCAGATGTCATGCCACATTATAAGGCCATTATCACATAACAACTCAGAAATCTCACATTGTAATTAAACTATACAGGCAAATCTTCAAGTGGCATAGTAAAGTCTTTACTGCTGTGGGAGTTGCAGTGGTAGCAACTGTGGTAAATGTTGTATGTGGCAAGTCCAGCCAGGTCTATTCACCACTACTTATTGGGCAATGACCACTCACCTGAGCTGAGGGTAAACTCAATAAAGTCTTTATATTTTATATATTTCACTGCCAGTAGTATAGAATAACAAAATGCCCATGATTGGAGGTCGATGAGATTTGGAGCACTTCAGTCACATGTACTGGAGTCGGTATCAATGGGCTTTCTGGAGGAAACTGATCTTCTTAAGTATTGGATAACACATCCCTACAGATGGTAGTTCATTTTGGTTACTCTCATTATTAATGGTTAAACATTCAGTTCTGAACAAAGAGGGTGGATAATGATTTGGGTGGACTTTGTAAGCTGCACTATTCTCAAGCTAACTCTAGAAACTGCTGTATCCCTGCAGTGGAGGAGTGTGGCCTGTGCATGAAAGTCTGAGTGTTGGCTATGAAATGCTTAGTATTGCTAAAAATGACTATATATCTTTCAGACAGAGTGTGGGTGTTATCTGTGAGAATTATTGTTACAATCCACATTGTACAGCTATAGATAGGTGGTATACACTAAGTGTACTAACTTACACTATTATAAGATCTGTGATAGAACCTACAGAGTTTATAACCAGTAGAGTTACTGGAACCAAGATAGAATATGTATTTAGTATTTTCAATATGAAATTGGCACTGTACTTGTTAGAGTAGGATGTACATGACAGAGCAACCTGATATAACAACCTGTCAGAGTGATCAGTCAGACTAACCTTGTGAGAGTATACTTGTCAGAGTATCCTCGTCAGAGCAATCTTGCTACAGCCACCTTGTCAGAGTTACCTTGTGAGAATGGCCTTGTCACAGGAACTTTTGCAGAGTGATCTTGTCAGAGTAATGTGTCAATGTAACCAGTCAGAACAACTACGTCAGAGCTGAATGGTGTTCAAGTGGAATATTTTTTTACCCAACTGGACTATGTATATAATTGAAATAGCTGAATTGATGTCACAAACAAATTAAAATTTACTATGAAGCTTAGAGATTAAGTGTTACATTTGCTAATCTTGACAACTCTATATTGGGAGTATGTGCTATATATACAAATTATACAGTAATATCATAGCACCATCACAGCTATAAGAATTGCTACTTTCATATGTTATAGATTTCCATTCTCTACCCATAATGTTCTTTATCTTACAATGCTTTAATACCTGCTACAACTGGCAATTTATTCTCAAGCATTAAATTGTATCAGTTAAAGGATAATGTATAGCATTGCAAACCAAATGGAGGCATGGCTAACCCCAATATTTGGATTTGAAGCAATAATAATCAACTGTATACCAAGTCAAATCCAAGTTCAAATGGGTGAATATTTTTGTGTTTGGCACTTTTAGTATCTCGCATATTCTCCAAGTCAATTGACACTATCATCAATCTTGAGGTTACCACTCAGTTGCATGAATGACTCATTGGATGAGACTATTGTACTTTCGGACTGTATAATTATATTATTTGCTTTTTTCAGGTTTTGGGGATCAGTCTTAGCTTTAGTCGATTTTAATGTATTTCAATCTGGCTTTATATCATGGAGTTTCATCATTATTGTTTTTCCAATTACAAAAAGAACTGTTTAACGCCATCCTGACTGTAGAGTACTTGATGTGAAACATACTTAAAGTGTACTTACAAGTAGAAATATTACATTGTTATATAATGAAGACTTTCTTTGCACTAAGTATGGACATTGCAAACTGTGTGGAGAGTCACTGTCATAATAGTTGTCAGTATTGATAGAAATCTTGTTAGAAGACATCTCTCAGAAGGCTCATGTCAGAGTGGCCCCAGTTAGAGTGGTAGTCATCAGAGTCACAGTTAGCTAGGTGAGCATTCGGAGTCAGTGAATAAATGGTTGCATTCAATGATACTAGTTATCTATATGGCTCCAAACCTTCCAATTAGACAAAGTGTATTACGAGTCAAATGTGACTGAATACCCGACAGAGTAAATCTGGAAATCTAACCAAACTCAGCTACTGAAAATAGCTAACCTGGAAATACAAACCGACCTGAAAATCCAAGAAAAATAAACAAACACACTGATAGAAAGCCCACAACTGTAAACCAGAAAGAGCAACCCCAAACCCAACAATCAAACTATAAGGAAAAAAAGTGCAGACCCAAAAGTAGAAAGAAAAGAATCATTACAAATTAACTCATATTCATTGCATTATAATATTTATCTATTATAGAAGAGTGTAGTAACTAGAGGGAAATCTTTCCAATCAAGGCATTATATAGTTAATTAGCATCAAAATTGATATTCTCATAGGAAGTATTCTGGATAACCCCAAGTGTAGCTTTATTGGCTGGGCTGTTTCAATCAACTAATTTATCATGGCAAGGTTAACCAATTGAGTTGTGTATTGCATTCACTGCTGACTAATCTATGGGATATGCAACTATAATTGAGTAATACATATTATATTCAACTGTAAGAGGATTTGGAACTTGTAATTTCGATATCACAATTGATTATCGGTCAGATAGAATCTGATACTAACCATTTGATACATATAGTTCATGACTGAATCATTGATGGAGAAACCCACATCACCACTCCTTGAGTAATGGTTAACAAACCATTTATAGTCAAAGTACCTGCATTGCTGCATTCAGACAATATTCAAGTTTTATGATAAGTTAATACTAAAGTTGCTGTGAATAGCAGCAACTGGGTAACTGCAAGGAGCACTAATCTGTTTGATGAATCACTGGTTGAGTGGCTTATATACACACAGAATCACCTTCACTCGATTGTCATTGTATGTTAAGATGTTTCTGAGATATTGATTGAGCCATGTTAACTTTGGACCCCCAAACAACAATTCAGCCTTAAACTAATTGTACATGATACTGTTAAACTTCTGAAGCAGATATACTAGATCTGTCTTCCCTTGAAAAGTCTTTGCAAATAATGAAATAGCCATTTTCAGTATAATCAGGTTTAGGTTTCAGATGTCAGATACTATGGAATACATTGTCAATAATTCTGTCAATGACGATATTTCTGCAACCAGCTAGGCATGGGTAAGATTAAGTACTATGGAGATAAGGTATAGAAACTGCCAATATGGGCCAAAAGGCTTCCTCTTGCCTATCATTGCGGTCTGAATAGAGCCAATCCCAGCGGATGTTTCTCTAAGTCTCTTATTGCTACTGTATACCAACTTATTCTAGAACTGTCCACTTCCAAAGGACATTGTAAATTTAAAAAGGGTGGTAGTTTTATGCACAGGAGGTATGATTGGTAATAGGTTTGGGGTGGTTGAACAGAATGTGGCTTACCATTATTTACATTAGTATTAGTGTGCATAAAACTGCAAAAGCTTACTTGCAAATAGTTTCTTTGTAGTAGGGCTGTCTGATTACAATATTTGATACTGGTGTGGTACATCGCAATTTCCCCACATCACCTGACATCAAAAACTCATGAGCATTGTAAGTCACTATTGTGATGTGGATAAGTTATCTGAATTCTTGGACTTTCTTGTACTAATCTGCAACTAGTCTAAACCCAACACCAGATTCAGTACCACATACATTTACCCATCCAAAATCCAAAGATTATCACAGTTGAGAGGATTGGTAAAATCATCAACTATCTGTTGTAGTGATAATCAGAACATACTCTCTACAAATTGCAGGATCCAGCAAAACTCTTTGATGATATTTACCAAGGTAAATACTGTTAACAGCCATTGGTATTGCAGTTTCTGATTGAGTATATAGAACAATGTGTGAATCTTATGATAGTGGGAGATTGTCTTGATAAATAAGTAATTAGCCATCATGAGCTTGCCAATTGGAATTCCATGTCCTCTCAACCTCTGAACCTTCTACTATACAATCCAAAGAAACACTTTGGTGTGCCAAAATTTTGAATTATCAACATGCAAATTGCTGAACTGCTGGTTAAAAATATCAATTGTCATGATGACTACTATTCTTTATTGTGAAATATAAAGTGCTGTTCAATTGTTTATTCTCCTACAGGAATCTGCAGTGTAATGGACATGTAACATTAATTCAGTGAATTCAATTATAGTAGCTTTCCTTTCTGCTACTATTGGTTAAGGACTATTTCATCTTTTGCTTGACAAAGTTGCTATTGTGGTGTGTTTTCTGATCATATTGTAGACATAATCATGGCACATATACTTCCCACCATGGCTTTCTCGTGTCCTTCTAACCTTTTTACCCTATTGAATATTCACTTTGAGATCATTTATATTGTACTTCCATTTTGCAAACCCTGCAGGTGAATCCTAGATCTTTTGTTCATAAATATTAATTTGGCAATATATCAAAGCAAATTCTGTCGGAGTGTGATGTTTATTAGTGTGGCAAATAGTATATCTCTGAGGTGCAGCTGGGTATAACCTTGCCAGTACCACAGACATTAGCGAAGAAACCATTATTTACCATGGTGTTCTTTTTCTCTACCATCCAATTCATGGCCAGAATTCGTTGACATTGTAATTGGTGGGTTTGGAGAGTGGCTTGAATGTTTCAATCTACATTGTAATGTCCAATTATACCATTGACTTTATCAAGTTTTTTTCTGCTGAAGTAAATTCAAATCTACCAGAGGAACCAGCCAATGAGCAAAAATTATCTCTAGTTTAATATTCGGAGAGCAGCTGACAGCAGGTGAGCTCAGACACCAGCCCTGACAGTAGCATTGATGGCAGCTTTGATAGCAGCTCTGGCAGCAGCACTGAGAGTAACTTAGCTGTAAAAAAAGTTCTGTCAGTAGCTCTGTCAGTGATTAAACTCCAACTATAGCTCAAGATAACATTGTTAAAATAAATCACAAAATTGCAGTATAAATGTGGAAAAGTACTATTATTATTATTAAAATATGGTACAATTTTCCATTTGCAGATTAATTACCAGAATAGTACAATTGTGAAAATGTAGTCCAATCATAAAATGGCAGTATAATTATGAGATTTCAGGGACACTGGCAGGATACTGATAATAATTATTCATAAGTCAATACTGTGCTGATTATTTTCTCATTATCATAATATTTATCATCATATAGTGATATTTTCTAAGTTGATATTTACGTTGTGGACAAAAAAGAATGTGCTGATGATGGAGATTAGATGAGACTAGAAAAATTGTTATGAGAACTTGAAAATTAGAGAATTAATTATACCTCCCATATTTTGTAAAACCTTATATGCTAGATATATCTTATAATTTGATCAATTTAAGTTGGCATATAAGTAATATTAAATTCAATTGGGCAGAATATATTCTTATTATATTTCATCTTCTCATATAATGTTATATTATCTTCATATTATCATAGATATCATTCATGATCTCTCTACCCTGAATCCACAACTTCAGCATATTCTGAAATTACAAAATTCAATGATTTTTCTTGACCTCTTTTTACCATAATTAACAAGATCAATTCTATTTCTTATCCACCCAAGATTTTCTATCTTCCACTTTCTATTTCCTGGTATTGTAACAATTATATATTTGCCTCTCAGTCTATCTTTAGCTTATGGTATACCTTTCTTGTAATCAACTGTATCTAGCTAACTTGTAGGTAGTACATAGGTAATATCAAATCTGATCACATTTCTACAAAGACAAGCTAATCTATAAGTTCAATTTCTGCTTCCATTGTACTTTACTTCTAATTTACTGCCTCTATTCTGGCCAGTAGCATTTCACTTTTCTTAGGTATCATTCAGGGTAACTTGCAATGTATCATCACAATTATAAGTAATTGATCAATTAATTATCAGCATTCTACTCTCTCCCTGCTAAATGACCACACTCTGATCAGCCACCTCCTGATTGCATTCCTTTAGATTGATCATCTCTAGCCAGTACACTACCAACAAAAGGTTCAAGTAAACTCTAAACACATTCCCATGATTACAAATTGGCCAATTGAGAGTCTACATTTGAATTTCACTTCACTACTATTAACAACCTCTGACAGACTTGTATGTACTTATTCAATTTTACATAACCATGGCCTTCAAGTTTATATCTTAGTTTGTTCCTTCATGGCCTCCAATTGCATCAAACCCTTCACTTCATCACTGCATCTACCTTGATCTTCAAGTTTATTGAATCATAGTACTCAACTGTATTTCTAATGCTTATGAACATACCATCTTAAAATTGAACTAGCGGTATCTCGTAGAACATCTTCGAGCTGCTGGGATTTAAATCTCACTGTATGCAGCCTCCCTTTCTCTGCACGATCATTGCTGTATACATATGTACTATATTCGGTTCAGATTGACAGTGTTTGAATACATTTATAGATAAATGATACACATACATACTGAATATATTACTTTTGTTATAAATTAACCATAAGTGGTAACTAAGGTGTCTTATGTAAGCAATGTAGAGTTACCACAGCAGTACTTCCAAGTATGATGATCTAGATTCCGGCCAGCTTTACTATTCTTTGCAGTGCTCTCAGGCTTCTTTACTACACTTTGTGATACTTTGTAATATTTCCAGTACTCGTAAATCTTCTTGCCTTTGTTATTTGCACTTGCAGATTCACCTCAAGGCAACCACAATAGTCTATTCTGCTCTGCAATTTGTCAGCAGTAGAATTATAGTCTGTCAATTCCCACATACACCCAGCTGCTCTCAGCTGCTCCCAGCTACTCTTAGCAATTTAAATCCATTTCATTTTATACCATCTTTATCTCAATATTGATGCAGCAATATTATGGATAGACTATTATTGTTTCTTCAGTTATACTGTTTATGTTAATGATTTGATTAAACATTGACTGTGAATAATTTATTTACAGTATAAATGAGTTAGAGCAATTATACAATATAATTGTGATTAGGAAATTTGAATAAATACTAATTAATGTATTGTTTAGTTGCATATTACCAGAATAGAATTGGTGGAGTACAAATTATAAACAACTGCAAATTACATATAATAGTGAAATTAAAACAATGGAATATCCAATAAAAATAATTAACAAACAACTAAAAATACAAATCAATCTTCCATTGGTTTTAATCTTCCTTTAATTTGAAATTGATCAAGTTAATTGATTTTGATATTTTGTGAAGTACGGTAAAATTCTGCCCACTAATTAAACTTCGCGAGGTAATATATTGTTGCCTATACAGAAAAGCCTCTTTCTGTAAATAAACTAATACATTCAAACTAACCTATATTGTTACATATTTATAGTTATGCAAAGAACAATGTTTTATTAAAATTGAAACAGAAATTACAAAATTATATATTTTCCATAATATACACTACAAAAATTGTGATTTGAATAATTATTACATGAATATATAGATTTTATGCTGTAGGAATTTCCCCTTACTTTAATTATTTGAGTATTCAAAATGGGACTATTTAATATATTACCTGTCTACAATAATTTCCCAACATACAACTGTATTTGATTGTAGTATAATATTGAATAAATCCGCATTCAAATTCTAATTGTGTAATATATAATTTGAAGTACAGTGTCTGGAATGTATCTTTAGATAAAGGATGCAGTAAATATTGAAAAAAATAAAATATTGAGTACCATGAATCTATTCATCTCTAGCTATGTCTGAAGTAATATTGGTAAGTTCTGTATAATTCTCAAACATACTTGCACTGGAGAGAGCATTACAGTCTTTGAGAAGCATAAGGTAATTAACACACAGTGACTCCAGTCAGCTCACAGTCACAGATTAGGTGTAAGGTTGAAAGTTAGTAGAAGCCATCGAATGCAGGGAAGGGGATATATCAGACATTATGAACATCATCAGTAGCTACATCAGCAAAACGTAAAATGGTATGGATGTCAGAACTGAATGACTCAGCTATTGGGAGAAGCCACACTGACCATCCAGATGTTCCCAGATGCTCCTGGACAGGCTGAATGCAAAACAATATGCTCTCAGGTTCTCAGATTGTACTTTCAGCTGGTTGTCAATGCTTTCTGAAGTAGCAGAATAGAATACAACAATATTCTAAAGAGCATTAGATTGTCTTCAGAATGACATGAAGTCAAGCCATTAAGTTGGTAAAATTTCGGAGCTGCTGGGACTACAACACACGTCTCCAACATGATTCTGGTGTACCAGGAGCCAGACTTGCAAGGAGGAATAACATATAATGTCTTTATCAAATAGTACAATTTGATAATCAATCTCACAACTACACACCTGAATCATGCATTCCAATCAAATCAATCTACTGTCCAGTAGGTATTTAAATCCACATCGATATTTACAAGCCATACGCTACCAGTACCGCCTGATGCAGCATTCTTCTGTACCAAATGTGCTCGAGCAGCTATCGCTTCAACAAGTACAAAATGCATCATATTCATCTGTTTGAAAACCCGGATGAACACATCAATACAATCAGCTCAATCGTGCGGATATTTGTACATTGATGGGATCACCACCCTATATTCTTGAGCTTGAGTATGCAATACCCATTGTTGAGTCTTCTTGCACCACTGAAAAAATGTGAATATTGCCTCCCTGGTTGTGTTAGCAATGGGTCCGGGTAACATGCCAGCTGTCCCGGTTTGGACAGCAAAAACGGTTCCATTCAGTTTGAGACGCATTCAATGAGTGGACCCTCCAAGTGTTGTCGGGCCAAAACCGTACCCATACCAGTCAACGCTCTGGTTTTGCCAGCTGGGCCTAGACCCGGTGGTTCCAATCTCCAGTCCTCGTTTTCGGGTTTTTCTATTTATGGTCACATTCAGATATCCCACCATCAATTGCAAAATAATGACTGTGGTATGTCATTGTCTTTTTTGATTTATTGGCCGCCATAATAATGAGCAAATAGAGAGACACACTCCTTGCCCCATCCTGAGAATGTGAGTCGACCGAGCATCAAAGATTTTTGATGTTGCATCTTGGGTATTCTGAGTGGCGATTGGATGTAGACATTCATAAATGAGGTATAGGCTGCATTGATAATCAAAAGAGAAAGTAAAACACTCCCCACCCCATTCTAGAAATGAGTGTCGACGGAGTGTCAACAATTTTTGTCCTTACATCATGGTTAGTCTGAGAGGCGATTGGTTGCAGACATTCGTTAATGAGGTATAGGCCGCATTTATATGCAAGACAGGAAGCGACACACTCCCTGCCCCATTCTGAAAATGAGTGTCAACTGAGTGTCAACAATATTCGGCCCTGTAAGTCAGGCAATGAATTGGAGACTTGGTTGCTGTCATTAATTATGAAAGCATTGGCCCCCTTAATGGGCAAAAATGCTACCAGGGACATCGCTAATACCTCCTAAAGGTGAGTATCAATGGAGCATCACCGATTCTTGCTCTTGAATCATCATTAATCAAAGTGCGATGTGGCCGTTATTGTCTATATCCGAAGTTTTGACCTGTTTTATAGGCTAAAACACTCATGATAACTGAGTTGCAGCTTTGGAAATGAATGAAGTGGTGATTGTCCAGGAGTCTGTCGCGGCAATATCTCTTGCTTATCTGCCTATAAATGTTGCCAACTCGGTGTATATAGATGTCTGTGATCAAGCACCGCTTACAATACCCAAGATGGATGACCAATCATTGTGCATCAACAGAAAACATTCCCGTCTGGGCAGAATGGCTCCGTGAGAGTGGACGCGCTCCGTCAGAGCCGTCAGAGACACCCCAGTGGTGGATTACTCCGCGCCCTGCGTGAATACCATGTGTCACGTTGCGTATCACCCTCTGATCGCCGTTTCGTCGTTTCTTCTCGCTCTGTTGGTCTATACGAAATACACACTCTATCATTCCCATCGTTTGATTTCACTCGCTCTTTCTACGATTTCGTGAATCTACCCAATTGCATGGATCCTCGCGGCTGGGTAGTATCATATCTTCTCACCCTCATCCTATGCTCCTCGAGCCACGTTGACTCTTGATCATGGCATGGAGAGATAGAGAGGGATGACTTAACTTCGTGTTCTTAGGTGATGGTAGAGGAGATGGGACGAATCATCATGAGAAACCGGGACTTAAGAGAATTTTGTGTGCGAGTCAATTTACCATGCCCGATACGGCAGGTACGAGTCCCGATCCAGCGTGTGATAACACCGATACAAGGTCTTCCCAACCCGATCAGGCAAGTCGTACCCCTGATCTCTCATATCCGCTCGTATCCTCCACATCATTCTTATCTTCATCCCACATCTCTCTCTTTCTCATCCACATCTCAACCATCATCGCAGAACACAAAGTTAAGTCATCCCTCTCGATCTCTCCATGGCATGATCATGAGTTGACACCGAGTACAGCATACACCGAGTACAGCATACAATGAGTACAGCACTCAAAGATTGTTTGTCTTCCCTTCATTCTTATGATTACGAGTTGACCCCTGAATGTAGCTTCAGCTTCCGGCGTGCCTCCATACACAATCGACCGCCATCAGCCATCTCTCCATGAGAGCTCAAAGGTAAAGTCACCTTGTCACATTCCCACAGTTGCGAGTTAACTAACTGATGAAATACAGTCTCAGCACCCTGTGCGCCGTCCATCGACCGCCTCCAAGTACTCATCCAATCTCGCTCGATCACGGCCTCCAAGTGTATATCCAAACTCGCTCGGTTACAGCCTCCAGGTGCAACTCTCAACTCACTCGATCACGGCGTCCATCTACATTGTTACTGAGCAACGGTGGGTGTACGGAGATCCAGGGGTAACGGAGGTGGACGTTCACTCGATCATCATCTTCAGGTGCACCTCGAATTGCTGACAATCACCGCCTGCTGCCAGTCCAGATATACCGTGTGTAGATAGGTAGCATAGACACATAGATGAGAATACAAACTGAATGCATAAGTTTTGAAAATCGTTGAACGATAAGTAGTAGCTATGATTTCCAGGCGCACCAGCAGCATTCCCAAAGAAGCAGCGGCCGGAGAAAGGCAGGAACATCACCAGGCGTTGTGTAAATGGCTTCAGCATAACTGCAAAGCGTGTAACGCATGTGTCGTTCTGATGTGCGTATACGTCACCAAAAAGCAAAGGAGGTAGGAGTGCGATGCGACCCGTCGCCTGGGCGACGGGTAGCGTGTAATTCTCCGTCAAGGGGTACAAGGTTCCGTCAGAGCCATCAGAGCCGTCTGGAACACCCGGGTGTTTCTGACGCAAACTAGGGTCGTTGCTGATGTGGGCACTCTATTGACACTCAAAGCCCAGATAGGGCAGGGAGCATGTCGCTGTCTCCATTGCCTATAAAGGCGGCCAATACTTTGATTATGTATAACAATGAATAAGTTATGTGTTATTTACCTGACTTACAAGACCATAATTGTTGATGCTCCGGGGACGCTCATTTTGCCACAGGCATATCCCCAATATGCAACAGTTCAATTTGGCATAGTACATCAGTAACCGTGTTTTGGCAGCCATGCTATTGGCTTCACGTACTTTCTCCTTTATCACTACATTGTTCTTGAATGATACATATTATTATATCCTTTAAAATATATGTTAAAGTGTCCGGTAATTGTAGATAATAATACCCTTAAAATCCCCTTTCATTCAATCAATGCTTGTCACTACCTACAGGTTCGCTCAATTGGCTGCTCTTGTCTGCAAAATGGTTGTCAGCTGCATTACCACACCGCAGAGAGCGTATTAATCAGTGGATGTTCCTTCATCAGTCAGCAAATCTGGATTGAAATCTTGATCGCGCTTGCGATCCTTGGCGTATGCATCATGACCGAAAAATTGAGCGCTGGGAAGAGGAGTATGTATATAAATATATCAGGGTGGCGCACCACCCATTTGGGAACTTTGAGCTCCCTCATCGTCACCGGGTAGTTCAGGTGGCGTTCCTGGCAGAGGTGCCACCGGTTCTAGTGGAGGTGCTCCCATTCCTTGCGCCTCCAGCGTGTCTGTGGATTCTTTGCTGTGTCATTTTGGCAAGGGAGAGAGACGTCCATTTGATTCTCACACACCATTGCCGGGTGTCAGTTTACCGCAGCCTGCACTGTTTGGGGGCCAGAATACCCAACTCCCCGCATTTTCTCATGTCAGAATGCGGCATGAGGTATCTGGATCAGGAACTGCGTTTACTCAATCGCGGCGCGCAAAAACCCACCTTTGGCCATGTTGTCCTTATGTAAGGTAAAGCACATGTCAGACTGTTCTAGCTGTACCCGACCTCCTTGCCTTGCCATAGTAGCTGACATGTTGAAAACCTTCAAGAAATTAGTTGCTACTTTTAAAAGTGAGATTTGGCTATAACCTGTACCATATATGACTCCATAGCCTCCTCTGAGGTGTTTGAAGCCCGCTTCATCCACTCACTGGGACATTTATCATGAGATTCATCTGCGAAAATCCCAGATCTTACAACATCCTGATGGTTGATTTCGCAGACTGTGTGGAGAAATTACTTGGTCGACCACCGGGGTTGCCCATTATGGCCAGCAATCAATTGGTTATGTAGCTCTCTACAAACACCAGCTGTGCATTATGTAGTTGGTTAATGCCCGTCTACCATGATATGGAGTTGCTCACATCCGCTCGCATGGTGCTTCCAATTCTTGCTGCTTCCAGTTTTATGGATGATTTATAAATGCACATCATAGGTCATATTTTTGGTGGCTGCATTGGCAGCATAGCTGTTGACTTACGGGTATCTGCATTGCAGCAGTGTCCAACAGGGTGGCATATTCAATGACCCGCCTGTCAGTTGGCTCAATTCAAATCTGCTCCCACCTTGTTGAGGTGTTGGTGGAGCCCTGATTATCTGTGGTGGAAAAGGTGAGGAGGATGATAACGAAAAGAAGTTGGAAGTCCTGAGGAATATATAGTTAGCTTCAAGTCAAAATGGAATGAGTGACAGCAAACTTGCACGTTCAACCCAAGACAAATCCTACTGGGTATAGCTGAAGGTTGTATGGTTTTGCAACGGTCCCACAATTTGGAGTAAGTCAGTCCCATGTTGTGTGTTTGTTTACAGGCACAAATTGTGCTAAACAACAGCAGAAATCCCTCGATTGTATGATATATACAGGACATTCTTCAACGGAAAGGACATCTGGGGATGTTTGTCCCAAGACATACCCATGATGTTGGATGACACAGATGCTCAAAATCAGGTCATGATGTATGGTTAGCATAGCTATTCCCAATGCAGTGATGGTCAAAACACAGATTTTGTTTTGTTCAAGTTCATCAAACATACCAACCTTGACATACAAGATGCAGTTTGCGTCCATGTGGTCCATATCTTGCAACATCTGACATCTCGCCCATCAACAAAGTCGACACATGATACAATGGTCAATGCTGCGAAAATGAACCTTTCCCCACTCGCGGCTGGCACATATGGCAAATCGACATTTCGATCCACACGACGACATCATCAAGCGAATGAGGGCAAGAGCAGCATGGAAGCAGAGAAGTTCCGAGCCTTGGGAGCGTTGCACAGCTTATGACCAAAAATGATGCTCACAGCGGTGAATTGACGACAAACTCAGCTTTTAAGCAACAAAGAGAAAGAGCAATGGATTGAGGATCATGTGGATACAGCGACCGCTGTGGCAAGAAAGCAAGTTGAAGCTACAGAGACAGCAATTAAGCAAGAGCAGGAAGATATGAGAAATGCCGAAAAGGCAGGACTGACACTGAGAAAGCATGATAAACCATTTGAGGAGATGTTGAATGCTATGGGAGACAGTCTGAGCGATCTTGCAAGTTCCGATGATGTGGAGGATGGGGATGACGAGGAAGATGATGAAGAATATACAGAGCTGGGAAAGCTGAGTGAAGATGACAAACCCGGCTGGGTGATGGGCAGAATCTCCAAAATGGTAAAACATTGCATGGAGAGTTTTCGGCAGAAGCAGATGCGGCTTGACGAATTGACCCAACAAGGATGGGGGGACACAGCCAACTGGTTCCGTGAGAGAGAGGTGAAGTACGGGATGGCCGAATTCAAAGTTCCGGCAGTCGTTAAGCTGCACACTGACTAGGTTGCAGCTGCACCCGCACCGAGACCATTTGGAGAGCTTATTGAAACACTTGATATCCTCCGCAGAAAGTTTCAAATGCCACAAGGGACTTCTCGACCACGAAGTAGTCATATGAATCTAGGTTCCGGGAAGCCACGGTCACACAAACCCATAGTGTCTCTCCTGCCAGACATGGCGCCCAGTTTGTCGCAGATGGAAGAATTGAAGCCTGTTGAACATGTCAGGTTTTACCCCTGCATACAGCGTCCCTACCTAATTGCCATATAGAAATTGGATTTGGATGAAGAAGTGGTGATGGCTCTTACATCACCAGAGGAATAGATAGCCAAATAGCCATTTTTGGCGACATATCTCTTTGAAACGCAATTCGTGTTCCTATTTTCGTACATTTCAGCGGTATCTGGATTTCAGCGACCAAATTGTAATACATGATAATTTGTCTGTGCATATGCAAGGGTCATACCGGCCATGCGAAAGTGCTAGACTGCAAATCATGCTGACAGACGACTAACAAACTGGATGTCGTCTTGCCTGCTATGGTTAAGTGAGAAAGCAACAACTAAAATAGAGTAGAAATGGCCCAACGAAATGTCAGTCAGTGATATCATAAGAGTCATTGCAGGAGCGGTCAAATCGCAATATGATCCCAGATGAATGACAACTGTCATGCGGCATTTATGCATCCGTCCAAATGCATGACTCTCTGCTCAGACCTGCTGCACACAGTCGAGATTTTGACATTTGCTCATTGTAAGTCATGGCAACCGAGGTGAAGGAGATGGATAAGGAATGGTGTGGAAGTTGGGCTATATATATCAAAAACTTGTGGGTGGATCTATATGCAGTAATTGCCTGCCGAAAGCGCTGAATCATGATGGGCTTCCCTCATTCATAGCTCAGATACTGATTATAGTGTTGGATCAGAAATTGACAAGCCACGAAGCTTTTGGATGCAAATGAATATACAGAGAGACCATATATTGGCTGCCAATAATGACTTGATCTATTTTGCATACGATTGTTGAGCATCCAATGACTTTGAGTATGTCTTTAAGATGAGCAACAACGGAGCGTCAACGATTTTTAGTCTTTCTCTTTCGGCAATCAAAGGGTTGCATAGTCACATCCTTCCAAAGTGGAAGTATTCACTGTCTTTGTAGGTAAAAAAGAAAGTGACACACACATTGCCCCATCCTAGAAATGAGCATAAACGGAGCATCAACGATTTCTGGTCTTGCATCTTGAGCCATCACAGGGCTATGCAATAGGTATAACCCAAAATGAAAGTATTGGCCGCCTATATGGGCAAAAATGCTAGATACAATATGGCTTCCACTTCCTAAGAATGAGCGTCAATGTATCGTCAATGATTTTTTTCTTGCATCCTGGATAGTCAAAGGGCTGTGCAACAGCATTAACTCATAATCAACATACTGGCCGCCTTTGTGGGCAAAATTGCTGGTGATGATATCGCTACTACCTCCTCAATATGAGGGTCAATGGAGTGTCAACCATATTTGGTCTTGCATCTTGGATGATCACACGGCGATGCAACATTGTTAGTCCATAATCAAAGTATCGGGCCACTTTATTGGCAAAAATGCCAGTGACAATATCGCTGTAACCTCCTGAAGATGAGCGTCATTGGAGCGTGAACAATTTTTGGTGTTGCATTTTGGATAATCAAGGGGCTATGCAACGGCATCAACCCACAATCGAAGTATCGGCCTCCTGTATTGTCCAAAATGCTAATGACGATATTGCTACCGCCTCCTAGAACTGAGTGCCAACAGTGCGTCAACCATTTTTGTGGGGACTCAGTACGCTATACAGCACCCAACTGCACTGCAATGTTCCGAAATTGAGTTATTCATGGTCAGTCTTCTCAATATGTCTTTGTATTCAACTTTACAAATATGCATGCAATGTCTCACAGGTCTGACTTTTTTCTTGCTTGTAGCCCTAGAATCAATATTTAAGAACCGGCTTTCCACTTTAATATAACGTATCATTTGACAGGCTCTCAAGTTGAATTACCCAGCTTTCAAATTCCTACTGCGATGTGGGATTCAAAATCTATAAATACCTCATTGTTAGAGGTTATGATATCTTCCAAAAACGAACATGTCTTTATTCGTGATTTGAGTGACCTTACATTGGAAATCATATTTGATACTTGGTGGGCTTCTATGAATGTAGGCTAGAAGTGTCCTATTGCATTGAATAATTCTAGTCATGCACAGTCATGGCATTTCTATTTGCACTGCGGAATGGAGGAGACCGGCTGCCCTGGCATCATTTGTATTGTTTCTCATCAAGTTCTTTGCCATCCATCAGAACATGGGACTAGCTCGATGGGCAAACACTTGCTGGAAAAAGCACACATCCCAAAGTTGAATGAATTAACAGAGTTGGAAGTTATTCAAATGACGAGTTCAACGGTCGATGAAACAGTTTTGGCCATACTGAAGGCGCAAGGAAGTGGAGGAAGTACAATTGTAAGTCTGCAAAGGAAATTCATATTTGACATTTAGGTTGTATCTATATTAACTGAATTGACAAACAAAAGTTTCCAACCTGGCAGTTAGGGACTTTCAAACGACTGAATTTCACCAAGACACTTGGAATCGCTACCCCATGGTAGGATTTGTTTCGGCTCATATTGCATGGAATACAATATCAAGCCTAGAGCTACTACGGTCATAAAATGCATTATGAAGCGAGTTGGGGCTACCATCCGCCAGAACTCTGAGCAACATTTGCGGGTGGGAATACTCACTGACAGTTGATGCAATGAAGAAGCAATTGCTGTGAAGAAATAAAGTTAGTTTCGCTATAGACAGGTGGACATCTATGAACAAATGAGCCATAAATTCGGTCATTGCTTACTATATGGATCGAAATTGGGCATTGTGAGAAGTACAACTCGCTTTCGATGAGGTTGATAGCCTACTGCTTTCATATTTCCGAAGCTAATCAAGGATGATAGGTTAAGGGTCAACATACTGGAGTGATGCTAGCCTTACATTTGAATGAAGTTCTTGATTGTTTTGAGGTTTCTGTGGGCCCTTTAGTTGGAATTATGACGGATAACGCTTCCTCTGAATACACGATGACTCCCAAACCACAATCAACCTTGACGACTACGGAATTGAGTGGCCTGCATTGAGAAACCACATTCCATGCATGGTGCACCGCATTCAGCTAGCTTTAGGTGCATTCATGAGCAGTCTGGGGGTGGAAGAGTGCACCAAGTCTTGGGAAGCCCGTGAGCAAGATCAGCAATTTGAAGAGAATGAAATCACAGACATTGGGAAGAGTCAAAGATTTCGTAAAGAGGGCAATGCTAGAATCAATATGGTGTTGGTCATGAGACCAAGTTTCGAAATGATAATTGAGCAAGTATTTATCGCAAGACATTTTGAAATTACTGAAACTGACCTTGACATAGCAGCCAATGATTGCTGTACTGATCACACTGACAGCGTGTTGTCGAAACGAGTTCATTAACTGTCCAATTGGCAGTGTACGATTTGCGGTACTACCTGTCATGGTAGTGAAGCGATAGCAGAATTTGAGAGTGGAGTGGCTTGAGTGAGCCTACGGAATCCAATAATTCACCAGCGAGTGGCTCAAGAATCCAAAATACAGTGATTACCGGCCACTCATCCCAACTCAGGATGAATGGACCATCGTCAAGTACATCATGTAAGATTTAAGGACATTCCAATACTGGACCCTGAGGATGTCGAATACGCATATGGTTACTCTACATCACATTATCACTCTGTACAATGATATGTTCGATCATATGGATGGCATTATGAGAGCTATAGCTCTAAAGAAGACCCAATTGAAGGAAGACTTATACTTCACAGTGAAGTTTGTGAGACAGAAGCGGTCCAAATATTATGCCGAAATTTCTCCAACCCTGAGTAAGATTCTGATTGCCGCACAGATTCTGGATTCTTTCCAGAAATTGTGATCGTTTAGGAAGTGGTACAAGAGAATGCATATTAATTCTGAGGAAGAGACTTCTTATACTACCCAATACTATGAAGCCTTTCTGAAGTATGTGGAGAATGAAAACAGTGCCAAACATGGACGTTTGCCTGTCATTGAACCTGAAAGTGTCCCGAGCAACAATCTGTTCCCATCCGCAATGGCTTCTAGATCAGGTCAATCTTGTTATGATCCACATGATTTGTGCAGCAACTATTGAGAATACGTGACACCTAAAGATGTGGCTGAATGAATGCCTGGATGAAGCGATCATGCAGCAAGCTTAGTGGGAGCCTCAATGCTCTATTTGAATTCACTGCCTGAATTACCACAGAACTGGTGACAAATTGATCCGAATCTTAATGACTACCACTCCAACCCCATGGAGATTAGCAGTTCATTTGGGATACTGGATATCACCGACTGGTGGCGTCAACAAAAGGAAACGCACTGTAAGTACGCTGATCTCGCCAAAGTGGCATGTGACATGTTCTCTATGATGCTGCAAGGTGTCGGAGAGGAGGCCAATTTTTCCCTTGGGTGAGATGTGATGGGCTGGAGGCAGTTGAAAACCACAGGCGAGACTGTGGGTGAAAAAGTTGTTGTAAGGCAGTTTGCTGGACCTAATAACGGGACATCAGCAGGTGATGACCCAGTACTGGATAAGACGGATACTGAAGAGGAGTTGGAAATCATCAGAGAGGCGGAGGAAAGCCAACTGCACAGAATGGCCATGGTTGACGACATTGTGGAGATGCGGCTGGGCAGCCAAAACCTACGTGCCACACAGAAGGAATCTCACTCGCAACACAAGCAAATGGCAGCTGTAGAATATTTTTCAGATACTGAAGATGTTATCAAAGCATCCTGGTCAACCTTTCAACATGATGGTGCGGCTGCATTTGAATTGTCACAAAGATCACAGTTGCCACCCGCTTTGTCTGCAAAGGACTTCCCTGGAGGACAAACTCAAGTATCAGATGTCCGCCGAATCACAAGAATCAACCATCATCTTGCTGACAGTGATGGGAATCGTGCACATGAAAGCAGTTTTGCACACCGAAAATTGGCTTGACTGGGAATGCGACTTGGACAATCCAATTGCAAGTGTAGATGACTGGGTGGCAGACAATGCATCTGATATAGCGCTAGACAATGTCATCAAGGATCCGGAAAGCCCAGCGCAGTGGGATGGGAATGCAGCACCAAAAGTTCTAGGATTGATTTGGCCCACCTGGAGGTCAAAGAAAAATGTTGAAAAGGGGTTGATGACCACCACGACAATGGAAACGAGAATGAATAAGGAGAACAAGAAACAGTGGGACTGGATGCGTCAATGCATTTTCACCAGATTCTGTATGTTGTCGTACCGAGAACTTCATTTAGAGAATTTTCACACGAGAATAGTGAGCCATCACATGTGAATATTGGTGACTAAACTGACCTATAGCGGGCAAAATGAATCATTTCCCAAGATGTACAAATTTTCATAGAATGAGAGTGACCAGTGCAAGAATATTCCTGGGTTCAGCTTGGCCAAAAGGCCGAGTCTCAATCAGTGAGAAGGCATCCAATAAGATCAAATAATTACGAATAAAATCATCAATGGCCGCAGATTTTGAATGGAAAATACCCCAAAATGAGCATCAATGGATTGTCAATAATTTCTGGTCTTGTAAGTAAGGTAATTGAAAAGTGATATGATTGCTGTGATACATAACCAATGTATTGGCAGCCTTTATACGCAAAAGTTGAAGCGACATGGTAACTACCCCATTCGGAAAATCAGCGTCAACTCAGTGTCAACGATTTTTGGCCTTGGAAGTGAGGTAATTGTAAAGTTATTTGGTCGCTGTTATGCGTAACTGACATATTGGCAACCTTTAACAGTATGAGTGAAACCAACACAGTCACTGCCCCAGTCTGAAAATGAGCGTCAACAGTGCACCAATAAATTTTGGTCTTCTAAGAAAGGTAATCGAACAGTGATTTGGTCGCTGTCATGCATACCCAAAGTAATGGCAGCCTTTATAGGCAACACTGAAAGCGACACAGTCACTGCCCCATTCTGAAAATGAACCTCAATGGAGCATCAATGGAGCGTCAATGATTTTCAGCTTTGTATCTGGGGTAATCCAAGTGGCGATTGGTTGCAGACAACCATAAAAGAAGTATTGGCCACCCTGAGAGGCAAAAACAATATCGACTCGCTCCCTGCCCCATTCTGAAAATCACTGTCAATGGAGTGTCAATGATTTTTGGTCTTGCATATTGGGTAATCATGGCATTGTGCGGATACTTCAGCTCATAACAGAACTATTGACTGCCATTTAAGGCAAAAACACAAAAAATATAGGAAAAACTAGGAATCTGAAATAATCGAGATTGCAAACTGCAAAGTGTGCAAAAGTGGTTACTGGATATTGAATACGTGATTATGATATTATACAATTAAGAAACACCAAAAACCACAACATCAAATGAATCTACAGATGGACCCACTGGGCAACCTGCTGACAACCCGCCCAATTCTGATGGGTTGGGAGGTTTCCATCGAACTGTACCGGAATTGACATTTTGGGTCATTTGACAATCCAGGCCACCAATTTGGCAACAGTTCAGTTCAACCCAGACCTGGACCCGAGACGATGGTACTCAACCATTGCTAATACTACTTCCTGGCTAGCTGGTGCTCCTGAAATATGAGGATCTGATTCAGTGGAGTCCAGCTGAAGTATAATTCAGAAAACCAGGGAATTCATTCTTGGAAGGTGTTATCAAGGTCATTCTCTTAACTTTGCGCATACTGGACCCAGATGTTATGAACTTCAGGTATGATCACTTGGTTGCCATTCATATATTCTAACTTGCAATTCAGTCCCAGACGCTCAACAGAGGTAGGGCAGTGAAACGGTTGATGGTAATACAACATCCCATTCTGGAGTTCACTGAGTATGCTGTCACTGAGTATATTCGGATCATGTCAAAGCACCAGGCCTCGAACTTCGCGTGTCCAGTCCTCAATGATTTGCCCACGGAATAGCTGTCCAAAGATGGGTAATCTGACATCCTCTGATGCAATTCTCAGTAACATTAATTTGATACTACTCCATACTCCACGGACATGAGTGTCCCATGGAGGATATACCTGTTGTGATATGGGGCGAACATAGGGCTCATGCTGCATTGTCTGGAAGTGTGTGAGATTTCTATGGGTGTACTACGCCATTTATCGGTGGGAGAAAGTAAGTTGAAATCTTTTGCGGAATGCATATCTTTCTAGTCTTGTAGTACAAGATACGACAGTGTCTCCTCAATATTGGCAAGACTGGTACACCAGTCATTTCACTTAAGCATCTGTCGAAGGTAGTTGACTTTGTTGGTAGATTGGCATGCCTCTATCATGTTGGCGATATGAAGCCATTCAGAAATATTCATGTTGAAATTGTCACCAGAAGATAGTTGCCGAAATGACTCTGGAAGATCGCTTGCAAGATGCTTCATTGGATATCCAAAACATATGGAGAAATTTTGTTGGTTGTCCGGAGCGCCTGAATACCCATGATCTCCCACCAGTCTTTAAACTCAATCAAGCGAATGGACAATTCCTCCTTGCACCACTTCTGTTCATTTGAGGTGCTGCCATAAATCTCTTTCTCTAGCTTGTCAGCGATGCGCTGTGTATCAGCGAAGCTCCAGGTGGTGGCTTCAGTCTGACCATCTGATAGGTGGATCTGAAGTTGCAGTTGCATGTTGGAGGTAATAACTGCCGCCCAGTATGCCTCATCCCCTGCAGCACGTTGTATCAGGGGAAGTTCTTTGGCAAATATGCTTCTCCGACTGGTTGACATTGTCCTTACTTCCACCAATACTTGTTGCTCATGATGTTGGAATCATTTATCGACATGCTGGCATCTAACATGTGTCACCTGATGGATTTTGCGCTCCAATTGCTCAACTGCCTTCAGATGATCAGCATCTGACCAAGTGGTTGCCGCCGGATGGGCTCAGTTCATATGCACCTGGAATTGGCTTTGTTTTGTTGTAGGAACCTTTTCAGCCGCATACAGAAGGACATTCAGCACAGCACAAATCTGATCAATATTTTCTTAGTGTAACGGATGGGATTCCCTTGCCAACAGGTTTTCCACTTTGGCCTGTCCAGACATTGACATTGTCCATTCTTGGAAAATACCCTTCTTCTGGTAAAATCACTTGAGTGCATTTTCTAGCGCTTTGAGGGATAGATCTGAGTGAATGTGTCGGCTAACAAGTAGACAGAATTCACATAGTGTCCACACGGCACCTAGTACCATTTCATCAGAGGCTGTTTGCACCACAGTTTCCCGGTCATCCTTGGAGCAGACATCAATTGGAGTGCAATTCACTCCCAGTGTTCTGATCTTTCCAGGGATCTCATTAGCTGGCCCGGTGCTGCTTTTCAATCAATCGAATCCTTCATATCTACACGTGAGGACAGACAGTCATGATACTGATGTGAACCAATTGCCCAATAGATCCTTGAGATTTCTTGATTTCAGCTATTTAAACAGTCTGTGCAATATGTCCATAACTAGACCCAGGAGCAGCCGATGCAATTCATCAGACTGCCAAGGCCGATACATATTGCAGAGAGAGTATTGGCAGAACTGGTTGCGGATAGGGTGGACACCTACAGTGTGCAGAGCTTCAATATTAGTGTCCTCCAGCAGCTGCAAGTAAATATGTTGGTCTCTTGAGCAATTGAGTGGTCGAAAAGTGGAATGCCCCATTGGTGCACTTTTCGATATTTCACACATTAGTCATGAGCCATATGCGACTTGAGCAACGATGCCAAGTTCCGGATAATTACCGACCCAGCCAGCCAAACAAGGGTAATATTGTCGTTGGAATCCATTAGCAGAATCCTATTTCAAGTCAGGACCGGGGATGTCAAGATGTCTACGTTGCGACAGCACAGTTCCAAACACAGTGTGCCAAGTTTCGTCAATGATTTTGGCTCTGTTTGGGGGCCATAATATTGGCCTCAATACGAATCCATGGGCGCATTGAATGTGACTGGCAGACATCTTCCCGAATATTAACAATTGTGCGTTACAGTTTCCAGGCAGGCTGATGGACAGATAAAATGGTCCAGTGGGTCTTGTCAGATGCACAAATGACTAGCACAATCGTCTGTTCAGCAGGAAGTTGATCGTTTGTATCCCACCACCAATCACCCGTATTCATCTTGCTGTAGATTGAACGACCATCAGGGTCAATGAGGCGCACTAGATCAAAATCAAGGTCAGTCAGAAATGGGAGATGTGCACCGCGAAACTGGATATATCTGAAAATATCCCTGCAGTATCATGTTTCAAATTGATGTGAGTCATCTTCAATTCTACTATTATTGCCAAGCCCAAAATCAAGTTCAGAGAGGAGCTTTAACAGGGCATCTGCTGATTGGAATGATTTGATTTTGAAGTTGTCGAGTCCAAACCTCAGAGGTTGATCGATGCATGGTTACATTGGTTGGCTAAATGATAGAGCCAGCTGAATGTTGTGTGCAGACAGAAATGGATGCCATGGATTCCATTGTTCTGAGTTGATTTGATGCTTGTTGTACAATCCAGTTGCTTTGCTATATGATGTCCCCCCTGGATTATCCACTCCAACTACCTCGCTATGTGCCACTGTCTCAGTTGTATCAGGGGTCTAGATAAAATCAGGCTGCTGAGGGTGTATAGGTTGTTTGTTGGGAGTATGTTCAGGTGGCAGTTTACGTGGTATGTAGTCTATGAGTAGATCATCAATTGGCAGCTTGTTGATGCCTATTCAGTTGTACCTACTGTGGTCATACCAGGATTGCTCAGGGTGATCCCATCTGGCAGGGGGTAGATTACTGTTGGGTAATCGCCCTTCATTCATCAATATTGAGTAATATTGTTGATTATGAACTTCTGGTCAGTTCTAGTCGAATAATTGCATTCTGCAGGTAAATCATGTGATGTTTTTCAGGCAACAGTCAATCATATTTGAGAATCACGAAATGGTATGACAAATCTCCATGATGCTTTTGACGGTAACGTTTGTTGCAGTTTTCCAGCCTCAGTGATATGTGTTTGAAAGCGGGCTAATTCAGGTTAGCATATCGCTTTCTGAGCAGCATTATACCCCACCAAATCTTGAGGAGGCATAAAACCAAGTCCCCTTACGATCAGTTTTCTTCACAAAATAGGACAATATTTATCACATCCCGCAAAATAATGCTGCACATTATCACGTTCAAATTGACAGCTGAGAAGGTTTCTCTTGTCATCACGGTGATCAACTTTTAATACTGCTCATCAGGTGCTACTAAGATTGGCCTAATCATATACTATGTCATTGTGCCATTGTGCAGTGTATACCTATGCGCAACCCTCAAGCAGTGGACAACATCAGCTTAATACAACAAATCAGTAAGTAACCTAGCTGGCTGAATGCCTGCTCAATGATCATCGAGAACTGATTGGCTGTCAGCCTGATTTCTTCAGTAATGATCATTGACTGGTGGGTGGATCCTGAGGAGTCAACAATGTTCAAAAGAAGGAGCTCAATAGAAAGCAATCAATGATGCTGTACAACTTACAGGCCTTATCTTGAATGAAGATGCAGGTGGTACACACACTTTTTGAGTGTAAAATGCCTAGTCGTGCTACCCTTCCAACTGGATAATAGTCTTGTTAGGTTCCTGGAGCCAGCATCGTATATCCCTTTTATGACCATCACAGTCATGAACCACACAAAGGTGACCTTCTGTCCAACATTGTGGCATATGAATTTGAGTATAGAACAAAGAAAGGTGGGATGTGGGTGATTATGATTTCTTTTTCTCAGCCTGGTTTCATGGGACCAAAGGTGCAGTGAAACACCACAGTTTCGGACAAATAGATGGATATAAAAGGCCTTCATTCTGCCAAAGGTCACTGCTACCTTCAATATTCTCAACTATACTACGCTCTATTTGAAATCATCCATTGACTTGATATTTGGATAAAACCATCTTGAGTACATACAATGTCGACGAATGGATCTCCACTGAAGACATCCAATATGGCTGCAACTGGTCGGCTCTTTGGCTCTCAGCAATGGCCAGATGACTATTTGGGAGCATCAGATGCCGATGCTAGAAATTCAACAAGCAAACACACTCAATGCGAGCAGCCCAGGAATCAATATCATCCACCACCCGGGTATGGTTACCTGCCTCTGCAGCCCCCATTTCTGGGCACTCCCCAGTTCTACCACCCTGCGCCCTTCAACATGACACCAAGATCACAACCAAGCTCTGGTGCAACCGAGGGATATCTGAGCTATGGGCCAACATGGGAAGCATATGATTTCCTCCAAGGTGGTTGTGGAGGACCTTAAATGTTCCCCCTCAGCAATTTGCAGGTCATGGGCCATCATCTCCAGGGTCACCCCAAGTGGTTCCAGCTGTTGTACGGTGGCGTGTGCTCGAGTAGTCGAGTGTGCGCAGGCGTATGCGAAGGTGTGTCTATTGTATCGTGAAACGAGACATGTCACATCGACATAAGGTCGATTGATGACTAATGGTGCTAACTACAAAAGAGGCAAGTTACATCATAGTCCTTGGCATAGTGATATCCGTACTTCCAATCAGCTCAACACTCCTCCAGGACGGCTATCATGTCCGTTTCAAACAAAACAGTAAACAAAGGAGAAGAGGAGCCAATCAAACATTGTGGATCTCCTCGAAACAAACGTGCCCAATCAATTTACTTTCCGACGGCATTCCCGATGCCTTTTCCATTGCCAATTCCGATACCATTTCCGTGACCAATCCCGAGGCCATTCCCGAGTCCAATTCCGATCATTCCCATCGCAGCACACTGCTTCCAGAAGGCGGGCTTCGGCAGTGGCTTTGTGAAGCAGTCGGCGAGCATCTCAGTAGTCGGTACGTAGTTCAAGTCAATCTCTCCATCTCTAGCCATATCTGCAGCAAGATAGTACTTGGTCGCAATGTGTGCAACTGCAGTTCCGCGGTAGATTCTGTTCTTGATACTCGCGATCAGTGACTGTGAATCGGAGAATACGTGAGGGATAGTCGGGATGCCGAGCTTGTTCAAGAGATGAGAGATCTGTGTGAGTCTCATGCAGCCTACTCCAAAAGCATAGTATTCGGCATCGGTCGTGGACTGGGCAGTCGACTTCTGTTTTCTCGATCGCCGGTCGACCGCTCCTCCGAAGGTGATGACCAGTCCGCTTGTCGATTTATAGTCATCCGGGCATCCAGCATAGTCCGAATCGACATAGCATCTAAGTGCGCCATCTCCTTCTCCTCCGAGTGTACTTTCTCCAAGTGCTCCTCCGAGTGCTCCTCGGAGTGCTCCTCCGAGTGCTCCTCCGAGTGCTCCTCCGAGTGCTCATCCGAGTGCTCCTCCGAGTGCTCCTCCGAAACGCAGTCGCCAGTCCTTCGTGCCGTTGAGGTACCGAAACACCGGTTTGAGAGCTACCATATGCTCATTGCTCGGGTCGTGATTGTACCGGCTGAGAACTCCGATGGCATATGCGATATCGGGCCGAGTGGCGGTCATCGCGTACATGAGGCTTCCGATCATCGATTGGTA
>Ga0307515_10003973_pt1 | contig 30844 bp, 24 predicted proteins | sample 17_EM_MG_FD_194513 | JGI IMG/M metagenome (GOLD analysis project Ga0307515, IMG submission 194513) | Populus trichocarpa ectomycorrhiza microbial communities from riparian zone in the Pacific Northwest, United States - 17_EM | ecosystem: Host-associated > Plants > Roots > Unclassified | place...
GTAGTACTTAATTAATAACCTAGATAAAGGGTTAATTAAGCTAGGTCAAGCCCCTTTTACTTCTCCTATCCTATTTATAAAAAAGCCTAGTAGAGGCCTTTATTTTTATATTAACTACCAAAAACTAAACGCTATTACTTAAAAGGATTAGTATCTTATTCCTTTAATTAATAAGACCCTTATATGTCTAAGCTGGGTAAAGATCTTTACTAAACTTAATATCCGTTAAGCTTTCTACCAAATTAGGATAAACCCCATATCTAAAGATTTAATAATATTCCGTACCCGCTATAGTTCCTATAAATATAAAGTTCTTCCTTTTAGACTAATAAACGGACTAGCTATATACCAAAGGTATATAAATAACGTTCTTTTTAATTACCTAGACGAATTCTGCATGGTATACTTAGATGACATTCTTATATACTTAAATAACAAACTTAAATATTAAGTTTATATTAAGAAGGTCCTAAAGAGACTATAGAATGTATGCTTATAAGTTAATATTAAGAAATATAAGTTTAGGGTAAAACGTATAAAGTACCTTGGGTTTATTATGACTATAAAAGGAATTAAGGTTAACCCTAAGAAGGTAGAGGCAATCTATAACTAGAAGCCCTTTTATATAGTAAAAGGGATCTAGTCCTTCCTTAAATTTTATAATTTCTATTACCGGTTTATCCGTAACTATAGAGTTATAATAAGGCCTCTTATATAACTTACTTGGAAAAATACGCCTTTTATCTTTAATAATAGCTATATAGAAGCCTTTAAAGAGTTAAAAGATCGGCTTATCTCCTCTTTAATCCTTTATTACTATAACCCGGACCTTAATTTAATGCTAAAAACGGACGCTTCTAATAGAGTTATAGCGGGAATCCTATTACAGTTATAGCTAGACGGCGAATAGTACCCTATTACCTTCTTTTTAAAAATAATAAACTCGGCTAAGTATAACTACAAGGTATATAATAAAGAAATGCTAGCTATTATCTAATTATTATCTTAATAATATATAAAGCTTAAAAGTATAAACTCCTGGATTAAGATATATACAGATTATAAAGCCCTAGAGTACTTTATAACTATAAAGCAGCTTACTAGGCTAAAATACTCTTTTAATTCTTCTTTATAATTATATATCGTTCTAGTAAGTAAAACTCTTAGGCTAATATATTAACCTAAAGGGAATAAGCTAAAAGCCTAATACTAGATGCGTGCCCTCCTTTACCCTAAATAGCTTAACCTACGGATCCTTAAGGAGCTAAACTCTAAGTAGAATAATTTAGTACCTATAGAAGAAGTCTTAGACAAACTAATAGGGCTAATTAATTACATCCTAACTATAAACCGTATAGCTAACTCCCTAAAGGCCCTCTGCAACTAAGCTATAAAAGGTAACCCTAATTTAGAAATAGAAGAAGGACTACTTCTATACTAAAAACGGCTTATAGTTCTAAATATTAACAACCTATAGATAGAGCTAATCTATAAAGCCCACTATTAAGTCTCTATAGTATACCCTAGTCAAGACAAGACCTACCAACTATTAACGCCTTATTACTACTAGTAAGGACTTTTATCGGATATAGATTAATTTATTAAAAACTGCCACGCCTATAAACGCGTAGATACCCCTAAGGATTAAACTCCTAGGTGGCTATAACCGCTGCTAGTCCTAGAATACCCTTAGTAGTATATTATAATGGACTTTAAGTTATTTCTAAAGAACGCCCACGGCTATAATGCGGCCTTTATTATAATTAACCGACTATATAAGCAATCCGTCTCCCTTTCTTATTTTAAAACTATAACGGCGAAGGATATAGCACGCCTCTATATTAATAATATCTATTAATTTTACGGCGCCCCTAAATTAATTATCTTTAACTATAGTCCCTAGTTTATATTAGATTTCTAGAACAAATTCTACTATATCCTTAGGATTAAGATTAAGCTCTCTACTATATTCTACCCTTAAACTAACAGCTAAACCGAGATTATAAACTAGTAACTACATCCCTTTGTAGACTACTACTAGGACAACTAGTCGGAACTACTACCTATAATAGACTACGCGCAGCTTATACTCCCCTATAATAGTATAGGGATATTGCCATTTAAACTACTCCACAGGTATGCCCTATAAATGTCCTTTAATTAGGATAGGCCTACTAAACCCACTATAGCCCGCAAATGCCTTAGCTATAAAGAGGCCTAGGTATTTACTAAGAAAATATATAGAGCCTAGGAGACTGCTTAAATAATTATAAAAAAGGTATAAAAAAAGAAGGAGTTTAATATAAACCAATATTATCGCAGAGTAGACTTCTAAGTAGGAGATAGAGTATAGGTATTAATAAAGAACTAGAAAACCTAGAGGCCGAGCTATAAGCTAGACTATTAAATAGCTAGCCTATATAAGATTCTTTAAAGGGTAGGATACTCTTTTAAGGTTAAGCTACCAGAGTTAATAAGGATTTACTTTATTTTCTCCCTAGACCAACTATAAAAGGCTATGGATAATCTACTACCTAGGCAGTATAATAACCCCCCACCACTAATCTAGATTATAAAGGATAAGAAATAGGAAGTTAAAGAAATCCTAACAGTTAAAAAGGACCGTAATGTCTTAAAATACTATATAAGCTAGGTAGGCCACGATAAAGACCTAGAATAGTACCTTATATCTAATTTTAAGTACTCTTTCTATAAGCTACGGACCTTTTATATAGCCTACCCTAACCTCCCTAGACTACTATATAAATTAGATAACTAGATTAAATGCTAAAAAGAAGGTTTAGATAACTATAACGATTTAGACAACAATAGGGAGCTTAGACAACGCCTAAGGGCAGGCTTTTTTAGAAGGGGGGGGTGATGTAACGGCGCTAGAGCGCGTTACCTACCAAATTCTGCCTAAGTTCTGCCATATTCTGCCACCTATTATACTATCGCGTACTATTGCGTACTATCGCGTACTATCTGGTACTGTTTAGTACTGTTTTCTACTATTAGCTCGCCTACTACTAGCGCCTTAGCGGCTCGCGCTACTTATTTATTTATACTAGCCCTAGCGACCCCCTTTCCTTCTCCTTAGCTTAGTATCTTTATAAGATAGCATTCTACAAGCTTTAGTTTAGAGGTATTTATATAAGCTGTCACAATACCTAGTAACTAGTTATTATAGATATTATAGTTTAGTTCTAGTTATTACGGTACTGTAATAGATCTGGTTAGGGGCTTGGTTAAGCCTTAGTATATATATATAGATATATCCTCTTTTACCTTCTCCTACTCCTTATCTTAATATTTAAGTCTAGACTACTAATTATATAAGCGTACATACGTTGTATTACTATACTAGTACCTTAATTAACTAAGTCGCCGTAATATTATATTAAGATCCCTTAGTTAAATATAGGCTATTATAATCTTAGGTCCTAGGTCCTAGAAAGTCCTATAGTAGTAGGGTTGTAATTGTAAGTGTTATTTTGACCCTTACTCGGGTGTATCGCCTAAGGGCCGCTTAGGGGTAGCCAAGGCCTAGCCGAAGGCTAGGCTTGGCACCTCCTTATAAGCACCTCGGGCTTGCAGCCCTTTCCCTCCTTATCGGTTCGTCTCTGTACTCAGGCTATTGCCTACCCTCATTACTATATCGTCCTCTTCCATCGACTCTCCTTGTGACTTATGCTCGGCTTGCCTGCTCCCTACCGTATACCCTGGCAATATGCCTTACAGTAATAGAGCTTAGTCACTATGCTAGTGCAGATATCCTATATATACTATCTATAAGTTTTGCTTTTATTTCAATTCTTTTATTCTATTCTCTCTACTAAACGGCCGCCTATGCTATGGGGAAGCACATGCCCCCCCTTACTAACATGTTCTACCTTTTTAAACCTCTATGGGTACGCAGGACGAATTTAGCTATATTTAAATACTATATTAGGTAAATTAGGGTTAAAATTTAATCGGGTAACGATAATATTTATATATAGAGGTACTGCCAAAAATCCGCATTGAACCACTATAAAGTCTATATCACTATCCTAATTAAGACAGCTAGCTGACAGCGTAATAGTTAGCGTACGTTACCTTGCAGTCAGCGGACAGCGAGCGGTCCAATTGACGCAATCAGTCAGCTATAAAAGCTGAAGCTCGCAGCTAGCTGACCGTTGGACACACTGTCTCTACCACAGCAAAAAAATTCTGTTGCTGCCCCCAGATCTGCGGAGATCTATCTCTTGTCCTCGATCGTAGGCTGATTGAGGACAATGATGGCAGCTGGGAGTACATATTGGTTGACGGTGCTATGCGCTCCAGTGTCACTCCATTCCAGAAGCTTAAGTGCGGTTTCAGCTCACGCTTTTGGGTTCCGAGTGACTAAACAGATGGCATCGCTAAAGATATATAGAAACCCTGGATAAATTTCTTTAACTGCAGTACTGCGATCTACAATCTTTCCGTTCTTGCCACGAATAAGGTATTTCCTTCCGAGTTTATACAAGCCATTCTGATGTTGTGCGCAGGCCGGCTCGGAGCCTTGAAACCCTTCGCAATCAGCATAGAACTGGGGTGTCGTAGTGCCAAATGTTGCTGGGTCTGCATATAAGTTGACTTCTCCGGTTGTGGGAATGAATGCCGAAGGTCCAGCAGAACAGCCGGGAACTGGAGCCTCCACATTTTCGGCAGGTATTCCTTTGTCACCGGCGGCTTTCCATATTAGGGTGCGGACTAAGAAGTTTTAGAAACAAAACCACAAAACATAAGCACGAATTTTGTAGTGAAAGTGTGGGCTGCGAGCTTACTCAGGGTCGATTTTCTACTCCAGTCTCCCCAACAAATGACGTGATGCTCGGGAACTGACGCTTTGCGCTGTTGACAGACGCTGTCGCAGATTTTTCGGCTAGTTCAGTAAACCTAGCAGTTTCAATAATTCTAGCAATTCGACCAGATTTGCTGCTTTCGATGTAGAGGCCGAACCATTTAGCCATCTCATCTTCTTTGAAATATTCACTTCGGGTAGCCATATCTAACAAGGCACTAGATGTTCCTGATACCCATGACCAAGCTTTCCTTAGAATTTTTTGGCTTGAAGAAACTTTTTGATGTTTTGGTAGTCGTTCAATATGCCACTGGAAGCATGAATCGCAGAAGATTTCATCACAGGTACATTTGACGTCTCCTTCAACTGCTTCGCATTTCCCACAAAAACCCACAGTATCCTCTTCGTTACCGGAATTCGAAGTCGTAAATTCCGATGCATTCATGCTGGTTTGTTAGCAATGAATCGCAGACGGTATGCTCAGATGGAAAATCGGTCGGAGTGGCGGCAGGCTGAAAAGCAGATAGATCGCTTTATCTAGGTACAAAGCGGACCGGGATTATGCCGAAGTAAGAAAAGTCCGCATATGCAGGTTGAATGCAGTGGTTCGACTGGACGTACACTTATCATATGACTCTAGACCAGAACTTTCAATTCGATCATTGTCGTACTGCAGGATGCATGAGGGTATCGAGTTTAATGCAAGACTGACGTGACTCATCGATCTTAGGAGAAAAACGGAAAATGATCGTAAGATAGGCGTAAGGCTGAGGCTCTTTTGCATGACGCTAGGCTTGAAGACTCGTTGGCTCTCGCAGTCTTGTATACTTAGGAAGTGCTGTATCTCGAAAGCCTCGTGTCACATGTTTATTGGTGTATAGAGAGTATACATGCCATGCAAATTATGCCTGGCATTGGACCTAAAATGATATCAACATCTGTAGATTCGAGTATTATGACTTATTCTAAAGACTTCTAACTAGCATTTGTTGCTTGAATAGCACTTACCACCTTAGAATGTAGGAAGCTCGATTGCAGCTCATATCTTCTAAGTCAGTATAATCGAATAGAAAATTCTGGAAGCAGAAGCATTTATTTTGTGTGATCTATCCCCCCAGCAAAGATTTAACTGGTAGCGTAGGCTGAGAGACGTAAGGGCGAATAAGATAGAACCTGTAGGCCTGTAAGCGTCGAATATTAATAATGGGTGAAATAATAATAGAATACGAAGCTCGCCCATTGGATGAGACAGCCATGGCCGGGCTTGCGGTTGCTAGCGGGTAAAATGTTGAAAGTAGCGATTCCAGCCAGCACTTAAGTCAGACGTGGTACTTCAGTCTACAATTAGATCAGCCTCCACAACCGCTCCGAAATCACACCACCTCCCGGCATACAGTACATCACAAAGAACTAACGCACACCAAAAATATTGACGAACGAGTCTTTCTCCCACACGCCGCCTCTCCAGGGCGCCACCCTAACCAATTCCTATCAAAAAACAGCAGAATATCACAGCCTACATCCACGCTCGCACTACATACAACGGTATTACCCGTCCTAGCCTCCCATGCTTGCCTCCATCCATGCATCTTCCCTCCTTTCCACTCTGGGGCGTTCGCCGGCTGTCAAAAGGCTTCCTTTCCCTTCGTTCCTCGCTTCCATCTTTCAAAAAAAAAACAATGCCAGAATAGATCTCGCCTTAAGACAGCAGAGAAAACGCGGAAGGGAAATTCCCTAACAGGTACACAAACGAACAAAAGAGAAGTCGATAAACTAATAACAAATTCCGCGCGCAAGAGAGAGGGGTGAGGTTCGAGGCCAGTATTAAGGAGTGTATGTGTCAGATATAGTTTAAGTAGAGAGCTGAAGTAACAAAGAGCATACACAAATGGCAAAAAAAGGAATAAAAAATAAGCAGCGCCCTCGAAATCGCAAGAAAAGAAACAGAATATCGCGCCCAAATCCGATCCAAGATGCGAGTTATAGATTGTAGGTGTTCCAAAAAGGTGCGATTTTAAATCAGGTAAGCTGCGCGCAGGCAAAAGATAAAAAGCGGACTAAATGTAGTTAGTGGAGCAAAAGTATCGGACAATGAAGCGGATATCGAAATAGAGAGAACTTGGGGGCAGCTAGCTCTATTGTGCCCCGATTTCCTCCTCGGCCCATCCGGGCAGTCCGCCGTCGCCCTGGATCGCGAGGCCATAGCCACCGTTGCCGCTACCGAAGCCACCAATGCCGGAGCTCAGGCTGCCGAAAGCGTTTTGTTGTTGTTGCTGCTGCTGAGGTCCTTGGGACTGCTGCATGGGCTGCGCAAAGGGACCTTGGGAGAAGACTGGCAGGCTGACGGCGCGGGCATGCTGGGCGCGGGCGTTGAGGTTCGAGGGCGCGAGGAGGCCGCCAACGGTCGTGGCTCCAGTTCCATTAGAGCTGCCGCTAACCAGGCTGAAGCTCGAGGTGCTGTTGTGTGCGGTGTGGGACTGGTGCTGTTGTAGGCTTGGGTTGATGTCGGCACCGTAAAAGGCAGCTTGTTGCGAGGCAAAGGCTTGTTGCTGTTGTTGCTGCTGTTGTTGCAAGTTGGCCTGCTCTTGCTGGGCTTGCTGCTGGTTCTGTTGTGCTTGTTGGAGGTACATCATCAGCGGATTGTTGCTGCCGGTATTAAGAATGTTTGCAGGCGTAGGTGCTTGCATTCCTTGATACTGGCCATTCGAGCTGGCACCAGTGGAGCCGGGTGCCGCTGATCCCGTTGGGGAGACAGAAGGTCCGGTCTGGCTTCGAGATGGCTGAAGTCCGTTGATGGGCGATGGCGACTGCATGCCATCATTGCTGCCGGCTTGTTGGTTCTGCTGGTTCTGGCTAGTGTTAATTTGTCGTGGTGGGTTACCGCACCGATCCTTGCCGAAGTTGACCTTAAATCTCTTGTACTCCTCCCGACCTCGTACAGCCTCAATTGCTTTGATGGCGTTGGCGATGTTTGTAAAGTTAACGAATGCACAGCTCTTCTCCCTCAAAGCGTTCACGAGTTCAATTTCGCCGTATTCGGAGAAATCCTGCCTCAGACGCTCCTCGCTCCAAGATTCGTCGAGATTACCAATGTAAACATTTCGCGAAGCACCACCGCTAACTGCCAATGCAATCGCCGGAGGAAGCGCTCCGGAGTGCTTGCCCCAGCCAATTTTCAGGCGACGGTTGTGAATCATTAGTCCCTGGAGATTACTTAAAGCATAGAACGAAGCTGCTGAGGTAGGATCGATGAATGTGACGAAGCAAATGTGCTTGTCTGGAATATAGCGGATGTGGTGCAGCAGGCCACCTCGTACTACATTGCAAATCTCTTCAATCGTAGTCTCAGGATGAATGTTGCCCAGGTATACCGTTCGGTTACCGAGGTTGTTCACTCCACCGGCTGAGGTCGCAACGGCTGCTGCCGCAACAGACTGCTGGGCAAGCGCATTGGAGATAAGGTCCCTATCAGCGCCATTGAGAACATGAGCATATCCTGGTGCAATGCCAAGATACTGTGCAGCGTTCTGCTGTTGAGTTTTCGAGACATACGCGCATCTGTCCTTGCCATAGTACACACGTCGTGGTGCTTGCCACTTGGGTTCTTGAGGCAGTTGAGCAACAGCCTTGATGGCGTTACCGATGGACAAGAAATGAACGAAACCAATAGCCTTTTCCCGAACGATCTTCACAGTATCAATAGGCCCGAATTTGCCCAAATCTTCACGGAGTTCTTCTTCAGATACATCCTCGGAAAGGTTGCCGAGATAGACGTTACGCGATGCGCCGGATTGTTGTACAGCAAGTGCAACGGAAGTGGGAACCTGAGATGGCTTACCCCAGCCAATCTTGATATCCTGGCCTCTGATGGACAACTTTTTCAAGATTGCGTCAGAGTGGAAATGTGTGGCGGAGCTGCTGTCAAGGAAGGATATAAAGGCACAGTTCTTGTCTGGCAACAGCCTCACAGATTCGATCTGACCACTTCTTACATGGCCAAGAATCTCCTCAGCCGACGTCTCAGGAGGGATATTTCCCAGGTAGACTGTCCGGCTTGTACCGGAGACCAAGCCGGGTGCCATATGCATAGGAGCTCCGAATCCACCTAAGCTCTGACCCGCCAAACTTGGATATCCACCAGTCGGTGACTGTGGTCCCCCAAAATATTGTGGTGCATTCATACCCGTGGGTGAAACAAGGCTCTGATATAGCTGTGGCGAAAGCGGTTGCTGCATTTGCATTGGGCTGCCGATCTGGTTTTGTTGATTTTGCTGCTGTTGTGAATTCTGGTTCTGGCCAGTGAAGTTCGAGAAACCCTGGAACTGCGGCGATGTAAAGGCTGATGGAGAACCTGGTTGGAACGGGCTACCTAACAGCAACTGGGACGGAAGTAATGGTGTAAAGTTCATGTCAAACGCAGTCCCAGGTGTTTGCATGTCATTTCCATTTTGGTTGCTCTGTCCAAGCCTGCCAGTGTTAATAGTCGGTATGTTTGCTCGCTGAGGGTGCCTGTCGGCATAGCCACCGATGGAAGGCTGGTTGGTATGGAAAGCTCCATGCGAAAATCCCGTATGGTCGCCATTCATGGACTGCTTCGAAAAGGTAGATTGCAGACGATGGGCACTTGGACCTGTCGGGGTAGAGTCTTGATGCTGCATGCCTAAGAGGTGAGGGGGCAGGACAAAGCTGTCCCGCGCGCTTTGAGAAAGGACAGCCGTGGTGATGTATTATTGCGTCCGGTCCTCCAAGTCCCGGACGACGGTAAAATATGTATGGGAGAAGATACGGCTGAAGAGATATTGGAATAGAAGGAAGAGAATGGGCCGAATCGATTAATACACTAACAAGCTCAACCTATCGTAGAATTTAGCAAGGCACACATCGGGGTAGGGGTAATTCCGTGGTAAGACTACAAAAACGTACTTCCTACAAGTCAATCGTAACTGACGATTAATAGAGTATGTTAAACACTAGAAGCAAAGCCTTTCGTACGGTAAAATGGCTCTTGTCGCTCGAGTTGAGGTGAAGTATTATAGGCAAGGGTACGAAAGTACTTCCAATACGCTTTGGGACCCGGTAAGAGCTGAGCCAGGGGCTTAGAAGTGCACAATGACCGTTTGGAATGAGATGGACAGATATTCTCGCGGCGGAGAATGTTGAAGGCGAAAGATTAATTGGTCGGCGGTAAGAGTGGTCTCGCAAAAGGGAGCTCTTGTGGAGCTCAGTGAAGTTGCGGTAAAGAGCGAAGACGCGAAGAACAATGAATCAAGGAATGAAGCGAAGAAGGGAGGCCTTTGCAGGGCGACCTTTTCGAAAAGGAGTGAAGGCGAAGACGAAGACGAAGGCGAAGGCGTTCAATAACAAGATGGAGGAAGAAGAGAAGTCGGAGAGGTTGGGCGCATGTGAACTCCTGTCTCTTCTTGGCTCGACTCGTCCACGCTTTCAGGAAATTGGCTGTCCAAAGCAGGTTTAGCGGCCATTTCTTATTTTCTGACCCTGCAAATCACCTCAGCGCCTCACAAACCCTTACCACCCTCACAACCTTCAACGGTGCTGCAGAGCTGCAGAGCTGCAGAGCTGCAGAGCTGCGACGCTGTAACAAAATATGCCGGTGCAGGGAGGAAAAAGCATCTGCGTCAAAACGTGAGGCGTGACTGCATTTTTTTGGAGCATATTCAAACACGATGGCAGCTGAAAAAAAACCAAACCCGAGTGAAGCAACGAGGCTGGATCGCTAGATATGCGTGGGCAGCATGTGGGCAGCGTGTGGGCAGTGCCCGAGGGCCCACCCGTTTAGTTGTGGCCTCATAAAACCATGTCATATTCAGAAAACAACTCTTTATTTTATTACTCAGACCATTTATGTGGAAGTTTTTAAGCATCTAATTAAATTATTCCAGCCTAAATTAAGTTGTAGACCTATCTTAAGCTGGTGGGTTTTGGTATGTGCGAGGCCACGACTAAATGAGGTGGGCCTCGGCACGGTGTCGCGCGGCTGAAAAAGTGTTGGGTGCAACCAGAGCCAGCAAAATTGAGAGTGTTCCTGACTAGTCGAGGCGGGCCTGGTCACTCGAGTCTCAGTCAGACCCCGTTGACTGCTTCGAGAACAATGACGAATTCCCCTCACCGGCAGCTTCGGGCTAGCGCACAGTGCAATCAAAAGCAATATGCATGTAACAGCCGCGGGGGAGAGAAGGTGCAAGGGGACAGTTTCGAGAAGGACACGAAGAAAATAAATTGGGGGGGTTTTGCGTGCAGCGTGCCTGGCATGGTTTGATCGCCACTCACCCGTGGAATTGGGCGGTGCTGGGGTGCAGCCTGTGGCGCGTCCATCAAAGACGTGTACCTTGATGGCTTAGTCATGACCTCGCCCTGTCCGCTAACTTCAATTTTCGCCTGGGATGCGTCGAAACTCCACTTCAGTTGACCACCACCTGTCTATGTCTCCATGGCGGAGCTATATCCGTCCATAGCGCAGTGTGCCGTTGTAGCCACAGCTTTGAAGATCCTTTTGTTTCCTGCTTAGTATGTTGAATCCAAAAATCTCTCTGACCACCACCCCGCGTTGCTCAGACTATCCCCAGCAAATCCACAGACTTCGAGGTTCACAGGAATTGGCTCGCCATAACGAATTCCCTACCCGCCAAGGAATGGTACTACGAGGTAAGTTAGCTTGCCAATGGACCTTCTAAGACTCCTAGCATTTAATTGGCGCCCAGAAAACTTCGGAGTGGACTCTTGACTACCCTCCTTTTTTCGCCTACTTCGAGTGGATATTGTCTCAGGCCGCTCGACTGGTTGAACCAACATTGCTCAATGTCAAAAGTCTCGAATATAGCAGCTGGCAGACTGTGTACTTTCAGAGGACGACTGTCATCGTCACTGAACTCGTACTAGTCTATGCATTGCATTTGTGATTGAAGCCCTTCCCCCAGCCTGACAGTCATAGTATTGACTTCCACTTCTAGATATGTCAGGAGCTCACCGTCTAGGAAGCCCGCACATGCTGCCGCCCTTTCAATTCTGCTTTCTCCCGGCTTGTTGATCATCGACCACATCCATTTCCAGTACAATGGATTTCTTTATGGTGTCCTCATCTTGTCTCTGGTTCTGGCCCGTGACCGGTCAACACTTCTTCCGAGCGGCTTGCTCTTTGCAGCTCTGCTTTGCTTGAAACACATCTATCTCTATCTTGCCCCGGCATACTTTGTCTTTCTCCTTCGAGCCTACTGTCTCAGTCCGAAATCGATATTTCGCATCGGGTTCGGCAATGCCTTGAAACTAGGCGCAGGCATAAGTCTCATCTTTGCGAGTGCTTTTGGGCCCTTCGTATATTGGGGTCAGACAGCACAACTCCTGAGCCGACTTTTTCCCTTCTCCAGAGGATTGTGTCATGCGTACTGGGCACCCAATATTTGGGCTATGTACTCCTTCACTGACAGAGTTTTGATCTACTGTGAGACCACCTTCCTTACCCACACCCCTCGTTACTAATGCTATGTAGTGGCTCCATACTCAGGCCTGAACGTCAACCGAGAAGCAGTCAACAGCGTGACAAGAGGCCTCGTGGGAGACACGTCCTTTGCAGTTCTACCAGACGTCCCGCCCAGAGCTACGTTCCTCTTGACTGTACTTTTTCAAGTCGTGAGTATTACTGTTCTATCTTGTTGGGCATCTCCTGATATAAAACCAGATTTTCCTGATCAAACTCTTCCTTCAGCCTACGTGGGAAACATTCGTCGGTGCAGTCACTCTCTGTGGCTATGCTTCGTTTCTTTTTGGCTGGCATGTGCACGAGAAGGCAATTCTGCTTGTCATCATTCCTTTTAGCCTTCTTGCCCTCAAAGATCGCCGTTACCTCGGAGCCTTTCGGCCTTTAGCAGTAGCTGGACACGTCTCATTATTTCCACTGATATTTACGGTTGCAGAATTCCCCGTTAAAACCGTATACACTATTTTCTGGCTTGTACTATTTCTTCTGGCCTTTGACCGGCTTGCGCCAGCGTAAGTACTGTCAATTCTCCGGTCGTCAATCGATATCTATTAAACACGGCCCAGGTCCTCACATGCCCGCGTTTTCTTGCTCGACCGTTTCTCGCTGGTCTACATCGGCATTGCCATACCATTGCTCGTGTATTGCTCATTGATCCATCCTATCGCCTTTGGGCAGAAGTACGAATTTCTCCCTCTCATGTTTACGAGTTCTTACTCCGCAATTGGAGTAGTAGGTAGCTGGATAGGGTTTTCTGTAGTATATTTGTCTGCTTAGACATAAATTTGTTCAGGCCAGGCGCAAGTGCGCCTCAGCACAAGCTTCACATACCGTCGCTCATACCTAGTAGACATCAAAACGCACTAGAACGCCACATGATCATTGCCTGACAGGAGACTCGAATGCAGTAATAGGCGGTTTTGACGCCTTAAGCTATTAAATTCTCTAGAGTATAAGCCAACGCCGATCACTGATTTCGGTATAGCCAACACTAAGGCCGATTGTCGCAAACCTACTGGAGTACCCATACTTCCCCGTTCCTGATAGAAAACAAGGCCTGCTATCACGCATGCGGTTGTTCTGCCGTTAAGGGATGGTTCAATATCGCCCTAACATATATGTGTTCCTAGAAACCGGCATTGCTGCTTGATATAAAGTGTATGCCGGAATGCAAATATGCTACCAAGCAATCCCTTAGACTCAATGAAGGCAGCAAAACGTCCGCTGTGCTGGCATTAATCATGGCGGGCTTTTAGGTTCGGAAGATGGAGCGGTAGAACTGGGCATCCTACGGGCATGCTAGGGGTGGCCACAGGCAGGAGACCTATTAGATGCTCGGCTTTGTATAGACACAACTACAACCCCGAAAAAGCGCGCAAGTGAGCATGTATAGGTACTCTCCAAATTCTTCTCGATCGCAGCACTAAAACGAGCATAAATACGTGGGTGTTGAAGGTGAAGAGCGTGACGGGCGGTGGAGCAGGAGGATTCATGTTCTGGGTAGGGTATTTTACCGAATTCTGCTGCAAGCCAAATTCTTAGCTTGACAACCCCCATCTTGGACGTAGCCGCTTTTGCACGTTATTCACAATGGGCCTCCCTCTGTTGCTTGCCCCAACCTCCGTTCCTCACACTCACTTCCACTCTCACCCCTCTTTCTCACAACCACCACCTCCACACCCACACCCGCCGGTCCATCTCGCAAACGCTTACCAACACGTCTTCCATTTGTTAGACGCGTCACTATATCAGTTTAAGAGCCGCAACCCTGTGCGACATCTTTTCGCGGGCACTCTCCAGTGCTCCGGAGAGTCTTGTCTGGGCGTGAACCACCGGCCATAACTCCATTGCGGCCCATACCTTTGCGCTTCAATCCTCGGGAAGCCCCAGACAGGATCCTGACACCGGCGGCGACTGGTAGGGCTGAGACGCGATAGTTCGGAATCGTTTTTCTCACCTGCACCCCGGCCGAACTACATGAAGCAAGCAGCTTGACAACCATGGTACTAAACGCGTCCCTTTCTACCTGGAGTTCCCTCATGCTGACCCATTTAGGTCCAATACAAGCGAAAGCCCGTGAAGTTTCAACCGCCACCGCCCTTCCTAGACGATAACACCGAGGTATTAGCCTACTCTATAAACAAAATAAACGGAGCACCGTGTACTGACCGTTGTAGGTCTGGGTCATAGAGGCGACGGGTGAAGTCTTCGCTGACTACGAGAGATACCTCGCACGGTAAGCAGACATCCAACTTGGCTGTCGTCTAGGCCGGCACTGACATACTGCAGGCGCGACTTTTACCAGCAGGCAAGTGCTTATACAAGCACCCTGCGCCATGGCTGATCGGCTCTCCGTTACTGACAAACACTACAGAAGAAATTTACGTGTGACGTAACTGGCCACTCTGGGTATACCTTTTTTGAGGCTTTGGATAGCGAAGTATGAACAAATCATGGCGTCTTCAGGACTCTACCCCGCAGTATGCTAATACGCGCATAGATGGAATCCACCAAGGAGATTGACAGTTACTTTCCAGAGGCTCTACGTGAGCGAGTTTTAAATTTTGTGCAATTCAACCGTACATCTCGGATGGATGATCTTGGTACGTGCAAAATCCAGTGTCGGACCAATTTTTCACTGACACAGTATGTACACAGTGAATCTAGTATTCGAAGTATGCCCGGCCTCCTCATTCCTTAGAGAGGCTTTACTAAGTCCATACAGAAATACAAGGAAGATTACATCGTCGGTGACCGTGTTGTAGTTGATGAACATGGAACCAGACAGCATGGTGTTATACGAGACATAACAGATCCAAACCCGAAGGCCAGATTCATGCCCGATGGAACTCCAATGGAATCCTCCAAACCCATAATATACTACATCATGCTGGACGGCAGTGCGGAAGAAATCATTAAAACCGGGTCGAAAGAGTTCTGTAGGGATCGTAAGGTGTACTCTAAGCTTGTCTTGAAATCCTTCCTACGAAACTCCATTACTCGCGAGGGCTGGAGTGGAGCCCCTTGGGTCGTAAAAGAGAAGATAGCCAACGACTACAAAATCAGTACCAAAGTTCCGGAAACAATGACACGCGATGCGGTCATGGCTCAAAAGAAGGCAGCCGCCGCTCAAACAGCACAGAGCGTGCCTGCAGAACATGGAGGCACCTTTCTTAACTTCTTAGCTAGCCACACCCAAACAGGTGCCGCTGGCAAACCACCGGTAAAGGGGCAGAGGAAACTTTCTGCTGAAGACTTCGCAAGGCATAGACAGCAGCAGGTTTTGCAAATGCCACCACACACCAACGGACGGCTACCTCCGTTCCTGCCAATGGCTGGTCCACCTCATCTCCCACACGATATCCACCCCAACTTCCAGCATGGACCTGGCCTGCCAATCAGCCTGTCATTCCAGAATCAGTTCATGCCGTACCAGGTGATCGCCCCGACAACACTACCACCAGCTCCGCCTCCTCCACCACCAGCCCCTCCAGTGAAATATCCAATTGAAGACTTGGAGCTCCAACCGAGACGCAACGGAACACAACGCCCCCCTCTCAAATTCTTTTCCGACGATGTTCCGGCAGGGGCAGAACCTTCCAATAGAGAAACTGGAATCCTAATGAAATCCATGGGACCTCTTTTATGTATTTGGGAGACTCTGAATGTGCACGACGAAGTCTTTTACCTCGATTCATTCACCTTTGATGACTTTGTGGATGCCATGCGGTTCTCCCATGAAGAAGTGGAATGTGAACTATTCGCCGAAGTCCACTGTGCGATTCTAAAACAGCTGGTCGATGAGACCGGCAAAGTGCAGGTTGGGCTTCCAAACATCGAAGATCAAGATGATGAGTCGGGATCTGGAGAGGAGCCAAGCACACCCTCATCTCCAGAACCCGAGATAGAGGCTAAACCTCCGGTGAGAACAACCCGGAGCAGCCTAGCAAAATCTGAGGCGGCAGCCCTAGCCAGGCGTAGTCCTAGTGTCGCGGAGCCTCGCTTGGTGCACAGAGCTGCCGAGCTTCTCAATGAATTTAAGTGGGTGGACCAGTGCAAGGAGAGAGATTTCAAGAATGGAGGTTGGCAGGCCATAATGGTGGGAATAATCCACAACGTGTCGTTCATTCCCGGACAGAAGGAAGTGTGTGAGGAGATTCTCACTCATCTTGTTCCAGTGGATACAGAGCCCACATTAGAGAGTATTCGTTTGCAGTATGTCAGCTTAGATGCCAACTTACGCGTTGCCGCATTGGAGATAGCTTGCATGCTCGCTGTCCGCACAGATAACTTTAGGAACCACTTGTCCTCAGCCAGTGAAGAAATGACAACGATCCGGAAAGAAAAGATTGAGTATCAGCGGAACAAGAAAATTCTGTAAGTTTATGAAAATTTCCAATATGCGTGATCCTACTAAAAACCACAACAGCGTTGAGGAATTACTCCAACTTGATCAAACCAGGAAGATCTTGCTACCTGCAAACATGCCATCTTCTCCTCCACCGGAAGCAAATGAGATTCCGGATGTAACCATGACCGGGACTGAAGATGGTCAAGAAGTTCAAGAAGGCGAAAGCAGTTCGGAAGAAGAGCCTCGGAATATCAGCCGAACACTTCGTCATACTAAGTCTCTAAAACGAAAGCGTGAGGAGGAGGAAGCCCGTAAAGAGAGGCTGAAAAAAGAAAAGGCCGAGGCAGCCAAATCTAAGCAGTCAGCGGAGTGGAAGAAACTCCTTAAAGACATTGAAAAGAAGAAGGCCGAAATCAAGCATTGCGAAGACATGATCAACGAGCAAGACGATGATCTCAGAGAAGCGGCTGTGCAGCGCAGCAAGTACCTAGGAAAAGATCGGTTCATGAATCGGTACTACTGGTTTGAGCGTAATGGTATGCCTTACGGCGGGCTTCAGACAAGCTCAACGGCGGAATACGGCTATGCCAATGGTCGCCTCTGGGTCCAAGGGCCTGATAAATCGGAGATGGCGCCTCTAATCACCGAGCCTATCTTGTCGAAGGATCGTGAAGCCTTTAGTATCACGGTTCCTGAGCGTAGGGAAAAGGACGAAGGTCCGACTCGTCTCGGAGACTCGATTGAGTGGGGATATTATGACGATCCAGAGGATATCGACAAGCTCATCGCCTGGCTAGACGAGCGCGGCAACAGGGAAAAGGTTCTTCGGAAGGAGCTCCAGTCATTCCGTGAGCCCATCATCGAATACATGGGCAAGATGAAGGAGCACAGAGCAGAGGTTGAGCAGAACAAGGCAGATGGTGACGACTCGGCGACACGCGTTTCGACTCGGACAAAGACGTATATCGACTTAGAGGCCACAAAAGACCAATGCTTGCTTTGGACGAACAGCATAGCAAGGGAGCAGTTTGGTCATATCCACTCGGAACAACCCAGACCAAAGAAACAAAGAAGAGGCGAGCCCAAGATGAAGGTGCCTGTTGGGAAGAATGGGAAGCCATTAACACGACAAGGGACTCGATATGGGAGGTTGTAGTGGGCGCCATGCAATAGCTGACTCTGCATACGTCTATCCTGGAACTCAATTCACCCTCACATCGCATTTCACGAATTACGAACTCACGTCACGATATATCGGCGGCTCCTCCAAAGACACAGGACGTATTCGGCCCATCAAGCTTTTGGTGGTCGTCGAAGACCCAGGTCTACTATTTGCATTATCACGGTGTTGCTGCTGTTGGCTTCGATTGCATAGGGCGGAATAGAAGCGACTTTTTTTCTTCCAACTGAGGCAACTCATATCTATTTTGGACTGTATGGCGCTGGATGGACAGAGCACGGTGTTGTAAAGTAGAAGTGATATGAGGGCAAAAAGAAACCTTCCCAAACAATAAAACTAAGAATTTAATCCAAACATAGTAGATAGCACTATTGAACGTAACTTGGCTATGCACGACTTTTTATCGAAGTTGATAGCTGAAATGGGGGGCCAATCTCACCAGTCTCTCCGCAAACTCGTTCTCCACACATCCGGACAAGTTTTGGGACTAATCCTAATCAGTGCGACCGTAGCCACCCATCTTTGAGGAAGTCTTGGCTTTCCCTTCACCAACATCATCGTGCACCACACGACCACCAACTGTTGATCAACCCTCCAAACCCCCCAACCTTCCCCGATTCTCCCATACATTCTCCCCACCCATCCTTACTGTCTAGCTGGTACCAACTGAACCTCCACCCGCCCCTCGCCCTTTCCGCCACTCTTCATTCATCATGGCCGCGAACGGCGCCCGCAAAAGTACCGCAGCACTCCCCATCCTACCCCTCCATCTCCATGCTGATATTGCTGCCTACAGCGCCCACACCTTCAACGTCTTCCTCAAAGCAAGGCCTAGTAGACCCGAACATCTACAAAGAAGTCTTTTCAGAAAAGGACAAGAAGCCTATTACCATCAAGCTCAAGAAGACAGCTCCGAAGCAGACAGTAGCGGGCAATTGGATGGGAAGTGAGATCATTAGTATGTCGTCCTAACCTCTCCCAAAGCCCATTGCACGCCTCAAGAAGAGCGGTAGGAGCTCGCGAGCGCTGCGGGCAAAAAAAAAGCAACAAACGTCGTGGCAAGGCGCAAGGCTCACAGCCCTCCCAGCTGTCGACACGTCCAAGAAGTCGGACACTGCATCGACAACCCCCTCATCACCGCTAGTCAACCCGCTCGACGAAAAGACGCTCTCGGCATTCCCGACTGGCCGCCCGCTCGAAGACAAGGTCGACACGGTGCAATGCAAGCACTGTCGCCGCCCCGTACTGCGCGCTGCGTCCGTAAGCCACATCCGCGACTGCCTGAACAAGAAGCAGGAGAAACTGAAGAAGAAGAAGGAGGCGAAGGAGGCGAAAGACGCGGCGCTGCGTAAGGAGAAGGGCGAGAAGCTCGACGACGAGGAGGGCTCCATCAAGCACAACGCGCGCAAGAGCGCCGTCAAGGGTGCGGCTGCCGACGTCGACGCCGCGAAGAAAGGCAAGAAGCGCAAGCTAGATGCGGACGCGGAGAAGGCGCCGAACGCCAAGAAGAAAAAGAAGGACGAGCCGAAGCCGAAGACGGCGAAGCCGAAAGGACCGGTCGATGTCGAAAGGCAGTGCGGTGTGGCACTGGCGAATGGTGGCTTCTGCGCCAGGAGCTTGACATGTAAGAGCCATTCGATGGGCTTGAAGCGTGCGGTGCCGGGTCGCAGTCTGCCGTATGATATGCTGCTGGCACAGTATCAGAAGAAGAATCAAGCGAAGCAGCAAAGTGAGCAAACTTTTTTTTTTCACATGTTATATCCAACACTGGAACTGCTTAAATGCCTTTTTCCATTGTCTACGTGTTCCGGCATCGAGCTGGTCCATCTACCAGCTACGCACTACTCAGGAATTCCCTTCTCCCTTTCCTCCTTCCCCCCTCTCATAATCTCCTTTCCTCCCGACCATCCCTTCCCCGTCATGCTCTGTATTTTCCATTCCGCATCGGATCTTCCTCACAAAACAACGCTAACCCCCACAACAGGAGCAGCCATTGACGCCAACGCCCCGCTAGCAGACGACCTGGAGCCCCAAGGCGCCGTCGACTCAGACGAGGAGCGCGACGCCATCATGGCCGCCATCGCCAAGTCGCGGCCCCGGCCCCTCGCCACCCGCACCTTCATCTCCACCAAGAGCAAGTACCAGTACATCCGCATGAAAGACATGCTGCACAACGCGCTCGGCGGTGCCCGCGGCGCGGGGCTCTTCTCGACCGCAGGGCCCGGCGACGGCGGTGGTGCTGGTGCTGGTTCTGGTGCTGGTGCTGGGCGTGGCATGCTGGGCCTCGGTGTCGCGACGGGCGGCGAGGGGTTTGCGGCTACGGGCGCGGGACCGGGACCGGGGACGGGGAGCGGGTTCGCGACGCCGCTGAGCGCGGGGCTGGACGGGCCGACGCCGCAGTCGCTGCAGTCGCAGGTGCAGTCACAGCAGTCACAGCAGCAGCAGCAGTCACAGCAGCAGCAGCCGGGGTCGAGGCGGCAGAGCCTTTTGGCGGGACAGGCGGCGGCGGGTGTGGCGGGGGGTGGTGGGCCGAGGCAGATACTACCCGGGCAGTTGCCGCCGCCGTCGGGTGGACAGCGCAAGGCGAGTGTGGCGAGTGTGGCTAGTGTTGGGGGTTCGTGAGGTGGGTAGGGAGAGAGCGGGTGCAAGAGGGGCGAGTTGTGCATTGTGACTGGCGTTTGGGTTTAGTAGAGGAAGGAGGGATATGCGAGACATGGGCGTGCTGCTCAGGAGGCTATCTATTTATTCGAATGGCCCGTATTTGAGCTAGGCCTGGGGACTGGGATGGGTGCAGGCGTTTGGATACCTTTTGGGGTAGACTTTTCGGTTTTCTTGCTGCTGGATGCAAGTTGGGATAGTGATACCCCCCGTTATTTTTTTTATGGATTATGGGAGGTCCTTTGGTACACGAGGACTAGAAAAGAGGGAATGTAATCGTGGTGTCCTGATACGTGGCTGGATATGTGAGTGGATTTATCGTTTGGGGTGCTGTGAAGTGCAACATCTCTGTATGCGATGGTTTGATTTGATCGCGTTTGATCAGATTCATGATGGCCAAGAGAGATATATTACCGGTCATACTTCCCTGGCTCCCTGGCTGTGGATGGAAGGAGTACAGTGCATGGTGGGATTTTTGGATGGACGCGTTCTTGGGAGTTAGGTTGGGATGGGCACTGCAATAGGATGCTGGAAGTAGCTGATGCTGCGAGTTTGTATGCTTGGGAGTCTCTATGCTTGGGAGTCTCTATGCTTGGGAGTCTCTATATTGAGGGAAAATATGGAGACTCAACCTTGCGGGTAAGGATAAGGGTAAGAGCAAGGAGGATGTGGAGAAATGGTACTATAAAGAGCGATGGGAGAGGGCTTAATCGTTTCGGTCTGTGCCTCAATGGCATCCCACAGTCACTACGGTGCGTCTTGACTTGCTATGGCTGTTAAATTGGAATATGCAGGTTCTGTTTAGTCGATCTTAATTTTCGACATATCGCCTTGATTAACGGAGAATCTGGTCAGAGATCGTCCTCCAGCAGGCTCGTATGGCACGTTGTATCCTGGGGTTACCAAGGGCATACCTGAGAGAGTGCGGGATTTACTAGGCATGATGATAGCTAGAGTCTTACAAGCGTTAAGGCTGGTCACTAAGCACCGCATGCTGCTGCAAGAAACAGGTCTTTTCTGTGCTACGAAAACAACCTGGACAAGAGAGCCTCTGCGAAAAGTGCTACGCACCTAGCGCTCGACAAAACCAATCAGGCGAAGATTACCACCACACGTCGGCATATCAGATGTGCTTCGTGCAGATCCAGTATCAAAGCAGACTCCATGAGAGGCCTCACTTGCGACTCTAGTCGTCCATGTCGAGAATCCCCATATCCGTACCTCTGTGCCCTTACTGTTTTAACAAAAAAAAGAGCAAATCAAATTGCACGCTCTCAATGTCCACATTAGGCAATTCCACAAGATAGAATCGACTCCGCCGCCGTCCGTGCTACGAACCAAAACTGCGAGAAAACTCATGGAGGAGGATGTACCCGGGCGTTGGCGGACGCGGATGGTACGCAAAAGGTAACACTGACGCTGGTTGATGTTATAGACAAGCAAATAGTCCAGAACGTCCCGTGCTCTAGCTATATGGTATTGGATTATGCTTGGGGGGGCGTTTCTAGCCTCAAATTGACGAAAGACAACCGTTACAACTTGGAACAACATGGAGCATTACTTTAATACTTGCGCATAGACAGTGTTTTTATCCATATTCAATATTGATTAGAAAATATTGAATATTGAATATTGACGTTCAATATTCAATATCAATATGAAATGTGTCAATATTCAGTATATTGAATATTGAAGATTTTTAAAGGTAAGATGGTAACCAAAGCTTTGATTCCTCTGTAGATGTGACTCTGGCCTTTGAGCGATACGTGCGCCTTCTTAATTTAGTAGGTAGCCCCATACAAATTTAAAATATCTGTTGGTAGGGGGGGGGTACTTGGGGCAGTCTCTTTGAGCTCAGCGGCGTGTCACGTGACAGCGCGCGGGCCATCGTGTAGATACCTTCTCGGGGCCATCGTGTAGATACCTTCTCGGGGCCATCGTGTAGATACCTTCTCGGGGCCTTCGAGCCCCTGAGCTTCTTCCTCATAGAGTATCATATGTATCATTCCATCAGCCTGCTCAGTGCCCTGACAATATCCAACCATTGGATCAAGGCTTACCTGTCATCGCGCACGGTATCTTCAAAATTTGAACTCCTGTATACACTCAAGATCCAAACAACGCCATGCCTCCCTTATCTCCTATTGATATTGATGACGACACCGAGGCCTCCTCTGCCCTTTCTGAGCTTGATTCTGATCAGTTTACTCACTCCGCCGATAATGAAGCCTCCAGCGACTCTACCGCGAGCTCCTTAAATGCATCTACCTCCCAACTGCCTCGTAAAAAGCGGAAGCTTACTGCTACTTCTACGTGGTCTCTCTCTCGCGATCCACTTCCTCATGAGCCTTCCCGCGATGGCAGGAACAAGATCTGGTATTGTTCAATGTGCGAATGGGACTCTGCCTCTTTGACATCTGCTCGCGCCCACCTTGGTAAAAAGCATGGTATCCAAGTAGAAGCTGGAGAGGTTAGGGCCAAGAAACTTCGACAGGAGCGCCTTACAAATATAATCAATAAGTTAGGAGACTCAAAGCAGGTGGAGCGCGAGGGGCAGGAAGAGAAGATCCTTCGAGAAGCCATTAATCGCGATGCCTTCAACGAGGCTCTCGTACAGCTTATCACCATTCGAAATCTACCGTACAATGCAGCTACCTGGCCAGAGCTTCATGCGTTACTTATGACGGTTAATTATACTGCGGAGGAAGTAGCAATTAATGCGGTTGGAACTATACCAAAGTTGATTGAGCAATCCTTCGTGGTGCATCGCGAAATACTAAAATCAAAGCTTCAAAACTCTCTCTCAAAAATCCACTTCTCAATTGATATGTGGACGTCACCAAATCACCGAGCTTTTCAAGCGATAGTTGCTCATTTTATAGACGCAGATACGCGGGAATTACAGAAGGCTCTACTTGCTCTACCAGAGCTCCCCTCACATGGTGGTGAAGACCAAGCCGCTGCCTTTCTTCAAGTCGCTGAGCAATACAATATTTTGGGTAGGATTGGCTATATATGCGGTGACAATCACGGCTCAAACGATAAGATGTGTCGCCTTATATCTGAAGGCCTCAAGGCTAAAGGACTGCCAAATTGGAATCCTACTCACCACCGAATTCGATGCAGCGGCCACATCGTCAACCTTGCCCTCCAGGCCTTCCTCTACCTCAAAGACAAAAACGCGATTGACGAAGCCGTACGGCAGCTGGAAGTTGATGAGAACTCAACAATTGATAAGAAGCTCGCGCAACAAATGAAGGAGGCACAGGCTGCAGGATGGAGAGAGATTGGTACACTAGGCAAAGTTCACAACCTTATTGTACACATTCGAGCTTCAGAGGCTCGCTGGAATAGCTTCAAAACTCTCTGCGGAAGGTCTATTCCTTTGGATAATGATACTCGGTGGAACTTGTGGTATATTGTACTTGAAGCAATCCGAAATGATAAGGTTCAATCAGCAATTAACGCGTATGCGACGAAGTGGTATAAGGAAGTCAAAGACGACTTCCTCACGCCCGAGGACTGGCTAATCATTGAGGACACGTACTCTTTCTTAAAGCCGTTCTACGAGATTACATTAATGAATCAAGGCGACTTCTCATCAATTGACCAAACTCTCTATACTATGGACATACTTATCAAGCACTACGAGCGATCAAAGGTAAGATTTCTAATTGAAATCAAGGCTCTGCTAATTAGTGATGTCATAGGATCGATATCGCCCAAATCAACGACTTCTTTCAGCCATTATCACCAGCTGGTACGCCTTTGATAAATACTATAAGCTCACCGACGAGACTCCCGCGTACGCCGCGTCAATCCTCCTACATCCTTCGCGTCGCAAAACCTATATTACAAGGCACTGGAACAAGAAGTGGCATAAGGCGTCATTTGACGCAGTGAGGAAGTTATGGGAGGACGAATATATGCATCGCGAAATCGAACCAAGGCTCACCTCTACCAATCGCTCTACAGAGCCTTCTGAAACGGAGCTCTACATGCGCATGCTTGACGTCACCGGTAGCGTAGAAGACGAATATGAAGACTTCATTAAAGCGAAGCCTACCTCAATACAAGGCACGGCGCTGCAGTGGTGGCTTGATCCAACGCGCCAAGCTGATTACCCACGGCTCTCTCAAATGGCTATTGATATATTGTCTATACCGTCTATGTCAGCAGAGGCCGAGCGAGTCTTCTCAGGTGGCCGTCGAACAATTACATGGGACCGTATGAGGCTTGGCAGTACGAATATTGAATATACAGAGTGCCTAAAGAGTTGGTTAAGAAGCCATATTACAGCCGGTGGTAGGCTTGTAGCCACAGATATAGTAGCTGAGGTTCTTGAGCATAGAGGACTCGCGGAGCGATCGACTACAACACCAAGCCAAGTATCATCAGGTTGACGATATCAGTGAGATATCGGTCGAATTTTAAAGCTCCGCAGAGCCCGATTATCATAAGAACACCATGCGAAGGCTCTATATATAGAATTCAATATTCAATATTCAATAATCTATCAATATGAGTGAGCGATTCAATATCAATATCAATACGGCCTTATATTGATATTGAATATGGATAAAAACACTGCGCATAGAGATCAGATCTCTCAAGTTATTCAAGACGCTATGGATCTTGTCTCTGCCCTAGGAGAGAGACACCTTTGGGTCGACACGCTTTGCATCGTGCAAGATGACGAAGAGACAAAGCATGACCTCATCTCGAAGATAGACGTCATTTATGCCGGAGCCGTTGCCGTGATCGTGACCCTAGTATGCAAAGATTCAAACCCGGATATTCCAGGCGTGCGACGCAGGACTAGGATTCTGCGGCCAGCTGCTGGCAGAATGGTTCTATCAGGCTCGAGAAAGACCCATCCGTCAACGAGTCGTTTGAGAATACTACATACGAAAGCCGAGCGTGGACATTCCAGCACAGGATGTTGTCTCGAATGTGTCTTTATTTCTCAGGGACAAAGATATATTTCCAATGCCGCTCGGGGATATGGTCAGAAACCGGCAAACTCCAAGATGAAACACAGCTTCGGGGTTTGAACCCGCTTGCATGGTCACAAGAAACACGTAATTGCAGTCATATGGGTATTAGAGGGGCCTGGCTGGAAGGATTCGAGCTTTACCGTGCTCTCGTTGAAGCATACACAAAGCGACAGCTATCATATAGCGAGGACATCGAGTACGCTTTCTCTGGGATCACAGCAGCTTTAACCAAGCGATTCGGGTGGAATTTCATCAGCTGCCTGCCCGAATCCTTAATCGTCTACACCTTACTATGGACTCCATCTTATAAAGCCAACCGCCCACTGATATCGGATAATCAGGCCGACATGCAGGGCAGCAAGCCTTTCCCTAGCTGGTCCCGGACTGGATGGACTGGTGATATTAATTACGGTCTGGTGCAGTGCACGGGATGTCGTTCAACTTCTTGCGTCGGTCCACTCAGTCATGATACTTCAGGGCCATATACCCCATATCTTCGACCGAAAAATAGCCTACAGTTCCTTGGATATTGCATGGCATTGCGGGATCAATTCACATTCGTCAACTCCGTACTAGAGCAAATTTCAGACCATTCCCTTTTGTTGCCGTCGTTGAGCTCTCAGAAGGACTCAGCCTTGCGGATTGTTTTATGGTATCCAAGAAGAAGATCTGGCTGACTTTGATCACTCCGACCTGAGATTCATTCTGTTTTCTAAGTGGGCGTCTAAAAGCCGTCTCCAAGAGCCGTAGAGGATGCGCACGGCGGATAAGTTTCGACGTATGTTCGGTCATTTATTAGCCGCGCTCGCATACGTAGATACTAGTGAGGCCGAAGATTGGTGCTTGCTGAATGTTTTTGCTCGTTTCCGGGATCATGGTAAAGCGAAACGCCTGGCAGTCGGTCAACTACTAGAGGGTGCGTTGGCGGCCAGGAGAACAAGAGCTAATAATGCTCATATAAACTCGTGGTCATTTCTGGTCTGGGAAGTCGTAGGAGTGGTGGTAGTGAGAATCGGCACTTCAGGGAAACATATTGATCATGTAACCGTATCTTGAGTTGCGCTCAGTATTTCGGAGTATTTGTGGATAATTGAGAGAAATCATACTGCTGAATGCATAGGGAATCATAAGTGTTGCTAAAGGCGTTGAAAATGGTGGAGGAGGGCATGAAGAGGTGGGGAAGGGGGACTTGGACTTAGAGGATATGGCGCTGCCTGTGAAGAGAAATGGACGCCGCAGGAAAAGCTGAAAAAATAGAGAGAGAAGTAGACCCCAGAGTTCCCACTGACAGGAACAAAATGCCAAAAAGAGGAAAAGCGGGCACACGTGGAACGTTCTAGGCAGATATTGTGTATTCAAAATCCGGTCAGTTAGCTTTCCGAAATGCTAAGTCACTACTAACAGTAGCCAGAGCATGAGGCTGCCGAAAATCCCTTATCAGCAGATCCATTTCAACCCCCGACAACTGTGCATAAATGGGTTATCTGATTGTCTGACAGCTGTGCCTCCCTGCAGTCTTAAAAAGCCTAGCCCGAATTATCGTGGCATGCATGAAGAGGTAGGCAGTGATATACCAACGTTTCACAATTATTCTATGTCGCAGGATCAGCCCATGAAGGAAATTCTGGTCGTACTGGTTTCCTGAAAATGGCTGGAAGGGGTTCTTTCTCCTAATACCCTTGCAATCAGTAACCAGTTGTTGTGAGGATACCTCTGGGTGGATACTAGGATGCTTCGTGCTTTGTCGGTATAGGTATTCAGAGCATACGTTCGGGGATACGCGGGAGGTATCATTTCGGGTAAGCGTTTTAGAGCTACTAGATTCGCTTTCCTGGAAATCTGTGATAGAACTGGATGTTTTTAATTCTCACATAGTATGAACTTAATACTCAGAGGAAGAGCAAGAAAATAAGCTTAACGTTACGACAATCGTAATAATCTAGAGCGCTAATAATTATCACACCTTGTTTGTATTCAGTTGTTACCTCCCTGCCATGCTTCTAACGAAAAAGTTGTGTTATGGAGCATTCATCATATTGTAAAAAACTTGGCTCTAGGCTAGTTAGACCACTGTATTGTCGTACGATGTTATTAGGGTTAGTGTTGCAAAACTATTGTCGACTGTTCGCATGTGCAGATAGCACCAACACGAACCTAGCGGCCAGGGAAAGCTTAGAAAGTGGCTTAAACCAGCTGAGAAGCCTCGATTCCTGAGACCAGAGAATATTCAGAACAGCGAAGCAGCATCTGGGCACGTGAATTAGATGAGGGGGCGGCACAGTCAAGGCATGCAGTAGCTGCATGAACTTTGCTGCGACCAGATTTGATAGGGTGAGGCACGGTTTCGTGTAACACTATGTTTAACTTTCGAAGTTTGGCCTACTAAATACCAAGACGGTTTCAAACGGCGGGGGTAGCTCGAGGTTATATTCCCTAAGCAAAGGCATTCCTTGAACTGAATGAAACAGTGAAGCGAATATCTTGGCGTATAGATAAGAATTAATGAAAGAAAACAATGAATTTGACTGAACAAAAATGCTGTGGTACTTATGAAAGAAAGTTCTGAAGATAGCGAAAGAAAACGAGGCCCCTCCGCGGGCTTTCCCGAGGCGTCGCGGACCTAGACCAATACACCGATCTATTTCTTCTTTCCCACTCTGCTGTGCTTCTGGACTCATAAGGCCGGGGTACCGCTAGATAGCAGTCCCTTTCATCGACCATGGCGTGCCCGATCCATGGAATCTAGAATTGTCGCCAGCAGATCGACAGCTGTCAGGTAGTCGATCCAGCAATTTGAAGGATGTCCTCGCCAAAGTCAGGTACACGCCGCATGGGGTCCAGACTCTGTTTGTTGGGGCAACCCCCATAGCTAGGACGGGTCGGGCCAATTGCAATAAGTTGGGTCCACTAGCATCTACAACTTACCCCATTGACGCAGTCTGCAGGGAAAAGCATCAGTGGGCAGCTCGTCAAGTGCTGAAAGCTAGGATGCTAGTTCCGCCACAATCGACGCCTCAGTCGCTGTCACCTCTATCGCACTTGACGTGAGAATATGATTTTGCTTTTTCCTGTCTCCAATTAATCAGACCCATTGCGAGAAAACTGACATGTCACTTACTGCTAACTACACTAAAACCAATGCTGGCCCTAAAAACGGACGGCGGTAGCATATAATGCATCTGCCCGACGTAGCATCATCCCGGATTGCATCGGGATCATGCCGCATAACGTGGCCGAACCATTGCGTGGGCCTTGACGTGGGGCTCGACTTCATTGACAGCTTACCGTGATCTCTGGAAGTAGGCGGGAGCACTCGGCGGCAAAAGTTTAAAGAATAACCTTTTCAGTAGCACCGACTTCGAGGGGTTAGCTGCCTTTGCTTCAAAAGCTGCCTGCACCAGTCAACCTCGAAACGGCCTTTGGACGTACTCAGATTTTCATACTAACACTACGCCCCCCCCCCCTCGTTGCAGATGGTCGTGGCTTACGCAGCGAAACGAAACTGATGATTAGTTGAGAGTTGAGCCCGAAATCTCGCATCTCCTGATCTTCGAACTTGCGAAATTTTGAGTAGCGTGTTGCAGCTCAAAGTTCGATATGGTTGTAGGACGGTCATATCCGTAGTTCCGCAAGCTCACCTTAAACACAATAGAGAAGTTCCGTAGACTTGTCTTGGTTCAGGATGTGTTTCTCAAGCTGGCCCGCAATTAAAATAAAACGGATGGAGTCTCACCTCGTTGCGCCTGGACAAGATGGATAGATTCGGAAGGGTTGGTAAGGTCATTGGAGGCCGTGCTTTTAGCGATGCTGCAGATACTGATGGCTGAACATTCCCGACCGGGCTTGTGGCCAAGCTGCAAGATTCGCGGCGGGGGGAGTACCTTTGTTTCGATCAATCTGGGACGTAGGTCGATCGACAGGCCCCTACTCTGATGGCGTTTCTGCGCATCTTCAAAGCTAGGAGAGTCGAACATATGCTGAAGCTCTCTAGCCTAGATTGGGAGATCCGTGTGAGAATTCAACGCTCTTGGCGTGACCGTGCTTGTGTAGTGCAGTAGCTTTCCAGAAGAGTTGAGGCGTTACGCCAAAAGACGGGGTCCAAACAAGCGGAGAAGTAGGGGCAGGGTCTCCTGCAATGGTATAGAGGTCATGATTGCCGAGCAGAGAAACCTCTGGCAGCCTGGAAGGGTTGAATGTTACACATCCCCGAAATAACACCTTTAGTCCAATTATGCATTCCTTTGGTCAACTCTCGTTATATCATCGATGCATACAATGGAATTAGGTGTACAGTCAACTGCTCAGTATTACAGTGTTCATGCACTCCAGGACAAGTGGGTCCTGTTCAAACGTAGTTCGATATTCCGAATAAACCTTCACAATCTGCTAAAGGTATTCATTTTTCAAGGCTCTGCGATGATGGATGCATTGAAGAGGCGGTCTGCAACAACGGGGATTGGTTCCAAGCTTTCAGCGGACCAGATAGCGATTGAGTAACCTGAACTGCGACAAGAAGGATGATTCGACGAAGACTTGCATTGTAGTGATGTGGGCAGTGTTATGGTGTGAGGGGTTTGAACTTCTGAGAGGTCATTTTCGAGGGCTGTAGGCGACTTCTGCACTCCTTCCGTCTGCGGTGTTGGCGTCAAATCACCGTCCATAGCCCATGGATGCATGTCCCATCCACCCCGGCGGGGGTTGACACCCAATCTTGAGCTACCTTACATCCCTCTTCTACTCCCTAGGACTTCGAGGTATAAATATTGACACGATTAGTCAATGCTTCGAAGCAATCGGGACGGCCTGGATATCCTTCATCTACAGCCGATTTAGTCAATCATACACATCTTTGTTCTTAAAACTCGCCATCATGAGAGGCCTCGAAGGTATGTCAAATCCATACTTGGCTCCAGAGGAGATGCTGAGTAGCAGAAATCCAGGTCCTCATGGAAGTATCGAATCTCTAGGTTCCCTTGACCGGAGCACACGCATCGGAGAAATGCATACCTCGACATGCTCACGAGACTTGTCCAACTTCGACGGATGTATCCCTGACCTGGCCAAGATGAGCCTTGAAACCATAGCCCCAGGATGCACGAATCCACAAAGCAACGCCACGTTGTCCATTTGGTTGTCAAGAAAGCGCGGGGTACAGAGTGCAAAGCCGGCTGGCGAACCCTCACGAGACTCACATGGTCTGGCTGAATATGACTCGAGTAGCTCCAAGTTCTGGAATGCCATCAATGCCACTAGGACAGTTCAGAATACGGACACTGATGAATCGACATGGAGCCGAGCTAGCTGTTGCTCGCCGGAGACGACTACTTCATCATTGCCC
>Ga0307515_10003974_pt1 | contig 30837 bp, 31 predicted proteins | sample 17_EM_MG_FD_194513 | JGI IMG/M metagenome (GOLD analysis project Ga0307515, IMG submission 194513) | Populus trichocarpa ectomycorrhiza microbial communities from riparian zone in the Pacific Northwest, United States - 17_EM | ecosystem: Host-associated > Plants > Roots > Unclassified | place...
TCTTCCAAACCTGACATGAACGCTAATGCTTTTCTCCAAGCCTCACTCGTAGCCTCAATACTGAGATGGAGAATTCGTGGTGAAAGTCGGCTCTGTCGTAAGGCTTGACTAGAAAACTGAACTAATTGGCAAGTTCCCCGCAGGTGAAAAGAAGAGGAGCACGTCACAGAGAGGTGATCAAGCTTGGGTGCTGAGACGCCATTGAGCACATCGAGAGGATAGCCTTGGAATGTCAAATGCTTGCAGTTCGGGAGGGTGGTGCTGAATGCGTGCTGAATGTGACGATGACGTGGAAGGAGAAGGGTGCAACTCTCGAGAGCATGAAAGGTCTTGCCACCCATCCACTGAATGGAGACACCTCTGAGGCTGAGATGACGGAGTGTGTGAACAAACGGTAAGTCGACATCATTGGGAAAGGAGAGATGAGAAGCAGTAAGGGATTCCAGTTGATGTAGGTGAGGTAGAAGGTCAACTGGGATGCGCAACCCCGGCTTATCGAGGGAGAGGGAGAGCACTTTGACGGAATGGAAGATTGTGGAATAGGTAGGAGTAAGGAACGATATCACATTCGGTGAATTTATTTCCACTGTCGTGAGCTCTCGACTGGTTGATTTGCCGAGAATGCGCAAAAGATGGTCGAGGAGGGGTGACGTCTCGCAAGCGCACTTGATCCTGAATGTTCTAATGCGGTTCATGACAGCATCCGAGCATCGTTGGAGTCCACTGTTCACGAGGTGTTCAGGAAAGTCGGCCTGTGGTGGGAACGTCTCGACTACGAAGCTTCGCCATCGGTCGGTTGCTTCAGTGGCAGCGAAAATAGCCTGGTAAGCACCTTCTGATGGGGTGAAATGGCCACGGTCGATCTCCGTATCAACTAGTACATCCAAAACCAATTGGTTCCTTCTCAACTTGGTTGTGACAGCATCCTTTGGGGTTGTTGTGCCCAGCTTGAGTGAAGCCCAGATACCAGTGACGACGTCATACCAATGTTTACATACGAGCATCAACGCCAAAGGTGAATCGCTCGCTTCGTCGATGATAAGGAGTAGAATTTTATAGAGCAACTCTGGTGGAAGGCGGGTGATGGGTGTAATGATTTGGATCAACCACCAATATTGTTGTGTAGTGTGTGAGCGGTGGTATAGATGATATGCGAGTATACGACGATGGTCGGGTTCAATGGAGTAAATGATGTCCTTCAGTTTCGAATCTGCCAATACATCGTCATATGTTAATGAATGCGCCTTCAAGGGCCACACCCTTGCCCCCAACGCTTGTGCCAGCGCCTCCACCCGCACCACCGCCTGAGGCCCTACATGTCGCCATGCCTCTGCTCGCGCGCGCGCCTCCGCTCGCGCCTGTAGCGCTCCCGGCCGCAGTTGCGGCGGCGGCGGCGGCAGTCGCGGTCTCCGCAACCAGTTCAAGATCTCTTCCAGCGGTGACGGTGGCGGCGACGAGGGGGAACCACCCTGCAACGGCCTCAAGACCTCCCTCAGAGGTGGCGGTGGCGACCGATGCGGCGGAGAGAATGACGAGAACTCATCCTTGCGTCTGGCTGGGGTGCTCGTGTCCCCAATACTTTGAAGGACATTCTTGTGCATGGTTGGTTTGAACTTTGGGCTTTGAAGAAGTGGGGTTTGTAGGGTTGACCGTGTTCGTCATCATGTTTATAACCTTATGAAGGGCTTTACATGCACAACGACAGACGATTTCCGTGTGATGACCACGCCCAAACCACGCCCAAACCACGCCCAAACCACGCCCAAACCACGCCCAAACCACGCCCAAACCACGCCGGGTTTCCTGTCTCGGGAAGGAGACGTACTGGGGTAGAGGAAGCATTCACTGGGGTTGGTGGGAAGGCCCAGAAATATGATATACGACCACCAGGTACGTTGCGGTTGTGTGAATGTACCCAGAAGTGGAGAATCCGCGGCCGAGTTTGGGGACAAAGCCGAGTCAGACTCACCATCGTCATCAGAAGAAGAAGACGAACCTGCAGGAGATATCCCAAATAGACCAAGATACAACACACCGAAGAAAAGACCTGGACTTAACATGCATACAGCATCATAGAAAACGACTTCGCAGTCGGGTTGTTTCATCTTCCCACTGATAAATGGCCTTAAGTAGAGAGAGAAGACTAGCAGGGCCGATCAATAACTGGCGAGCCCTGGCCTATGGAAATGGACTCACGTTTCAGGCCGACTCTCCTCATACACGAAGGTGGCAATACTCCCCCCGACCTCAGGTGCATTCTTGGAAGGTCTTTGAGATAGTGTCACGTTCACGACACCTGGACTAGCTGATGGAGGGAGGCAGCATCGCAGAATACGGGAATCGTATCTCCTCTGTCGGATACTGAGGATTAATTCGAAATGGGCAGTGATACCAGGCGTAACTTATGGCACGAGCCCAATTATCTCCAAAGCATACATAGAGTGGAACAGCAGGAAAGCTTTCACCGAATAGAACGATCTGTTTCCTTCCTGTCGTAGGACCTCTCTCTGGGACCACCTCCTCCAGTACAGTTGCACCCGTATTCTGATTTATACCCTCATTGCAGGAGAGTCGATTTGCACTTGTGACGTCTCGGGCGGTGTGGAGACAACAGGAGCGCTGCCTCCCTGCCCTGAAGGCACAACTGAAGGTGTAATAAGAGCCCGAGATACCTCCGATGAATCTTGCTCGGGTATTCTGGAAGACTAGTTTATGCTACGCCCACAGTGAGGCTCACCCGTGGTGGGTCCAAGTGAGCGAGGAACTGATGCATTCTCACAAGACATAGCGGGGAGGATCTGTTCGCTATTTGGTGACGCACTTGTACGTGTACCAAAGTCAACGACGGGGTTACCGTTGCTCGCGAGTGGTAGAGAGTCCACATGGTGTAAGGAACCTAACACAAGTATCAGACCCGTTCCATATCAAATTCATACCATACCCATACCATGGGAGCTGAGTCCTAATTCTGTGAGTTGAACAGCCTGTTGTGAGGTATTTGTCGTGAGGGGCGGAGCATTGGCGGGTGTAGAATCGTTGATCCAAAGGGAGGCATCGGCAGCCGGAAGGTTCCAAGTTGTAGGGTCTCCCCAGTCGGGCTGTTGACTGCTGTTGCCTAAGGTCGACAGAGTGAGAGAAGGAGCAAAGGACAAAGTACTGAATTACTGGTTTGTCGGATATCCCCAGTAAGGATCCACACATGAGAGGTTATCAGTTCTTGAGCGGTTACATTGTCGACGTGCTGAGGTTCCTGGGCTGAAGGATTGACGGAGGGATGAACAGCAGGAGCGATGCGTGGACCGGCTAAATATGTATGGATGCCAGATACCAGGGGGCCATTGCGGTGTAAAGTACAATAAATACTAGGTCGTCGAGCAGTCACCCCTCTGACGGAGCGCTTTGGCGCTCCGCTGGTGGTTTTCCTTTTCCCGAGATATTGAAAAGCAATGGGAGTGGCGTACGGTCGATGATGGTACCCTGGTAATCTCAAAGAACGGCGTCGGCGCTACTGTCGTCGACTTGTAGGCGATGGAGTGGGTATCCTCCGCGGGCGCTGGTTGTCCTCCTCGCGGCTAAGGTCGTCGGCGGCAGGCGACAGCTCCCAGGTAACGCCAGGCGTCCTCCGTTTTCTCAGGCCAGTCTGCTTGGACCCTTCTACCTGCCTGCCCTGCCAATCCATCATGGCCTCAATGGGGTCACGTATATAATCAACCACCCCCACTTCACCCAACGCAAGAATCTCCGGCCGTGGACTATGACGAAGGTTATCAGTACTGGCACCAATAGATGCGGCTGTGGTGCTATGGCCACTAGAGAAGGTCGATTCAGCGGGCTGGCGAGTTGCATCAGCCTCAAGTGTTTGACTATTCGACATCTCGGCATTCGGTAAAGCTGCATTTGTTTGGCGTGCATTGTAAGCACCCAGGATTATAAGCCGGACATCCTGCGGTGGGTATGAGGCACTTTTCAACTTTTGGTGCAAACCACGTACTGTCATTCGCTGAAACTTTTGCTTCAAGTCCTCCTCAAGTTCCTCCAAGCGCCGCAAACAGGGATCGGCCCGAAACAAAGCAGAAATCCTGGACCATAGACTGTCTTTGGTCTCGGATGGAGGGAGAGAATATCCCGAGGTCCGGCTGAGTGTCGATGGGGAACGCGTAGCGCTTTCTGAAAAGGCACTGTCTATTGGTGGGTAATGCATAGTGGTTGAGGGCCTATGCGCTTGAGGAAGAAACGCCTGCGTGCAGCGGCCAACATCAGTGATATTCGAGACATGCCCTCGTACCTCGTTTCTGGTCTTTGTGCGTGCTATAGTGAGTCTGGAGTAGATAGCTTGAGCGAGTGGGGATGGATCTTCACTGCTTGATCGCGAAAACCCACGGATGCAATGGTCGCTCAATGCGAAGTCGGTTGGCTCGTGTTAGCAAGGCCATTCCCTAAAAAAAGGGATTTGTGCAGAGTATTGTACCATCTACGGCCAACCGATAGATAACGCAGAGTCGCAATGGTGAAACCTTGACACGTCAATGAAGAAACATGGACGCAATGCGGACCTCATCATAGTCTATCAGTGGTAGACACGAGCTAGTCGGACATCCGTCGAGTTCCAGTAGAAGGTGAGGTTAAGTTCCAGTCGCGCATTTTTGAGGCTGGACAGTTTCGACACTCAGATCCCAACGCCAAGTAGCACCACGCAAGGTTGTTTCAAAACGCCAGGAATACTCACTAGAAGCTTGCTTAGTTCCTCCAGTACCATTCCACGTGACCCAATCGGCGTATTCGATGAAATTCCCGACGCCAAAGCAAGGGAGGGTCCACACATCGTCTTGGTGTCGTCAATGGGCCAGACATGGACAAGTGCTGCATAGGCCTCTGGTCTGTTCTCATTATTTCCATCGTCTGTCGCCCCTTTCCTGGGGCCGATCGAACAAGCTGACGCTCCTTCCCCAGTCGTATAGTCTGTCAACGTGTACCCCGACTGGTGATACGACTGTTTAGTATTATACCAACCCTTCCAATAGCGTAACCTTGTCAACAGATTATTTTCCGTTTGTCTCGACACGTTCGAAGATCAAGTGGTCATGTTACGCCACTTCCGTCCTACGCCCTCCTAATTAATTGCTATGATGCCCCTTGGGAATCCACAGTGCGACTTGCAGCCGCTCCTCTTGGTCCCTCCAATATCAAGTCAGCCCAGAGCCATGAACAACTACGTATTGCTACCTTATAGAGGGCAGTGATCCAATACCATCGATCTGTTGGTAATGACATTTCTCGAGGGTGTATCCTCCGAAGCGTTACGCTCGGTAAGATGAGAAGAAAGCGTGCGGTTACACCGGAGGCTCTTCAGGCGAGATTTATCATGCTCTCCCCTTGTTTGACGTGTTCGAAGCAAGAGATCCATTTATCGGCCATGCGCTGTTGGCAGTCAAGGTAGGTGGAAACACCCCAAAGGTGCGTCGCAGCACTTCAAGAGGTATCATTTTGAGTTGGATGTGCAGTGTATATAATGGTGAGCGCGCTGATTAATGTCAGGGAAGTATATTCTAATCATTCTTCTTCTGTTGCTTGGGACATGGTCACGTTATCAGAGAAGTCATCACCGCTATGCCGCCCCGCGATCTGCGACGCAGGAACCCCTGATTTAGTGTGTATCTGGAGAACCTTTAACAAAAGTATCTTTCCACGTTCTGAAATTATCTGCTCGAGCTTCGAGGTACCGGTTTATATACTTAATCGACATGATCTTCAAAATATTCATGGAGATTATTAGGCCCCAAAGGGTTCCGGCTGAGAGGGCCGCGATCACTCAAAGGGTGCGCTCCTCAACGGCCGTTTTCCATCCTACTAAGCATAGTTGTATTTTATTCAGTCGGCCTAACACTCCATAACGCCCTAAGCTCAATGTAATGTTAGGAACAATGGATCGGAGGCAGACCTCTCGTGAAGCATTGGAACAGCAGTGAGATGGTGAGGATATATTAAGATAATATTGCCAAGTCAAGTGAAGTCGAGTATGCCCTCACGAGACAGCCTACTATGGGCATTTTTGCTGGTGATTCGTGGGGTCAATTTGAATGAGAAACGGCGGCTGCTAGAAGACGGGCATCGGTTAGTTCCAACCAGCGCACGATTATGCGGAAAGGCCGATACGTACCATGGGTTTCCGCTGGCGGTATGCACAGATGTGGTGAGCGATCGACGTGCTGGTCGCTGATGTCGAAGCGCTTCGTCTATGCACCGTGTGGAATAGGCGCGGCACGTCTCATACTTGCATCCGTAGGTACCACCGTTATGATTTTTGATGAATACTTTATACGAATGCGCCTCTTCGGGGCAATTGTGGTCTCTGATGCAAGGTTCCAGTTGATCGTTTCTGAGTCAAGCCGACGCGTTGAGGATCTTTTCAAGCGTCTGGAGATTTACGTCCATACTCGCGCGATCTACGTTGTGTTCGATGGCAAAACCTCTATGACGAACGTAGCAAGTTGTTGGGATCATGGTCGACCTCCTGGGCTAGAATGTACGATTTTTGTTATGCTCCGCTTCGACCTCGTCGCTATGATGGTTCATTTCAATTTGGCGACCCAATGTACATGCCAGGGTTTGATTTCCTTCGATTCTATATTTGTACTCACCACCGTAGACCAAGAGCCTGGGCGTAAGTGATTGTGTTGACGAACTAGGGCGCAGCTCAGAAGGAGGATCGAAAAAGCTGTGAGTCTTCCTGCCTCGAACTGCGCACTTTAAATACAAGATAAGTTACAGTTACACATTCTATATGTTGAGGTTGTGTATGCGGGTCGGATGCGGGTGGTAAATGGTAAATGGGGAATGGAAATGGAGAGTGACCAAACAGACCTAATAAGGGTGACGCGGCAATCAACAAACAAAAGCTAACAGATTGTCGGTGCACGGGCTTGAGGATGCTGATGGTTATTATTGGTGGCAATGGATTTAGAGCTGAGGAAAGCCTCAGCACGAACTAGGAGGTCAGAATAGAAGAAATGCGGGCCAGGGTGGTGTTTAAGGTCAAAACGTGATCGATGGCAACCATGGAACGGACAAACCAGTCGCAGTCGCGGTCTCTGGGACACAATGGTCGCGCTTGGCACGCTCCTTTCTAACCGCCCTTTGTTGTCAGTCCGGAAGTGCTTGTCGGCCGGGCCGGCCACGGATTTCCATCCTGAGACCAATACGGGAATGGGGAAGCAGCAGTAGATGGATTGGCCGCTCGATGCTAGCTGGTTGGGACACCAGGGTCGTCCGCCACTGGCTCCATCTTAATTCTCCTCGCAGAGCCAATCGGAGTTCATGAACCAAGTATCAAGGATCCGCCTTGGTTCTTCATCGGAGAGGGAGGGAGTTGACATTCAAGCACCCGTATCAGAGGAGGTGAAGGGCAAAGGAGGCGCTGCGCTGCCTGGACGGCATGTGGCGTGGATGATCGACAAAGCCGTGGGCAAGGAAGTGTATGGAAAGGTTGAGAGGAAGAGCAAATCAGGACTCACCTTCTGACGCTCCTGAGAGGGTTAACCTGCTCGGCAGCGATATCGAGCTGCGCTGGTTGGGGACACAGAACGGTGGGGTGTGTCCAGGTGAGGTAGGACCTACGCGAGTGAAGCCATACTGGGCGTACCAGGGAACCTCAATGCGTTGCTGACGAGTTGAGTGCTATTTGACACAGGAAGGTGGCCCAATACTATATGGCGAAGGTTACCAGTATCAGAATTGATTATATTATGGTACTATGGCCACTAGGGACGGTAGCAGGCTGGCGAGTCGCACCAGCCTCGTAAGGCCGCGTCCGTTTGAATTGGCGTACATCGTAAACACCGGGGGTTATAAGGCGGGTCTCCCGAACTTTCTGCGGTGTGTACGAGGTGTTTTTCAGTTGTTGGTGCAAAGCTACGCACACACTCTCATTCGCTCAACCGTTTGCCTCAAGTCCTATTCAAGTTCTTCCAAGACCGCCAAACAGGGATCGAGCCGAACGAAGCCAGGAAACCAGGTATATAGACTGTCTTCGATCTGGGACAGGATATCCAAATACTTAGAGCGTAGGTGAGACGGTGTAAACAGTGTAGGAACTTCCCACCTCTCGGTCCGGGATGCTATTGTGAAGCGTTTGACTGGTTGCACCAGCAATTTGGGAATCGACGTCACTCGAAGACAGCATCTCATCGAACATGCTTCGAATGCGCTTGTCGTACAACCAAAGTTCTGCTGACAACTCCTCTACCACTAATTGGCTCGGTTGCATTGGCGGCTCGTCCTGTGTCGATTAAAGTTCTTGAGAGGTACCTCATTTCCGCTGTGTTACACTTATAAGCATCAATAGTTTAGTTCTTGGGGATTCAAACTCACCACCGTGCACAAGTTAGGCGGGCGGGTCCACGATAATGAAACTTACGATTCTCTTTCGAAGTGAAACGAGCAGTGCTAGTTGCGTTATTAGTACATCATTCGTGTGGGAGCGACCTTTCGCCATACCAATGTTCATTCCCGCAATTTCCATCGCAGGGGTACGGTTTGAGGGCGAGGTGGCCACGGACGTGTATGACGGCGCGATCCGAACGGCTAATCCTGTATCCGCACAACTTGCCATCTTCCAGTGGGACACAGCAGCTCCAAGAATTTCTTTCTTCGGAATGTTTCAGCCATTGAATTAAAATTGATTGTCCCAAGTGGTTCAATGGCTCCTCCTCTTGCTTCAAATACCACACCTCTTGTGAAAGTGCTTCCCACGAGCGCTCATCTCGCAACGCGACTGGTTTATGGCCGCGCTTGGACCGTTGGTGCTCGATCAATCGGTCCAGTTGGCTGCTCTCAAACCCGCATGCACTGCAGGAATGCTTGGTATTGCCTTCTTGATCCTGCCCGGTGTCCACAAAGCAGCGGTAGACCGACTCCCCTGAACGAGCGAGCAAGAGCGCGCTTGTTGGAACGCCAGCGTCGCCGACGGATGGCTCCATCATATCCGCTCTGTACCATACAGAGCTCTTTATGTAGTCCTCCAAAAGTTGTCGAGCATCTTGAGTCGATGTGGGGGCAGGAGGGATCGTTGGTAGGGCCATAGATTCGATCGTGGTGCTGTGACCACTAAAGAGGGCACGGGACGCTGATTCGGCAGGCTGGCGAGTTGCATCAGCCTCACATGTTTGAGGACTCGACATCACGGCGGTCGTTAAAGCCGCGTCTGTTTGGGGCGCATTACCCAGGATTATAAGCCGAACTTCCTGCGGTGTGTATGAGGTACTCCTCAGCTTTTGGTGCATAATCACACACTGTCATTCGCTGGACCCTTTGCCTCAAGTCCTGCTCAAGCCCCTCTAAAGCCCGCAAGCAGGGGTCGGCCCGAAAGATAGCAGAGAAGCGGGACCATAGTCCGTCTTCGGTCTGGGACAGGATACCCAAACGCCTAAGAGCGTAAGTGAGACGGTGTACAACGTGTGAACACTCTGCTCACCGCTCTCGGTCTAGAATGCTATTGTGAAGCGGTCGGCTGATTGCACCATCAATGTTGGGATCGCCGTCTCTCAAAGATCGTATTTCATCTTGGATGCTTCGAATTCTCCCTCGAGCGTCTCTGCGAGCGTCGCGGAGATTGTACACCTAGCGGAAGACCTACTTAGTAAGGACGGTGTAGTTGTGAGAACGGTACCACTTAGCCTACATAATATATCCTCCTCCAGCATAGGATCAGAAATGTGATGATGCATACGATCGTCCAAAAGCCCAAAATACTTGATATCTCGGAGATCCAGTCGGGCACACCTAGGGTCATTTATTGTTGGTTGGAGATGGTGGGGGTTTAAGGTACTCTACATTGCACTCGGCGATACACGGCGATGAAGTATGGTGGCCTCGAGCGGGTTTCATTCGGCATCCGACTCCCAACTCAGTGGCACAGCGCATGCCCTTGTCGGGCGACCAGATACCATCTCGTCCTTACCCGATCCCGTTTGCATGCCGAATAAGGGGGCATCGGTCGCTGGGTGGGGTTCCATGGTCTTGGGTTCGAATCATTAGGGATTACCTTTTCTGTTGAACCCGAGTTTGCCTTCTTGTGTGAGAGTGAGTCACAGGCAGCCCCATCTCGCACCTTTACTTTGCATGTGGTACCTTGGACGTGAGGCGAGATTACTGACCTTCGATGGGAGGATGCTCCTGGGGTCCTTTGTGCGGTCAAGCGGCGAATTCGGAACGAAGGTTCGTGTGTCCGTTCTCGCCGGCTCACAAGACTTCCTTCCAGATGTTGGAAATACCCAAAGCGATTACCTGAGAGTCATAGCAGGGGTCAGAACCGTTCGGGAAGGTCCGAGATTTACTTACTGCCTCAATGCAGCCTCTCGCGATGCAACATCCCTCTTCACGCCACTCAGCTCTCGTCCTGGAATCACGTCGCCATATTCACCTAGGTGGTCCTGGTCAGCTATGGCCCGCGTGCTCACTGCGCGACATCCATGAGCGACCACGATCGAAAAGTGGACGTGATTCTATGGACTGGTTACATTTGTCCTGTTCACGTACGAGACTCAATGCATCAAATATTGGTCAAAGGCTGTGTCCGCCTGCCATTCCTCAGAGAGGATTGCTCTTGGGACGAAGGTGGATACCAACCCTAAACCGCAACCCTTCCCGCTCTGGACAATGTGGAAAACCGTTTAACCCGCTATAGTCCAGACAGTTGCAACGCGAGGGTCCACACTGTTGAAGCGATCCGTAGTGTCGTGCGCGACCAAGTCCGGGGCTGGTGCGGATATCCTGTCGCTCTATGTCCTGTGGAATCGACCAGAAAGGGCCATTATCAATCATGCTCTCAAAAAACAGATCGTGAAAGCTGCTAAGACGCTGTACTCCTCTGGACTGGCGCCAGTTCCGAAAACCGTGTTTGAAAGCAAATCTAAGGCAACAAGGGAGTTTCCATTCCACGATTAGAAGCTAGACGAAGAGTTACACTTTGAGCCTATCAAAAGGCCAGCCCCGGAAACTTGGGACCAACATACAACATAGCGCAGGCAGATACTAGTGACCGATCGTCACACCAATAGAACACACAGGGAGGGGTGTGTACAGAGCGAGTCGAGGGCAGTCATCTTTACACAGAGAACATAGCGCAGGCAGATACTAATAACCGATAGTCACACCAGGGGGAGGGAGGGGCGTGAACAGAACGAGTCGAGGGCGGTCAGCTTCCCACAGAGAACATATCCGGTAGATATCGTTCATGCAATACCGCTGTCACCTACACTTAGTGACCAGTAGTGAGCTGGTGTTCCTCCAGCCTGGCTTGACTCGCGAAGCGCTTCAAGCTGAATCGAAATGTATTGTTGATACTGGCCCACGGGAAGGAGGAAATGACACTTACCATTTGGCATGAGGTGCTGGGCATCGGTATGGGTAGTGACTAAAGTGGTCACTGCGTTGATGAGCGATGGCGTCCTCGAGGTTGTCCTGAACTATGTGAGGACATATCTTGCAGGTAAACGTTTCCATGTCGTGGTGGTCGAAGAGGGCCGTATAGATAGATTGGCCCTTGATACCATGTTCCTCCACGGCGGCGGGATAGTCTGCTGATGGTTCACCAACTATCGGTTCTGGCTGCTGTAAGTGACGAAATTTTGAGGGCAAAATCCAGAGAATGAGAGCCACAATGAAATCAATTCGTTGGACTTCCTCTCCCGTTGCCTCTAGCCGAGCTTGAATAAGGGGCTTCAAGTCGACTTGAACCCCAATGTCGTCGACGGGTGGCACCATCATATCCGTTTGGTACCAGGTAGAGCTCTCCGTATGGTCTTCTATGAGTTGTCGAGTGTCTTCGGTCGAATTGGCGCCAGGAGGGGTCGTTGGTCTATGACGAAGGTTACCTGTACGGGCCATAGAATCGTTTGCGGTACTATAACCAGTAGAGAAGGCGCGGGATGCCGATTCAGCGGGGTGGCGAGTTGTACCAGCCTCAAATGTTTGAGGGCTCGACATCACGGCAGTTGGTAAAGCTGCGTCTCTTTGGAGCGCATTGCAAGCACCCAGAATTATACTCCGAACTTCCTGTAGTGCGTATGGAGTACTGTTCAGATTTTGATGCAAAACCACGCACTGTCATTCGCTGGACCATTTGCCTCAGGTCCTGCTCAAGTCCCTCTAACATCTGCAAATAGGGATCGGCCCGAAATAGAGCAGAAAAGCTAGTCCATAGACGGTCTTCGGTCTGGTACATACGCCTAAGAGCGCAAGTGAGACGGTATACAGTGTGAATGGGTAGACTCCTCTCACCCCTCCCGGTACTGAATGCGATTGCGAAGCGCTTGACTGATTGCACCATCAATGTAGGGACCGCTGTTGCTCAAATCTTGTCTCTCAGCTTGGATGATGCAGATTCTTCCTTCAGCGTCGCTGCGAGCGTCGCGGAGATGGTATACCTAAGTAGCGGAAGACCTAGTAAGGACGGTGTAGATGTGAGAACGGTACCACTTAGCCTACATAACATATCCTCCTCCAGCATTGGATCAGAAATGTGATGATGCTTACGATCGTCCAAAGGCCCAAAATACTTGATACTGTAGTGTCGAAAATTGTAGCAACGCATCACGTCACACTCGGCCTTCTCGTTTCTTCTGGACATGGAACATCACGTCACATTCAGCGTTCAGGTGTTTCTTAAGGCCGTTTTCGTGACGTTGGCCCAAATACCAAATAAATAGAAATAAAAATAAAAATAGTCAGATTTATCACTCCATACTGATAATCGAGTCTGAATCTGAGTCCAACTCAATAGTATTGACACCAATCACCTCCACAGGGTTGTTACTTTCACGGAGATCTGGGTTGGAGTCTGTACATGGCTCCACAGAATTCCCCAAGTCTGTTGGAGCTTCAATGTTACCTTCAATGACTACACACACATCTCCTAATGTTGTTCCTTTCAAGCCTTTGCTGAGTTCAGTGGATCAAAGAGGGAGAGTGGATGAGAGAATGGGGCATTTCAGTTGTCACTGTTTGTAACAGCATAATTAGAGTTTTGAATTGGCAATATACTGGTTTTTTGGTTGTTGTCCCTGCTGCTTTGCATCATGCACAATAAGCACACACATGCTTGTTTTGAGCAATATGATTCAGTATAACAGGGGAGAAAGTTGGTTATGGATGATTGGGGCCTTGTGGGCCATTTAGGCTAATTTCCGAGAAATCTGGCACCATTTTATGGGTCAACAAGTGAGGTTGAGTAGCCAACTTTACAACAAGAGTGTCAAGGCGAACATGGTATTGTTCTGCAATATACCAAACACAGTCAGAAATCGTTCAAAAAGGCTTTTACGCCTGGTTGTAAACGGCCCTGATTTGGTTTCTTATAGCGCCTGTTCCATCATCACGTCACACACTCTCGTGCCGTTCCGTTTCTTAACTGGTTGAGCGTCACGTCACAAACCCCCTCCGTTGCTACAATTTTCGACACTACAGTATCTGGGAAACCCAGTCGAGCACATCACGGGCCATTTGTTGATGGTGGAGTTCAAGATGCTCTACGTTGTACTTGGTGATACACGGCGATGAGGCACGGCAGCCTCGAGGCGGCGCGGGTTTCACTCGGAGTGTGCAGCGCGAATCCTTACCCCATTTGCATCCCGAAAAAGGGGGCACCGGCCGCTGGGTGGGGTTCAATGGTCTTGGGTTCGAATCATTCGGGAATACCTTTCCGAAAGCAGATTGTTGGACCCAAGTTAAGTTTGCCTTCTTGTGTGAGAGTGAGTCACAGGCAGCCCCCATCCCGCACGTTTCTTTTGCATGTGGTACCTTGGACGTGAGCGAGAGTACTGACCTTCGATCGGAGGATTCCCCCGCGCGGTCAGGCGGCGAATTCGGAACGAAGGCTCGTGTGTCCGTTCTCGCCGGCTCACAAGGTTGCCTTCCAGATATTGGGAATATCCAAAGTGATAAACTGAGAGTCATCGCAGGGGTCAGAGCCGTTCGGGGAGGTCCGGCATTTACTTCCTGCCTCAATGCAACAAAAGGTTGGACTCCTCGGGTCTGAAGGGCACGCATACGCAGCAGAGACGACATAAACAACACTTCCAGACGACATCTGGTCAATCATGTCACTTCCGGAGTCACGACGAGCCTCGCTCGCAAATCACCAAAACGATGTCGTCGAAGCAGAAAGCGGCGGCGGCCAGACTCAACGTTTACCAGCCCAACCTCGTCCCAATCTCTTCGGTTGCCTCTCCTTATCTTCAATTGTAGAACGCCTGAGAGCTGTCTCTCACCTGCCCTTTCCCGAGCTCGTCTCTGCTCGTCCACTTCCACCAGTCTGCACGTTCGACGCGACGCGCCCGCGCTTGTACCGGTCACATTGTCTGCACTTCGGATTGTACATATACATCCCAGCTCAAAGGATGAACCTTCCTGGACGCAGCGCGTCTCAAGGGCCTCGTGTCTGTCTTAAGTGCCAGTGCGGTACCCGCATCCAGGGCATCGCTGGCCACTCAGGTGCGTTTTGTGCTTCTGTAACCTGTCCCATCACTCTCTACGTCGTGTTGTTGAGCAAACGCTGACTTTCTAGTTGTCCCCGACATTTACTCCCAACCGCGCCACAGCCACAGCCAAACCAACATTCCTGCTCGTATCCCCGGACGGGAGAGCTGCTTGGCCACGGGGAACGGCCGTAGCCTAGCTGCTCCTGCAGCGCCCCCAGGTGTGAGCGCTGGCTGGTCCTGCAGGGCAATCGAGGGCCACGTCCTTTGATATCAACCACAATTCACCATGGCCTCAGCAGCGGCGGACCCCCAGAGCAACCAATGTTCTGCAGGGGGCAATATCATCCCCACTATCAAGACTATCAAGGTGGGTTGTATTCCAGTGCCCGGCCCCGTAGTGGCTATTGCTCCCTTGGCTGACTGCTGTCTCCTCGTTCATTGTGCTCTTTCTTTTACAACGGTTAAGCAGTAGATACCCAAGGGTACACCGACCCGACATTGGCCAGCCCATCGCACGATCCGGGCTTACCCCAAGGTGGAGTGCTTTACCCGCCAAACCCCAGCGGCCCCGCGCCAGTCAATGATGGAACAGCTGGCCAGCATGCATATATTGCTGGATCAGCTAATGGAAGCCCATTCCCTATCCCCCTGAGGCGTCCACCCCGCTCGATGCCTTAAACCAAACTCATCGGACACCCGCTTCCTAAGGAAACCGCTCGCTCGCACTTGTCGCTGGACCTGCATTCGCACCATCCCTCGCGCGTGCGCCACCAAGCGTGCCACCGCCTAGACCATGCCTCCTCCCACGGGTGCCCGCCTTCGTCCCTGCACGCGCGTGAGGTAACTGTGAACGGATACCGGTGAGGGCCAGGTATACCCAGTAGGCGGAGTTTGGGTTTCCATGACCATGTTCACACGTCACGAGACCAAGACGGCGCTAGCGCGAGGCGAAACAACGAGGACTACAGGAGTGGAGCCCGTCGCGCGCGTCAGAGATCCTCAACACGGCCTTAGAGGCAAATCCTGATCTCTGGAGCCTGAAATCTTGCTCACGATGTAGACAGTCGCACAAGCAAAGAACGGGGGCAGATGGCAAACGGAGGAAGAGTGTCCTGCAGCACATATCCTGCTCTCTGGATATCTGGATGTTTCAAGCTGACTGCCTGCAGAGTTGGAGTTGGATTACCCGCAGAGTTGAAGTCAAGAGCGAGGTAGGAGTGAAGTTTGGGGTTGGAGCCTTTTCCGAAAGATACCCCTTGCTCCAGACTATGTACTTATCCTATACGGCTTAATTTCATAATAAGGAGAGGAGATTCGAGGGAAAAAAGGGGGTGTGGATCACTCCTGAACAATAACGATTTGGTGAACAAACAAGGACTCAAGGCTCTGCCAAGTAAGTAGACAGGCTCAAAATACGGGGCCCTTATAATAACAGTAGTCTTGCAGTTTGTTTGTAACCCGACCCCCACGCTCAAGGAGGATGCGGAGCTCCTCCCATGCTTGCTGTACGATAGGGTCATTGCCAAACATGCCTTGTGCCGTACGCCCTTGATCCTTACTGGCCGACCTGGCAGTATTGAAGTGTTCCTCGATTGTGTCGAGGAACCAGGTGGTCGCGCCTTGACGACATGTCTCATTCTACGAAGCTGGTCTCGAACAACTGTGATCAGGATAGTATGGCGAAAGCCATCGTTACCAGGTTCAGTGAGGAAGGGGGCATTTGCATGCGCACCAACCTTTAATGGCTCAGTACTTGGAATTAATGCAGTAGAACGACGAATGCGGCTAACATAAACGATATTTTATGGTTAGACGGTGCGTAACTCGGTCAGCTACTACAGACAAACGCGTCCTAAATCAAGTTTGTTAAAAGTCGTTTTGTATTCTTTCATGTACTGGTACATGTATCGGCTCGATGCTAGTCATCGTTGCCTGGTGGTTAATAAAGAGCTGCCGTTTGTCGCCGTCCACTTCGTTGCGTTCATCGTGGTTCCTGTTGATGCCTGCTTCGTTGCAGTGCCTGTTGTTAGCGTCATCATGTCTTGGTGTTCGCATAAATTGCGCGTCGTTCGCACCTGTGTTTAATAAAGTTTCAATACACCCTACCCCAAAAGGTGATTCGTATGCACGCCATTACAGCTATTACAGAATTCCTTGTCCCCCATCCTTGACACAACAACAGCCAATGAGACATCATGGATGTGAAATCACGGATGCGAGATGGTAATGACCTAGTGATGGCCAGAATCATAAGAAGCGGAACAAAAGGTAGTCACAGGGGTCAAAGTTAAAAGCAGTGCATTCGGCAAGGAATTAAACTAGGTAATAGAGCCTAGAAGAGTCCAACCAGTTCATGAGACCGGATGGAGGTGCTTCACACTGAATGATGACAAGCAAGGCGTGTCGTGACACGGATTTGCGAGAGCTGGTATTCATTGAGGGCTAGAGTGTGGAGACGGCCACACGAGGTGCGTCGGCAGTGTACTCGATCTATTGTTGTTTTTTCTTTGGCGGCGCATTTCCTAAGGACCCGTTTCAATTGCTAGGTTCCAAAAGGAAGACAAGTAGTGGCGGAATTCCTTCGTCGTCGTGTTTGCGATATGGCGGTTCAGGTTTGCCACACTACTGTACCTGCTTTTAATGCAGGGGTCGTTAGGGTACCTCCCAATGAGAAACGACGTATGACATACCAATTCTCTGCTGGACAAGACCAACCTTCCATCCGGGTGATATGGTCTTGCCGAGACGCTTCGGATGCAAAGCTTAATGCACTGAGACCAATTGGTCAGCGGAAATCAGAAGTAAGAGGTATTGGGGCCCACCAAGCTGCATCGTGCACTTTATCACACGGAAAGGGTCGGAAACCGAGGTGGTGTTCCCGAATATGGGCGACAGTCCTCTTCCACTTCGACATAGCAGGGCGATGTTCGCACCACATACAGGCGAAACCTCCACCTTCACTCATATCGACCATTAAAGTGAGTATGCTCTCGCCTTTCTCTCCATAGCTAAGCCAGTGTACTCCTGGCCGAAAACTCATGAGTTCAATGGCTAGGGCGGTCCCCAGACGTGGCTCCAGTTCATGGCGCTGAGGAAGACCTGATTCTATGATTCTAGTAGCGAGTTTGTTCATCATGTCCTGTACCTGTGGAGGGAACTTTGAAAATGGCGTGGTATTGTTTCCCTTAGCCCTCCTAGCACGCTTCGCAAGGGGTGAGCCGGATACTTCATTGGGGAGGGCTGCTCTATGACGAAGGTTACGGGTACCGGCCATAGATTCTACTGTGGTGTTATGGCCACTAGAGAAGGCGCGGGACGCCGATTCAGCGGGCTGCCGGGCTACAATAGCCTCAGTTGTTTGAGAACTCGACGTCTCGGCGGTCGGCAAAACCGCGTTTGTTTGGCGTGCATTGTAAGCACCCAGGATTATAAGCCGGACTTCCTGCAGTGTGTATGAGGTACTCCTCAGTTTTTGGTGCAAAACCACGCACTGTCATTCGCTGCACCATTTGCCTCAGGTCCTGCTCAAGTCCCTCTAATGTCCGCAAACAGGGATCGGCCCGAAACAGAGCAGAGAAGCTGAACTATAGACTGTCTCCGGTCTGGTACAGGATACCCAAACGCCTAAGAGCGTAAGTGAGATGGTGTACAATGTGTGAACACTCTTCTCACCGCTCTTGGTCCAGAATGTTATTGTGAAGCGCCTGGCTGATTGCATCATCAATGTTGGAATCGCTGTCTCTCAAAGATCGTATTTCATTTTGGATGCTGTGAATTCTTCTTCGAGCGTCTCTGCGAATGTCGTGGAGGTGGTATACCTAGCGGAAGACCTAGTAAAGATGGTGTAGTTGTGACAACAGTACCACTAAGCCTACATAATATATCCTCCTCCAACATAGGATCAGAAATGTGATGATGCTTACGATTGTCCAACAGCCTAAATACTTGATATCTCGGAGATCCAGTCGGGCACACCTAGGGTCATTTGTTGTTATTGGAGATGGTGGTGTTTAAGATGCTCTACATTGCACTTGGCGATACACGGCGATGAAGTATGCTAGCCTCGAGGCGGGTTTCATTCGGTCGCATGCCCTGTCGGGAGACCCATCTCGTCCTTACCCGATGCCGCTTGCATCCCGAATAAGTGGGCATCAGCCGCTGGGTGGGTTTTAATGGTCTAGGGTTCGAATCATTAGGGAGTGCCTTTCCGGGGGCGTGTTGTCGGGCTCACGAGGTCTGCTACTCTGCCTCCTTGTGTGGGAGCGCAGCCCCCAGCTCGCACGTTCCTTTTGCGTGTTGCTTCGAGGTCGCCCATTGGATGTAGAGAAGCCCATTACTTGTTCTCTTGGACGTTTGGCGAGATTACTGACCCTCGATGTGGGGGATGCTCCTGGGGTCCTCCGCGCGGTCAAGCGGCGAATGCGGAACGAAGCTTCATGTGTCCGTTCTCGCCAGCTCACAAAATTCCCTTCCGGATATTGGGAATATCCAAAGCGATAACCTGAGGGACATACCAGGGGACAGAACCGTTCGGGAAGGTCTGAGATTTACTTACTGCCTCAATGCACCAAAAAGTTGGATCCCTCGGGTCTGAAGGCACGCACACGCAGCAGAGATGACATAAATAGAACTTTCAGACGACATCTGGTTAATCGTGTCCGTCGGCAGTCACGACGAGCGCACTCGCAGACCATCAAAACGATGTCCTTGTTGTGGTATTTAGTATACCAATCTCAATTGATAACCAACGCTTTCACCAGTAGCAAAGGTCGTCCACAACCTGACGGAGAACGATGTTCCACCAAGGAGCGAGATGGTCAGGTCCAAGTGGCGTGAACAACAAACAAGCTAACCACAGACACCTAAGTACCATGAACATTGCAGCAGGACACACAGTCCGGAGCAAATGCCGACACAACTTCGTGTATTCGCGTGCCCACGTTGGTAGATATCGTGCATCTTGATCGAAAACATACAGAACAGATGTACAATAATACCGGTCTTCGCCACAACCCCTATACACGCCATGCAAGTTAAATTGGCCATTGCAACTACTCCGAGCGACAGCACGGTTAGCCATTAGAATCGACCCCTAGAACCCTATCCATAAACGACTGCCAGACCAGCTACAACGAGAACACCACAGATGTAGTGCTGTGCCCCCACCCCTTCCCATTGCAGGAGGATACCCAGCTGTACAGATCCAAAGAACCAACCATGCGCGCACGAGATCAAGAAGGGAATACCAAGGAAAATCGAAAAGGTTGCACTAGCATACCTAAACCGATGCACAAGACAAACAATACGCAATGAGGCTAATAACGAACGCCGCCCGTAAAGATCTCACAAAAGCCGACAAACACTGGATAAGAATCACACAACTCTCACAAGATACACTGGTGGATCAATATAAGAGAAGGAACAGGTGAACCGAAACAGGAGCGGGTTGCACGCATCCTGGGCCGGCGTCTTGGACTGACGGCGTCATCGCCGTCGCCAGCAGAATGCTGCGAAGAGGTGTAATGGGCTGAGATGGCGGGGGGAGCGGGGCGGAAGGTGCTGCTGTGATTTCTGAGGCTGAGGTAGCCATTGTGGGAGAGCGCGGACGAGTCATAGTGGGCGAGGCCGTGGGCGGTGTGGAGTAGTTGCGGTGCCAATCTGGGGGACCCTGAGCTGAATACGAGGCGGGGGAATACATCGGCGAGGTGGTTGCTGACAAAGGAACGGAAAGTCGAACTAATGACTGCGGGGAGTCTGGGGCCGACCTGCCAGCACTCAATCATCAGGCGCTGCTCCAAAGAAGCGATTGCATGGGTGTCAAAGCCTCTGAGGGGACAAACTGAGTGTGGTCCATCCGGGGGTGTCACAAAAGTGGTCGAGGGGGCTTAATGATGCGCATATATGCAGGGTCTCCGCGAAAGTCACTACAACAAAAACGAACGGGCGAATAGTAGCTCCTCGGTGGCCAAAGAGGTCTACTTACCAATCTAAACACACGAAATGCCTATCACCATTCACCCCTGAACCCTGAGCCCACACTCACTGCCCCAGTATTCCTCCCTCCTGACAGGTTGCGTTCCTGTGGCGTGCTACATTATAATTATAATTCAAACCCTCCCATAACAGTGGCGATGTTGGAAAAGGGCAGAGAATGCCTGATAAAATGCTGTTCCAATCCATTCAAGGTGAGCATGGAAGGCCTCGAGGCGACCACGTTGCCAATTAATTGATGTGGAAAAGCCCGAAATTAGTTCAAGCTCCATGACACTCACCACTAACCCACCCGCTGACACTCACCAGGTTTCCAACCATCTGCCACCCTTGTCGGCCCGGCTCCTCCGCAAGGTGCAGGAATAACCATAAGCCTTGGGAATCATAGTGAGGCTGGCGCGACCTGGTTTCATGTGTTAAAGGAGAAATGGCCAGGAGGAAATTGAGAAAACACGAATATGTATAAAACTGTGATTATTGGGTATATTTCAGAGACTACATCGACGCGATTGGACGCGTTCTGAACAGAGCCTTCAAATAAACAATATCCTTTCTAAACATCATGAAAATGTGCAAATGTCTTTGTACCCTCCCCACAAAGGATATTCGCTGCTTAGAGTGGTGGTAAACTCGCGCCTCCGCTTTCTGGTGTCGGCCCTCCGGGTTCAATATTAGCCAGAAGTGGTGAACGAGAGCGATAAATTCGGTGGCGTTGGGGAAACTACTTTGAGATCCTCCTCTAAATTCTCCTGAATTCCCATACTGGTTAGTCAGAGTGATTGGCCTTCTAGATTCAGGAGAAGATTTGATGTGTGGTCCTCATCCAGGAATTCGGAGAAATTGAGGAGAGGTCGCAATGGTCATAATTGTCCTCCATTTTTTTTAATTCCATGCCGTCCTGAGCTCCCTGTAAATTACCTATGCATAGCGTTTCTGCCTCTGGGAGTTATAAAGCAACAGAGATCACAAGTATCGTCTTGTCTTCAACGACCCACCAACCGCATCGCTCACCAAGCACGATTTGCAAAACAGTTTAGCACAATTACCATGGACCATTGTGACCACAACCCAGGTTTACAAGGCACACCGCGCGAATTAGTGACAGCTGCCGCCGAGAACCCGCTCTCCGTGGGCGTCCTACCCCTCGAAGCTCCTGCAGACAACATGGGTCAGGTAAATTGGGGTATGAACGAAGTCTCAAATCCATCGCTCGAGCCAATCGATGAAGGTGCGGGTATGTCCACCTCGATGCGGCACATGGCTGACCTTCTTCCCATATCTGCCAGTGGCATTCGACACGTATACGTGGGGTATCTTTCCAGAGACACGCAAAGCCACAGATCTCTCATCCTTTCAAGCCCCATTGGGCCCTGAAGGTCCGCCAGCCCCACCGCAAGGGGCACGTGTTCCCGTCGACCCCCCCTTCGACCTCTACACGTTCAGTAGTACGAACACACAGATGTTGCGACAGCAAATACCACCCACCGCGGACGTCAACCTTCCATATGACCTCGCCAACGGCTTGCCTGGGCACATACCAGCCCTAGTTCTCCCGGGTCACATTCCAAATGCTGGGATCGGCTCTTTTAGAGCGAATGAGGATGCTGGCAGCTTCGTAAGTATGCCTGGTCCGATGATGGGGGTCGATCCTCCAAGTACATGGGCGAATCCTCCATCCTGGCGTGATAGGGCAATTGTAGAAGGGGGTGAGACGAGAACTAGGAATACTCCTGCGCGCAATAGGTTGGATATAAAGACCTCGTCCTTGCGAACCCGAGGCAAACGCCCACGTCCGCAGGCATACGAGGGTGATGCCGGGAGACTGTATGATCGATTGTTGGGCGAGGGAGCCGACATCAATACCGTAGTACTCCTCCGCTACCTTGTTTTCGCAGAGGGTGTGACTCTCGACGCGTTGATGGCCCCGACCCAGACAAGTGATGTGTCGTACGCATGTAATGGGGCAAGCTGGATGTGGGAGATGTTGCTCGAGAAGAAGGAGGTGATGCCGGGCAAGGAGCTGTACCGCTGCCTGCTGTGTCCTGTCAAAAACCGTCGCGAGTACCGCTATGATCGTGACGCTATTCGACATTTCAATAAGGACCACTTTGGCTTTTCATTCCCGTGCGAGTACTGGTGAGTTGGCTTCCTGACGTTGCTCGCTAAGCTGGGGGGGAACGAAATCAGATTGATACATTGTTCTGCAGTGGTCGGCAATTCTTCAAAGATGCAGAGAGGAAGAGACATACCAATAAATGCATGTATCCCTTGCAGTGAGCACCTAGAGAGGGCTGAATGCGGTGCAGTGTTGTAAAAAGTTGGAAATGGGCAGTGGATGTATGGACTCGCCTTCTACGCAATCAAGTATGATCATTCCACAAAGGAGAGGTGGTTGGTTGACGTGTCAGAAACGGAGTGTTACTCTCTCATCTCAGCACAGAGTTGAACACCAATCAAAAAGGCTTACAAAATAAACGCTGCAAGTCACAACAACGCCTGAGTGAGTTGGGGCCACATATGTTATGCTTTGCCGCATGAGGGCGAGAGGCGTGCTGTTTATGACCAAGGGCAGTGGTCGACCCAGGCTGTGGTCGTGGGCAAAGGTGGACCCAGTCGGTTTATTTGGCAGTAAGGGTGATGCGTATATTCAAAGGCGACAACATAGAATGGATTAAAACGCCGCACTGACCCGGTGAGTGTTTAGGGGCGTAATGCGCTGTCCGATGGACATGAGGCCACTGCTTGCCGGGGGAGACTAGAGTAAGCCGCATTTTGTGGGATACAAGGGATGTATTCGCCCACCTTTTTCGTCGAGACACAATAAGAGCGTCAATTCTCGCCTCCTCGGCGAGCCCTCAGTGACCTAAAAAGGCTCCACATGACCTCAAATGAACCTCGATACGCCCTGGTCCGATCAAGAGAAGAGAAAAAGGAGGAATACGGGCGTCCGACCTTCATCCGGGCAGGGCTGCCGTAAGCAAAGCCGCAAAGTACCACTGAGCCTCCCCCCTTTCCCACGAGTTGCAGGAAGGTGCCGTGGCCCCATCCGACAGAATGAGGCAACAATGGGATATTCTAGAAAGCTCAGGTAAAGGACTAGAACGCATTCGGACCCTGCACGACGCACGTACTGACAGTCAACTTAGTTGATGCTTTTGGAGGTACCCAGTGCCCAGTGGAAAGTCACACCCGAGACCAGAAGAGGACGTATCCTGGGTTGGGGGTGAACCATGGACCACCCAATAGATAGATCTCACGAAAGTGTATGTAGAAGCAATACTAGCTGGCTGTTCCAGTGTGCAATACTCGTTGCTGGGAATCGATCGTAGGGGCGGCAAGCCAACAATCAGGGATTCACCTCAAGAAATAGGTACACCAGCGCAGATCTGAACGAAAAAGAACGACTAGGAGTGAGATATCCAGAGACAGTTCGAGGGCGAAAATCCGAATGGAGGGGAACCGCTCCGGGCAGACGGGGGCAGAGGGGCGTCTTATACTGAGGTTGTGGTATCCAAAGCCGGAGTCTAGTCTAGTGACAAAACCCACCTGCAATAGAACCGATATGTGTGATATCAACGAAGGTTGGACGCCTTTCTCTTGTCCAAGGAACTCGTTTTCCATCGGGCCGTCGTTGGTTGGGGGCACCTGGAACAAAAGCGGGTGCTGATAGGCAGTACGAGACGATAAGGATGGCTGGTAGGGCACTGGGGCCGTGGGGAAGGTTAAGAGGGAAGAAGGAAGGTGACAGGCCTGATTTGTTGATTTGTGATCTGGCCATCAAGTGTCAAGTGGCACCGGGTGAGGTTGTCGAGTAAATTGAACGCACATATTCGGCCTCCTGGCACCGGGAAGAATAAGGTTCATTCGGTATTGAAAGCACATGTTCGGCCTCCTGGCACCGTGGAGAATAAGGTTTTGTGCTGGCCTTTGTGAGCACAGCGCTGGATAACCTGTCTCAATATATTGAACGCACATCTCCGGCCTCCTTGCACCGGGAAGAATAAGGTTCATTCGGTCTTGAAAGCACATCTTCGGCCTCCTGGCACCGGGGAGAATAAGGTTTTGTGCTGGCCCTTTGTGAGCACAGCGCTGGATAACGTGTCTCAATATATTGAACGCACATCTTCGGCCTCCTGGCACCAGGGACGGGAAGAAGCGCCACTCCCCTTCTTGCTTGTCTCCCATCTTCCCCGGCGTTGCCGGCGTGGTGAGTACTGCTGCGCTTTCTAGGTCTTGCGTCTATAGCGTCGTCAACTCGTATCCAACCCGTTTTCTAGTGCTTCCCCTGCTAGGTCTCAGCTTGCCAGTTACGACGAGGATATCCGCCTCTCTAAATTTCCATTTTTCTTGAGAACGCAACCGTATCCTGGTGTACCGGAACATATTAACGACTGCACCCTTGGTGAGTGTGGGCTGGCCTACTCCTACGCGCGGGATCCCTGTTCTACCATAGTCGCTTACCGGTCTCCTACCTCTTCCAGATTGCCAGATGACGGGATTCCTGGATCAGTCTACATCGCTAGCCACTTCTTCCGCGCCTTCCCAGTGCACCGCGCCGCGATCGGTGTCAAGCGCCATATGAAATCGACAACAAGGGTCACCCTTATGACATCAGTTACCACTCCAAGTCGAAGGCGCACCGCAGAGGGAAGCACCCACATTTGAGTTCTTTTGCGCGACCAGGAGGCGACTCTCAGGAGTACGCTCAGAACAACTGTCGTCATGGAGTTCAAGAATCAGGGGTGATCTTGGATGCATCAGACTCTGCCCTCGCCATCTGCAGAACGTGCGTGTTTCATGGATGCGCTATTACCTACTTGCTGCAGTTCTGCTCTGTGGGCACCCTTCCCCTTTTCACATTAGTCATACTAACCATGTACCATTACCATTTATTCACTGGATAGATCGGGCAGCGTACCTACTTGCGATGCGCCGTTTTGGTCCCGTAACTTGTACCTGTTGCCTTCGCCAACATAGATTCCCTCCTCCTGCGGGCCAAATACCCGAGAAAACTCATAGGGACTACCAGGTGCAAACCAGTGCGACCAAAGGGCTCGAGGAGCAAGACACAATGCGATGCCCCTAACCTAACGCCATCCAAGGCGAAATCGCCATGGTCGGTCGACCCCACCGACCATCGATGACAGATAACAGCAAGTCATGGGACACAAACAACGCCCCTCGCATCTTGGACCGCGCCCGTTTAATCACGCCCGAATCCACGAGGGCGGATATTTGACAATAATCGAGTCCCCAAGTCGTCACCGTTTGTTTACCGCCACCACTCCATCAGCCTCGTGAGCTTTGCTGATTTCCCCCATTGGCCCATCTCACTTCATGTGCGGCAGTTTCTCAGTCTTGTCAGCCGTGTCGGTCTCATTTGTCCCACAAGGAAAACTCCAGTATTCACCACACCGTCTCTTTCCCAAGTCCAATCGTCAATGTCCGCCCTCAAAGTCAACGAATGTGCTTCGCGTTCCGACAATGACCCAGCGGCGTAGTCAATCATCCACCCGGTGCGCAATTACCCGCTCGACATGGGACACAGTGCTTGTGAGAAGTTTATGCTTTCCGCAGTTGCTCTAACAGCCATAGAAGGCATGAATTCATTCACATTCAATTTCGCGACAAGACGGCCATCTGCATTCCCCACCATTTCAGCCTGCAAAACCAAATCATGTCTCTGGAGCTAACGATGGTCTCATTAATGCTGGACAAGCCTATACTCCCACAGGACACGTCATCGGTTTTTGTTCTCATCTCGACAACCGCTTTGACGGCACCTTATTTCTTCTCAAGTGGCGGAGGGTTTGCACTACTCCCCAGGGAATGTATTTGGGGTCTATAGCAGTTCGTTTGCTTCACTGATTCAAGATCCCACCGAGGCTTCGACGAGCAAGCACCTCACATGTAGGGTTGACTTCCGCGGTTCGCCTGCTTTAACTGATGGTGTCAGCTGGTTTCGAAGTTTGCTCATGTTGCCATTATCATAGGTTCAAATGTCCCCAGAACCTTTTTACACCTAGCTCCTTCCTGCTCGACCGGTCTCGCTCAAACTTTCGTCCCTGTCAACATCGATAAACAGACACCGCAAGGGCCCCTTTGTTTTGATGCCTCTGGAATATCCACGTGGTCTTCGATTGGTGACCTGGTATGTTAGGAAACCCGCCCGATTGCTCCTCAGGGATGAATATATTCAACTTGGTCACCAGATCATATCAGACACTCATTGGACATACGGACATAGTTAGACCAGGACCCCAGTTCTGTGGGTCCACAGCGTAGGAGCATTCTTTCACCCACTTCCACCCTCGTTTCGGATCCTTCGCCGCAATACACCTCCTCGGCGGACTCCCAGACACCCGAATCCACTCTCGATGTCGATTCCTTTTCCTCAGAGTGGCCCTGTACGTATCCTTTTCGGATTATTCCCAAGTAGCCCTGACATTATCACTATTAGGTGTGGGCTTAACAGAAAATTTAGGACCCCAAGAAGAACGATTCGCCCTCTCGTACCACATCGCTGGAGTGCATCTGCGATGAAAGGCCTTGGCTCCGTCAGTGCCCTTGGGTCTGGGATAGCCTCCAATCGGCCCTTGCCCATACGGAGTCCATAGTGGTGTAGTTCCGAGGAACTGCCCTGCTGCTGCCCTGCATCCTGTGTTACTGGTGAGTTGCCATCTCCAGTCTAGTGAAGATCCGAGTCGCTAAGAAAATATCTGTAGGTGCAAAAAAATGACCGGATAGTTGCTGATTTGTACCAGAATGTGCTCAGAGGAATCCATTCGATAATAACACTCTACGTTGACCAGCTCCATCGCCAATCCCTATAGCGAACCCCTCAATCCCTCTTCCGCTGCCACTTAGATGCTATATCTGTGCATAGTAGGCCATCAGTGCCGAGTAGTGTCAACCCAAACCCACAAGGAACGGTGGCCCGAATGCCGGATTAGTTTGCTGCCACTCCACTCCACTCCCCTCCCTCTGCGCGTTCGACGCCCGCACCTTTTCGCCTCGTCGACAACCGCAGCCAGCCGCCCTCATCGTCCACCTCTTATCGCCCTCTATCGCGCAGTCCTTTCCTCCCAAATCGATTCCGCCATACTTCTCACCATGCCACACCTCTTCCCCAGCCAGAACATCCGCCGCTACCCCAACCGCTATGTGGCCCCAGGGCCTAGAGCCCGCTTTCATCTCCAACGTCAACACTGCCTGGCCCCCCCAGCCCGTCTACCTCCGCCCCGATCACCGATCGCAAGAACCCAGTCATCACAACCAATCTCCCCCACGCCATACTCCCAACCAGGCAGCGCACCCTAAGACCATGCTTGTAATCCATTGTAAAATAACCTATCCCTCTCGTCATATCCCTTGTGCACGGATTCGTAGGCTGCTGGATAGGTGGAGTCTTGGTCCCGTAATGTGTACCTGTTACCATGGAAATATAATATATTTCTCCTCCCACCAGCATGGCATAGCACATAGTCACGGGCAAAAACATGTCATATTCATCTGACTGGCTCATCCCGGTCTGTAAATAACCCCTGCGCGTGGGTCGATAGGCTACTGCAGGTGGTGTAGCATAATAGAACGCATTTCAATGCCTTATGTAAAAAGAAATTGCCACCCTAACGCCATTACTTGAGATGAGACACCAAGTCGGAAGTCGGACTCCAAACCAAGGACATCAACATCAATGACCTCAACCTCCGGATGATCAGAGATATCATCGTCAACCATTTTCGCCTCGTTCTGAGTTTCTACGCCGCCGTCTGGTGCAACAATATTGCATTCATCGTCGTTGAGAAGCGTAGCCCACTCTCGCTCATTGTTTCGCGCGATTTGCTCTGCTGTAGCGACGGCTTAATAGGTGCTGACCGAGGACAGATTGTCGAGACATGTTACGGGGAGGAATCATTTTGAGGGGTTTCATGCGCCTTTTATCTTTGACAGTCCAAGTGCAACGAGGCCAAGTTACAACAAGGTGTCGTCAAGGTGGGTGTAGGGTCAGAAATCGACCCCAAAGAACGCCCAGATTTCCCTTTACAGCGCTGGCATCTCGTTGCAAACCATCCCCATTGTTCGCTCCACGTGCCGGTCGGCGAGCGATGGGACGCTGATGTGACGCTGACACACCCTTCACCCCTGACGTTTACCGCAGACATTCACCCTGACACTCACCCTGACACTCGCCCTGACACTCACAATTTAGCGTTGCCGTGAGTTGAGTTGAGTCGAGGCCGTCCGCATTTGGACGACTCATGAGTCGTTGCCAAATTGGGAATGAGTCCGACGAGTCGAGACATAAAAGGATGGAGGGGTACAATGAAAAACCACCAGAAAAATCGTAGAAAAATCGTATAGTATCTGCATAGCTAATAGCTATATACTATTCGTCATCTAGATACTCATCTGCCCCATTTTCACCCATGCCGACTGATATGGCATTCATGTCCTCTTCAGTATACGCCCATAGACTACGCCCTTCAAGTCGACCAAGATTGTGGTTCTTGTGTTTGAGAAGTTGAAGGGAGCGTATGAGGTCTGGAGACAGCCAGTTCCGCCCCAAGTGAATGCTTCAATACATCGACTCATCGACTCATCCGACTCATTCGACTCATTCGACTCACCGACTCATTCCGGATTAGGAAGTTTGACAGCGAGTCTGATGAGTCGGCCAAGGACTCGCCAAGCACACGACTCACGGCAACACTACATACACCTGACTTCAACCGCAATCGGACAACAAGGCCAGCAGAGATGGAGGATAGCGGATCAGAGACAAGTGAACGAAATATAGAAAATGGAACACAAGATCGACAGTGCAAGATCAATGGAACGAGACTGTCCGCAAGGGTGGAACCAAAGCGCACTGAGACTTGGCCAGCGGCTGATACGCGAGACGACTGGGACCCGCAATCTCGAAGGTTTCCCGCCCTTTAGTGTCCAGCACTGACTTGGTGGGCGTGTAACATACTTTGACTTGCAAAACGATGTGCACCGTCAATCAATGAGACATCAGTTGATCAAACATAAGAGCTGGAACTCACCACATGCCATTGAGTACATGGCATCGGTAAGGCTCGTGCTGAAAGTGCACAGCCCGCTGATGCGCGATCGCGGCCTCGAGGTCCTCTTCTACAGTGTGACCGCATTCCCAACAGACAAATGTCTCCATGTCGAGGTGGTCGAAAAAGGCCGTGTATATTGACTGGCCCTGCAGTCCGTAGTCATCGATGGTTGAAGGGTAGCTCATCGGTGCGTATCCTACAGTCGGCTCGAGGAGTTGAAGACGGAGAAAGTCAGACTCCAAAATCCAAATGGTGATTTGGAGGAGTTTGGTCCTTCGCTTGAGCGACTCAAGCGAAGGAGGATTTGGCGAAATATGTCCTTTCGAGCCTGAGGCGTCACCATTGGAGACGCGACCGGCTGTAAGGCAAGGGTCTAGGTATGGAGGGACTCTTGTCTGGGGACATTGGCGCGAGTAGCTTGGCTCTGGTAGGTGGGAATTGGAGATGCTATCGGCAGCGGTCGTTACTCTATGACAAAGGTTACTGGTACTGGTACTGGTATCAGTGGATTTGTTTGTGGTGCTATGGGGGCGAGTTGCACCCGCCTCACGTGTTTGAGGACCCAACATCTCGGCGGTCGGTAAAGACGTGACTGTTTGGCGTGCATTGTAAGCACCCAGGGTTATCATGTAAGGCTCAATAACATGAGGGTGATCCATGACGACCACACCCTTTCTAATGTTGTAGAGAGTCGCGGCATCCGCGGGCTCCATAGACCAAGCAGATATGGTTTGCTGACATCTGGCGCTGGGACGGGCATACAGCGCAGAGGGAAATCGCCGCTTCGTTCTTGGTGAATCGGGAATGGTTACGCTCGCGCTCTTTGGGCCCGGGTGAGAGAATAGATTCTGACCAGTGTCGGGAGGTCCGTTAGCTCCTTGCGCGCGAGATGAGACCTCGCAGACGGGAGAAGGTGGATGGGTGATACAGTACTTCACCACCTTCCATGCCACTTAAGAAGATGGTCCTATAGCACTCCGTGTACATAGCATAGATTATTTATATTATATTCTTCATGTAGTATGAACTTAGGTGAGTGGACTGTGAGCAGTAGAAGGCCGGTGGTGAACTCTCGGAGCTGTCAGTGGCCATGCCATTTTCGGGCCACTTCCGAGGCCCACCACCCAACGTGCCACCCAGTGCCAGTACTGGACAAGAGAAGGAGAAAATCGGAAAAAAATCATATATAGTATTTCATGAATATACAGTGATTTTTGGTTACAAATTCGAGTCAGGGAACATAGTCAGAATCTAAGTCCTCACAGTAGTTCTTGCATACAACACCTCTGCAAGGGCGTGTA
>Ga0307515_10003975_pt1 | contig 30836 bp, 21 predicted proteins | sample 17_EM_MG_FD_194513 | JGI IMG/M metagenome (GOLD analysis project Ga0307515, IMG submission 194513) | Populus trichocarpa ectomycorrhiza microbial communities from riparian zone in the Pacific Northwest, United States - 17_EM | ecosystem: Host-associated > Plants > Roots > Unclassified | place...
GCTGGACGCCTAAGGATATGTAGGGAACTCGATGCTGAGATGCCAGCTTTACAACAAAAGCAATGACACATAACCAATGCCTGAGTTGGCAAAACTGCAAAGCATCAGCGAACACATCCACATGACTTTCAGGAGTTAGAAAAAACGATAGAGTTAGTGGGTCGATTGGTGGTACGACGGGGACGGGTCTAATGTCCGAGGCTTACGCTATGAGTGGCACGGGTATAACCGAACGGACCCTAGAGACGATCGGCAATGGTGGTGTGGGGAAAATCGGTAACCAAGCTTCACAGATGCGCGAAACGTGTTGAGGTCTAGCAAGCTACGAAGTCGGTAGAAAGCTTCAATCAGCACGAGACATATTATTACCATGCCAACTCGGCCCTCCACTTGGCCTATTCTTGGCAAAAAGAACAGAGTTCACCGCACGAACTCGTCCATTACATGCGGGATTCTCTGACGCATCGTCGATCGTTCATCGTCGATTATGCACAGACCAGTTGCAGTGCTCACAGATGTAGAACATATCACTCTCAGTGTCTTCTCCTTCTCACCTCATGGCTCAAGGCCCAAGCTCCTACATGATTATCACTGTTTCTAATATTCACAAGCTTCTGCCAAGTCCACAGATTTTTTCGCACTTTTCGCTGCGTGACTTGATCAATAGCACCCTCCTGGATGCCTACCAAATAACTGATCTATGAGTGACTTACACCATTCCCCAGGCGGGTCTGGCCGCCTAAACCCGCTACACAGCCTCAAGAATAGCCTGAGTATGCTTTCCTGTGCGATCTATATATGTTCGCTTACAGTGCTGCAGGGCGCAAATCTTCAAGAACTTCGAGCACCACGTCAGTGCGAAGGTCCAACACCCCCGAAACCCCGACAACAAATAGGGCCAAGAGTACCCAGAGCCCAGTCACGAACACTTCTGCTGCGAATGGAGTGAGCGGTAATGCACCAAACAGCATACCTAGTCCCCCAGGGCCACCTGGATCCCCCATAAACCCCAAACCAGCGGGTATGAGCAGATACTTCTCGGCCCGCTCACTGGATCGGACCACGGTACAGCGCCAGTATGGTGGCCGCCTTCGGGTGATGTCGGCTCCAGAAGCTGGCCTCGCTCTGGAAAATAAGACTGCAGTGGAGTCAGATGCTGGTTTTTCCCGAGTCGTGATCGATCTAACCTGTGCCGACTTCATCGCACTGATTAAGTCGGAGCGCTTAGCCTCTCTTCCGCAACGCGAGAGTAGGTGGGACAGAGTGTTAACTCGGGCTCAGTATTTCGCGGAGCAGCTACACAAAGTCGACACCACCTTTCGAAGTTTGGCATTTGACAGTCACGTCGCCGCTAACAGTGGCTATGGGCACGCCTGGGACCTCATCAAGGTCAGTCTGCCTGCTAAACTCTCATCCATGTACTGACAGAGAGAAGCTTGGACCCGAAAACTCGGAGGCTTTAGACAAAGCTTTCGCTTTGTTCTGCAAATATTCACTTACGGTTTCTTTGCTCTTGAGTCGGTCGGAAGCACCAGCCATAACACCTGACGTTCACGAGCAGCTTCGCATGATGTATACTGACCTCCTGACATCAGTGATGTCAGCGGTTAGGTTACACTTCCGGTTCGGTTAGGTTAAACCAATAAGAAAAGACTAACCGGTTAAACCGATTTAATTGGCTTAATCTAGATTGGATTTAAAGCTTTGGTGGTAACCAGGTAACCAGTAACCAGTAAAGCCTTATTAGTGGTAAAGATTTAGGTAAGGGCGAACGCCTAAGCTTCGTGTATTGGCCCAAAATTGTCGTCAAATCTTCAAGCCGTATTAAGGATCAATCTATAATGTATCGACACCTAATTTAATTCGTTTGAGCCTTTATAGATAGCTAACTTAATCCTTATTGCGTCATCCTTATCGCGTCGTCCTTATCGCGTTGTCCTTATCGCGTCGTTCTTATTACGTCGTTCTTATTGTCGCCCTTATTACTGCCCTTATTACTGCCCTCATTACTGCCCTTATTACTACCCTCATTACTACCCTTATTACTACCCTTATTATTCTATCCTCTTAATTCTCTTAATTTAATGGAGAGCTTCGTTACTATTACCGGCCGAATAACGCGTAGAGGTGGTAGCAGCCGTGTATTAAGCAGCCGTGCTCTAGGCAAGGCTCCTACTGTTCCTTAAAAGCGAGCTAGTAAGGCCTCCGGCGGTAGAAGAAGGAAGCGCCTAAAGACGACTATAAATGTAATTAAGTTAGAGCTAGAGCCAGAGCCAGAGCTAAAGTCTCTTATTTATTATAAATCTAAATCCGAATCCAATCTAGAGCCTCCCCTATTGCGCCTGTTGGCTAAGCCGAAACGAATTAAGGTCTCTAGGTAGTGGTATTATAAAGTTAAGGACGTCGCCGGCTAAAGGTAGGGTAAGAAGAAGTTGTCGCATATATAGGGTAAAGGAAAAGGCTTTATAATTATGTATGAAACTATAAGGACTAAATACTACTACTACTATTAGTGCCTAGATAAGAAAAAGGATCCTATATATAGGCCGCTTAGTAAGAGACTCTGCCCCCTCTACTGCCTATTCCCTAATTAGTAATTAGTAATTAACGGTAACTCTAATATACTTTCTTACTGGAAGCGAGTTTACTAAGTAAATAAAGACGGCAACTTAATTAAGCCGAAAGCAATAATTGCGCAGTACGTTAAGTAGCAGGATTATATCTAGAATATTTAGTTTAATCGCTTTAAGCTTTTCCTAATTTGCTAGCTCGTATATTACCATATTATATATTACCAAATTAAAAACGTCTACTTTCTAGAGATAATTTAGTACTTGCATGGAGGCCTTATAAGGCTAATTCTAACTTATAATATAATACGCAGCTAGATAATAGATAAGTTTTAAAAGTAGAAGCGGCAACTATAAGATAACTTACGAGAAGCTCGGTTAAATATTTATCTATTCTTTAACCTCTAGACGTCTTCTAATTACTATGCCATTATTGCGATCGTTGCCTACTATATTAATAAGAACGGCGCCTAGTAGATAAAGCTTCTTATTATACGGCGGCTTAAAGGTGAATATACCGGCGTAAATTAAGCCTAGATTGTTCTTAATATAATTAGTAAATATAGGTTTGGCGGAAAGGTTAAATATTTTATGCTTAATAACGCGTTAAGTAACGATACGGCTGTTGATTTAATTCTAAAGACGCTCTACCTAAATATATTAGTTAAATAGCGAAAGCGACGTCGGCTGCGGTGTCTTGGCTATATAGTTAATCTCTATATATAGGTATTCCTTTTAGGCAAGAAGGTAGACATTATACTAGAGGAGCTTAAGCTGGCTTATAGTAGGTATAACTTTAAGTTAATCGCGAAGCTTTAAAGGTAGTAGGGAGCTCTTAGACGCCTATATAATATTATAAGGTATATTAGGATGTCGCCCTAACGTTATAAGGAGTTCTAGAGGGTTATAGTTGGTGGCAATTAGTCGTTATTTAATAAGCTTAAGGTAAGTATTTAAAAGTTGTAATATTTGCTACCTTATAACATTATAAGTTAAGTATTTAACTCTACAGTCGCAATATTTAACTTTCCTAGCTTTATTAACTAACTTCTCTACTAGCTTATTTAAAGTAACGCGACGCGATAGAATTTATATTTTAGCTTTATTATACGAGCTATTAATTATAAGCAACGTATATAGCAATTCTATAACTCCCACATACCTAAATAAGGCGACGGCATTAAGAATAATCGTCTTATACCCTACTACTGGTTTATTCTTAAGAAGCTTTCTTTCGTTTTATAGCCATTCTATAAAGCGGCTATATATAGCTAAGGCCATAAGCACACTCTCTACCGCTAGTTTACTACTATAGATTGGCTTTTTAATTACACCTAGGACGCTAAGGTAGATTTTAAAGAACACCGTATAGAATATAACGACTACAAAGAATACGCCTACCTTAAAGCCGCCGCCTATACATTATAGGAAAAGTATAAGGAGTACTATAATCTGGCTAATAATAATGCCGCTTATTACGCTACCTAGGTGCTTTTACCAGATAAGAAGTAGTAGTGGTTTTATTAGCGATTTAATAGTAATAAGAATAAAAAGGACTGGCTTACTAGTAAGCCGGGGGATTTAAATAATCGCGGTATTTAGGGCTTAGTAAAAGACCTCTGGCTAGATAAGTATAAGGGTAAGTATAGTGCTCCTATATCTTTTAAGCCGACGTTACTAATTTGCTTTATATATAGTAAGACTTTTAGTGGCTTAAAGAATTATAAATAGATTAAATTAGTACCTTTTAGCAAGTCGGACGCCTATTAAGCCTATATTAAAAGCGACCCTAAATAAATTAATAATCCTCTAGCTTATTAGAATAGCGTTTACCTTTCGTAACTAGATTTTACCCAATTTGCCTTTAATATATTAGCTATACCGTTAATAAGCGCCAAATGCGAACGTATATTTAGTTCCGCTAAGCACCTTATTAATAATAATTCATTGCTTAACGTCCGATTCGGATCCCTATTGGGCCCACGCGGACTACTCCTTATGTACATATGGGGAGAAAACTCTATTTAAGAAAACCCCGTGATCTATCTCCCTGCCTTTTGGGACTCGCCTACAAGGCGCCTACGAGTTACCTATAGTGCTCCTACTACCTTACTTTTTAACCTCCTTGGGAACCACTGCTGCCGTAACAAGCCTACGGACGCGCTAGTATTATATACTTTACTCTACCACTATAAAGTCATTAGGGGGCGCCCGTTGCTCGCCCCCCCCACCCTCTATTACTATTTCCCTTACAACCTAGAACTAGTTTAGTATATTTTGGCTAATAAGCCACTAGGTAACCGCCTTAAGGCCTTTTTATATTAAGAGCAGTATATTATAGTTCTCTGTGCTAGCTACTAAGAGTATTACTTCTTAGTTAGTGCGTAAGGGGCATAATAGTATTATATATTTTAGTGTCTGTCTTAGCCAGCCATATTCGCATCTTAGGCTACCTACTAGAATACCTACCTAGTAGAGCTAGTCTTTTAGTTCTATTATTCCTGTTCTTAAGAGTATTACTATTATATTTTCTACCTTTGTTAGGCCTTCTTAAAGCCCTAAAGTATTTACCCCCTATAGCGTTAACTATACTACGGCTTAGGTTCCTTTTGCCTTAGTCAGCCTCTATACCTTTAACTCCTATATACCTCTCCAGTATTGGTCCAACTAGTATTATATTACGGTGGATAGTTTCCTAGCGTTCTTTTATACTCTACTTTAGCTCCTTTCTCTCTCTTACTATTATCTTTACTGGCCTCTTATATGTCTTCTTTTCTCCTCTATATAGGCCTAGGCCCTAAAGTAGCATTATTCTTCTTCTGCTTTCTTTACCTGTTTCTCTAATATATCTTCCCTACTTTAGAGTTATTGGTTTATTCTCCTACAGGGCGCCCTAGGGTCCCTCTATAGTTTATTTAGGCGTATCTTAATATACTTTATAATATTAGAGTTACGTTTATTTTACGCCCTTTATATTATAGCGGCTTTAATATATAGTTATAGGGGGGGAATATTAGCTTCCTTCTTAAGCAGTACTATAGCCGTTCGCTTATATGCGCCTATTATACTCTAAAGGCAGGCTGTTTAGACCTTTTAGAGTAGTTTAAGGAGCGACTTAGGGGGGCCTTTCTTAGATTCTCTAATAGCCCAAATACTAGACCTATACATTATAGTTGGCCAAACGACTACTATATATAGTAGGCGTAACCTTTAAAAGTATGGACCCTATATAGAATTAATAATCCTAGATAATATAATATACTATACTTAGCCCTTATAGGCTGCTTGCGCCGCATATACGCTCCACCAAAGCTTACTATCTACCTATACTCCTAATACCCTTAGGCCCTAAACTGGTTAACCCCTAAAGCCTTAAATACGAATTATATACTAGAGATCTGCAGATTAGTTGCGTTTTCTTATAAAATAGATTAGCTGGTATTTCTCTAGTAAGAATTAAACTCTATATCGTCTTACCCATTCTATATAAGTGTTATAAGCTTTCTCTAGTATTCTGCAATTCTTTATGGCTATTAGCCCGTATATAATTAGGTTTATATTATTAACAAAGTCTATCCCCTAAGTTGCCCCTTTCTTAAAGGAGTTAAGTAAGTTGCTTATAAAGAAAAGGAAGAGTATAGGCAAAAGGGGTAATCCTTATAGTATTCCTATTGCAACTACAATAGGGGGGCTCTGGTATCCGCTAAAGACTAGTAATATTTCTTTCTAACCTATAAACCCTTAAACAAATTATATAATCCATTCTAGGAAGCCTTTTACCCTAAGAATATATAGGAGACGCTTATAGGGTACATTATTATAGGCGCCACTAATATCTAGGCTAAGCATTAATACTACAAAGTCCCTTCACATCGCCTATGTAGATTTAATGGTGGTAGCAAGTAGCGTAAGTGCTGATAGTGTTAAGCGGTTCTTTTTTGCCCCCATTTAGCTCTATAGTAGTAAGGCGTATTCCTCAGCCGTATCTGCTATGCGGTCCGCTATTACCTTTTCTAAGATCTTGCTAAGGTTGTTTTCTAAGGCAATAGGGCGGTAGCTTCCTGGGATTAAGTAATCTGCTTTACCTTCTTTTCATAGGACAACCATCGTTATAGATCTTCTAAGTCGCGGGTAGTAGCCTATAGCAAAGCATGCTCTAGCTACGTCTGCAAGCTAGGGTACTATAAGTAGTCTACAGGTCTTTAGGGCCTTATTTAGAATCCTATTTAGTCCTAGTACTATATTATTTAAAAGGCGGCTAATGGTTCTGGCCATTTCCTCTATTATTATGTCGCTGTTGACCCACAGGCGAGTCGCCGGTGTTTTACCCGTGATGTCACTAAGGTCTACTAGAGCCGGTTAGGGGAAGAACCTTTCTATAAGGATCTTTGCCTTCTTATCGTTATTGTTAGTAGCCTGTGATTCCCCTGCTCTTCGTAGGGGTGGTAGGTGTAGGTCTTCTACTAGTCGCCCTGCCTTTTTCTTTGCCCATTTCGCCATAGCCCACAGGCCCTTATTATAGGGGAGGCTCGGGTTAAAAGTATACTCAGACTTGCTAATAAGCAAGCAAGCAAGCAAAACACCCCTCTGCTTGCTTGATTGCCCGATTTAGAAGCCCTTTGCTTGCTTGCTTGCTTATTAGCCTCAAATCACGTCTGCTTGCTTGCTTGCTTATTTATTACTTGCCAAGACAGTCTAGAATTTAAAGTTGAGGTTCTATAGAAAATCCGCCATGGCTTCGCCCCCTAGCAGTGTATTGCCCACTAAGCCCGTCTACCATCAATCAATTGTAGTATAAGCTCGTTTGCACTGTTCGGAGGCAGTTTATAAGGCAGATGCGGTAAAGGCAGCGCGTATATTATAATCTTGGTATAGTATAGAGGATTGGGAGGTAGTAGAGGAAGTAGGTATAGCAGCTACTCCTTTATCAGCTATTAGCTTTGTATAAATTAATAGACTTACTGCCTTTCTTAGCGGCCTTCTTATAGCCTATCTTCTTCCAAGAACGCGTGCATTATAGAGCAGCAATTATTATTAGTTGTAACCTAGATCAATAAGGCTCTAATAGATTACTAGCTTTACTAAATCCTCGCTTATAATCTACGCTTATAGCTAGTATAGTTAGTATATTAAAGGCGAACTAGGCAAGGCATGGAAACTTAATTTATATCTGCTATTAGTACCTAATTAGATCCTAGGCTAACGGGTGTTCCTTTAATAGAGGATTAAGCAACTTCCACCGTGCATACTCGTCCTTATAAGCTATCTAGCTTAATATTAAGGTACTAGAGTAGGTATTAATATAGCTTTTATAACCGGCGGAGGCTCGCACGCGCTTTAGAGGCGGTGCCTCTAGTTCTACTAATAAAGGTAGCGGATAATCTTTATACTGAAGCCAGAGAGTTTAAAAGGTAGCGTCGCCGCTAATAATCTAATTAGGCCTATCCTTCTACGCGTTCTAGTAGAAGCGCTTAAAATAAGAATATAAAAGGACTGCTGCGTAATATACTAGAGTATTATTAAGCTTAAGGTAGTAGTCGTTTAGCTTTACCTAGGCTACGTTTATATTAATTATAAAATAATTCTTAATAGCTTCCTAATTCGGATAGTCCTCTATTATAGCTTTAGAGACGTAATTTTTCTTTTCTTTAAAGACTTTAAGCAGCCAATTAAACGTAGGAATGACCTCCTAAATCACGCCGTGTTTACTAGCCTTACCTCTACCTTCTACTAAGCTCGTAGCTTCTTTAAGAGGGCTAAGAATCTCCATATATTTATTAATAATTAACCAATTATATACGTTTAAGCCGCCAACGGCAATATAGCGGCGAGGCTTAGGCACCTTCTTGCCTTTAGATTTAAGGGAGGCCGTTTCCTTTTCGTACTTTGTGATCTAGTACTAAGTAAATAAATTAAGAGGCGCTTAGAGCTCAGTAGCTCGTTTAAAGGCAGCATAGTAGCTATTCCACTAGGTTTTAACGGGCTTAATAAGCTGCTTAATTTGGAAGCCGTTCTGTAGAGGCATGTTCTTATTAATTTAATATTACTTAAATAACTATATAAGCTAAGGCGTATTAATTAAATTAATAAGGTTATAAAGTGTTCTAAGCGGTCCTTCCTTCCGCTACTGCTCTAGGAACTCTTCTTTTTTTAGTATATTCGCATCCTTATTTTTAAAAGCTTCTTTATCCTTTCCAAACATAAGCTGCTAAGTAACTAGATTTAGGATATAGCAAGCGCAGCGCGCGCGCCTATAGGCCTTATTAAAGCCGAATTTAACTGCTAGATAATCTAAATAAGTATTATTTATACGGGCGTTGTTAGTAACAAAGTAGCTAAGCCGCTTCTTTATAATCTTAAACGTATTAAGGACGTTACTAATAACTTCCGCGTAGTTGATTCCTAAGTGCTAGCTAAGCTACGCGGGTAGAGCGAGCATATAGTCCACCACACGGCCTTCCTTGTTAAGGTAATATATATACACGCCAGTAAGAGTAAGTTTGCCGTTAGGAGTCTACTAGCTATTAAAGGATATATATAGGAGTAATCTAGCGGCAGCAAGAGCCTTAGTAATAGAGGGGAGGTATACTTTGTAGTCGGCTAGTATATAGTCTATTACTGATTAATAATTGAGCTAGAGTACGCGCTTAGCCTTAGGATTTGCAATTCGTATTATATGGCGGAAAGATAGGGGTTTAAACTCTCGTAGTAGGTAGTTGTTTTTAGTAAGCTAATTAATAGCTGCTTGCCTAAATATAGATGCATTAAAGCCGTTAATAATTGCGTTGGCAGCTTCTTAAGAGACGTATTAACCTAAAGCCTAGAGATGCTTAAGAACAGTTTACCCACGCTTCTTTAATATAATCTTTCCGTTTTTGTTATATCCGTAGCTGAGAGTATTTTTAGCAAGATACGTTTAAGCAGCAGTATTAGCATTTAATATATTATAACGACCAGGGCCTCCGCAGTCAATAATTTTATATTAGTGGCAGTACTTGCAGATAAAAATAATTTACTCCAGCTTTACCCAACTTTGGTACCTATACCCGTATTTATAGATAAAGCTAGGCGTCCGCTTTAAGCTATAATAAGGCTTTTAAAGATCTAATAGTCGTTTTTAGTTAATGCCGTTATAATTATTAACATTATCGTTGTCTGTAAGCTCGTTAGGTGCGGCGACTTCTAACGGTGGAATTATAGGGGTTGGTAGGTTTTCTGCGGCTATCGCGCTCACGTTCGCGTCGGTAAGGTCCTATATTATAGCCATAGCAATGGCTAAGCAGGTTCTATTAAATTAGTGGAGTTAGTGGTGGATAAAAATAGAAAGGCATTTATTGTTTACTATAAGCTATGCGAGACTTTTAGTCGGCGTGGAAAAACGTTTTAAATAGGCTTAGCGATTGCCTAAAAGGGCTTATTTGCACTATTTGCATTACTTCGGACACCGGAAATTAACCCCGAAAACACCAAAGGTCTATCACTAACTACCGCTACTACTAAGTTAACTATATACAAGCAATTAACAAGCAAGCAAGCAAGCAAGGCCTTCCTCTGCTTGCTTGATTGCCCAAATAAGGTCTTCTTGCTTGCTTGCTTGCTTCCTGCCAAGACAAGCAAGCAAGCAAGCAAGCAGGGGTTTGCTTGCTTATTAGCAAGTCTGAGTATACTCGTTTATAAATCGTCTCCAGTTGTTCCTTACTTCTTTTTTAGGGTATTCTTTAACTGGTTTCTTGTGTCTTTATATCGTCTCTTATCTTTAGGGTCGTGGCTGCTTAAGTATTTCCTTCTTACTCGTCGTTGGCTAGCTATAAGAACCGCGCATTATACGGACCATGCGTGTCGCGCGTAGGGGCCCGATCTTAAGACCGGGCAGTGCTCTTCCAACCCGTTTTTAATCGCTGCCTAGATCTTTTCTAGTCTTCGGTCGATTTCCTCAGGGGTGGCTAATAAGCCTCGCTCGTTTGGTATTGGGTGAATTTCCTCTAGGTCTTGGAGTTGTTATTCAACTGTATTAAGGAAGCTATCTACCTTAAGCATCCTTATTGCGTATCTTTTGCTATTTGGTTACGCCTTGATGTCCAAATCTAGCTGTATCTGGATGGGGATATGGTCTAAAGTGAGTGCCCATTCTTCTTCGGGGTTACACCTTTCGAGTCTCTGGTATATAAGCACCTTATTACTAACTCTCGCAATTACCTTAGAGCCGATATTATTAAAGCGAATAAATGCCTTAAGTCCTAGTTTAGGCGTCCGTAAGCTAAAGCTTTTAAATAAGGGGTTAATCTTAATGTTAATAAGCAGTATAAGGAAGAAGCTACTACTAAAGCTGCTACTAAGGCCGCTAATAAAGCTAACGTAATAGGTAATACTAATGCATAGGAAGCTGCTAAGCTAGATAATAAGAAGGAAGATAAGGAAGAAGATAAGGGCTTAGAGAAAGGTAAGGGCTTAAAGAAAGATAAGGGGGATAAGGAAGATTTGGGCGACGACGGAGTTAAATATATACTTATTGACGACTAATCGTCTCTTAACACCATGCTAAGCCTTGTGATAGTAAGTACGACGGTTAAATTTACTTATTTATTACTAATATCGCCACTAATATAGTGTAAGCTTTGTAGGCTCTTTATATACTATTTCCTTATTTTATATAATGTTATGCCTAAGCCCAACCCACTTGACTATATAAACTACTAAAAAGGTAGCAGCAGTGTCTTGTGACTGGACGGGCTGCCGGTTGGAATGCCTTATAAGCTTTATAGCCTATACCGTAGGTATAGGTAGCGCATTGCATGATAATTGTACCCCCTCCTAGGGCGTATGTCCTTAGGCGCCTGGACTGCGATAAATGGCTGGCCTTTCGCTAGGTGGTCTTGGCTACGCAGCGCGTGAGCTGCCTGTAGCACCCTAGCTGCAATCGCGAGGCGTCCCCGCTAGTACCTATAAGTACTAGCGTATTAAGCTTAAGAAGGTGACCTCTAGTAAGCACGTGCGATACCCTGCACTCGACTGCAGAGAGTGCAGTCGCTTAGGCTGTCCCGTACTCGTGAATGTTTACCTACTATGGATGAACACTGACCTCCGGGTAGTCGCGAGACACATTATCATGCCCAAGCCCAACCCACTTGACCATACAAACTACTAAAAAGGTAGCAGTAGTGTCTCGCGACTGGACGGGCTGCCGGTTGGAATGCCTTATAAGCTCTCTAGCCTATACCGCAGGTATAGGTAGCGCATTGCATGACATATAACTCCTCCATACTTTACTTAAGCGCCTCTTCCACTTTATATACTATATTACTCTAGAATCTATACATTTCTATCTGGTTAATCTGGTTAAACCGGTTATATAACCGGTTAGGAGCCTCAATGTGCTGGTTGGTTTGGTTTTGGCCTCATTTTCGTAACCTAACCTAACCGCTGACATCACTGCCTGACATTGGTATCTGAAGTCGGTATTCGGTTCCATAGGAGCGCCAATAGTAAGGTTGTAACAAATATCTCGCATATTCTGTACTCACGTAGTTTAGGTACGCAGTCGAGTCCAGTTTGCTTTGACGTACCTGAAGCATTTGGAGAGATTACTGAGGCCTCCCTAACTCGGCGAGCCAGAGTAACGGCAGCCATCTGGAACTATCACATTCAGAAAGAAGGACCTGGCAGAGATAAGAGTAAGAAACCGCCCCATACGTTGGTATAGATCCTAGTAACCAGTCACATAGGTCCGAAAGCGGAGACGTTCGGCAGATGGTTGGATGTCCAAGACCCTGTGCTCTCGTTGCTAAATCGGGACCACTCGACTTTCGCTCATTATGAGGTGGAGTATACCTGCCTCTGGTTCTATAAAAAATATCTATCCGATTTTGTCAACAGTAATGATAGCCTCCTACTTGTGAATGGTGGAGTTGGTTCCGGCAAAACGGTATTGGCCGCGTCTATCGCGGATACACTCCAGCTCCCACACCCGATCAGTCGCCAGGCTTTCTCCACGTTATTTTGCTCAATCAGTAAGTCGAAGAGCGCCTGATTCGCCATTTTACTGACGATGAATATAAGGCGCTAGTATCCCATCGCAAGCGAACTCGACCACAGTGGTCAAATCCCTCTTATACCAACTCTTCGATCTGTCTGTCGGCAACATGGACACCTATCGTGCTCTCGTCCACGCTTTTGAGCAATCTAAACACACGCACGATACCAGCGTATACGAAGAACATTTATGGGAGGCTCTCGGAACTGCTCTCAGATATCCGATGGACGATGCCAATGGTTTGATCATTGTTATCGATGGCTTTGATGAACTCGCGGGTCAACCAGAAGCGCCGCAGAAGTTGCTGGATAAATTGTTTGAAGTTACCAAGCAAGGAGAACGCGTTCAGTTAGTCGCATTCTCACAATCACTCTCCATGCCCCCTCAAGCACAAGGCAAAGCGATCGTCATTACTGCGGAAGATATTCGTGAAGATATTGGAAGGGTCGCTTCGAAAACTCTCCAAAATTGCGGTTATTTTCGGATGATAGAAAATCAGGAGAAGCAGGATATCATTGGTCGCATAGTGGGAGCAGCTGAAGGATCTTTTCTTTGGGCAATTATTGCATGCGAACTGTTGAATCTTCAGAAGCCTCAAGAGTTCCTAAAGAGCCTCGAGAAATTAAGCGAAGTTCAGCATTCTGTTCAACCCCTCATCTTGAGGTTGCTGTCGGGATTGGGGCTAAATGATGACGCAAAAACACTCCTCTCCTGGTTGGCCACAGCTGAGCGGCCGTTCAAACTTTCCGAGATTAAAGCTCTCTTCGACATCGACGTCCATCGCTGTATGATATCAAACAGCAGTGTAAACATCCAAGACATTCTTCAACTTTTGGGCCCGATTCTATTCGTTCATCAGCATATTGTTCGTTTCAGGCATGGAGCCATCCAAACCTCTTTACAAACCATAATCGATCGGGGCGAAATATCTATGCCAAAAAAAGACACACATATGGCCTTGGTCATGAGGGCGCTTGACTTTCTAAAAAGGGCTTTACCAGCGAATAAGGAGCCCACTCTCGAGAATGTTGACCAAGTATATGTGGATCGACTTTTCGATCAACATCCTTTCCTTGAGTATGCCGTTCGATACTGGGTATTTCATGCCCAGAAGTTTACCGGAGAGATCAGTGGGATCTTTGCAGAGACGGCCATGCTTCCTCTTATCGAAAAGTTCTGCTGGGAAGGATACCCTGCTCCGCAGGCCCTCGAACTACACACGTCTGTAGAGAGGCTACGTTGCCAGATTCTGACGGAAAATCACCGTGCTGTTCTCCAAACGGTCTTAACCTGTGCTTGGTATCATGACATGCTGTCTGAGCGTACGGAAGCCAGTCAGTATTACTACCGCTCTACCAAAATCAGCCTTGTGGTCCTGGGAGACTGTCACCCCCTAACGATAAAATGTGCGAATTGCTTCCTTCAAGTTATTGAAAAGACAGAGGTGACTTCCCGAACAGAAGTCCAGAAAGAGGAAATACTTAAGATTCTGATTGCCGCACATGAACGACAGCACGGTACTGAGTCTGATATTGTCATCAAAATAAAAATAGCCTTAGTACAGTTTTACGTCAGCATAGGCAAGATGAGGCTCGTGAATGATGTTATTAAGACGATACCTCCTAAAGGCCGACCCAAAGGTCACGACCATCTCGATGTCGTGCTCGGCGAAGAGAGGCCTGACCGGATCATTAAGCCCTACAAGGCCCTTCTGTTTCCCAAGAAGGATGACAATAAACTTACCGCGCTCGATATTAGCCTGGTTACAATCAAGCTCGACGAAGCTATGGCATGCTCTTCAAGTGGAAATATCTCACTGGCTGAGCAGATTTATGTCACGCTGTGGCAAGAAGTCTCCGCTTATTGTTGTGACGATCGCCCGATCAAGTGGCATCAGAAAAATATTGAGATAATGCTTCAATACTCGGAGTTCCTAAAGTCCTGCAATCGAGAGGACGAGGCTGCAGCCATTCTTACTTGCTTGTGGCTAGAATATAAAAACCACTGTACGTCTTTCTCCGAGAGCCTCGTATTTCACGTCCTTGGGGCTGTTAAGGTCATGAAAGGCCTTAATCTTTACACTCTGGCGCTCTCTGTCTTGAAGCATGCAAATTCATTTTATACCGATGTGCAAAGTGAAGAGAGTCAATCCTATTCCGATATCCAACGAGAAGTGAGCCGCTCCTCTTCTAACTCTGGATCGCCCACAAAGTCCTAGCTGTGTCGACATTAAAGCTGACAGTATTATCTAGATTGTTGTAATTGCCATTGAATTTGTGATGCAAGGCTTAGCGACCTTTCCTCTGACAGAAGACGGCGGTGTAGAGTCCGAATCGATGTACAGAGTCGCATTCCTATTCGTGATCCCGATTGTGCCCTTAGGTGCAGATTGCGCACCTATAACGCTTTCTAAGATGCTGGTGAGCCATTACATAAAACAGAAGAAGTGGCAGGAAGCAATCTATATTAGCAAGTTAACTCTCCGCAGAGCTTGGGATATACTCTGGTCCGAATCGCTTCACGATGGCACCATAAAGGAAACGCTTCTGCAGAAGTCTGCTGAACTTACCGAAAGTCTAGCCGAATGCTACATAAAGCAAAACCAACCCGAGAAGGCTGAGGGCGTTTATGTGAAGCTGTTCAGAGCCATGTTGCGTTTACGGAGAGTGGAGGGCGATCCCTTCGACAAAGCCAAATCACTCCTGACTGAGTTTTATAAAAAATGAGTGCCATGACAAAATTATTAGCATTCTTCAGGAAGTATTTGCCGCGTACCATAGTTCCTTGGGCCCGAGCCACGAGACGACTATCAAGACTCTTTACGAGTTAGGCTCCCTTTGCCGGGCCCGCGAAGGAAACCACCCGTACTGGATCGAGTACTACCAACAAGTCGTTTCCCGTCTAAACAAGGACTCGGAACCTTGCCCTCCCAGCGCTATAGAAGCCGTTGACGTCATTACTAACTATTACTGGGATAGTCAAAGATATGCCGAGGCTGTTACATTATTTGGTTTACTTTGGAATGCCTTCGTCCAGAAGAAAGAGTACGGGCAATTCGGAGAGAGCAAGTTTGTCATAATGATCTATGACCACTACTTTCATTGTCTTGAAAATACGAGTGCGAAGTGGGAGGTGCTACACAAAGTCGCAGACGAATATCGGAAAGCGTGCAATCGGTTATTTAGTGCGACTCCAACTATCCCAATGGAAGCTACGCTGGCCTTAGCTCGAGTCTGCCAACGGAACGAAAAGTACATCTATCATGCAATAGCCCTGTATGAGGAAGCTTCCAAGTCAGACTCGCCTCTTTCTACAAGCCCTACCGAAATAGAGCAGACGCTTTTATTGCTTTACACGCAGCACATCGTGTTGAAGCCATCGGCGAACATTAGCTCAGAGACGCTCGGCCACGCAACAGAGAGTTTTGAGCTACAGTTCTCTAAGGCCAAAAGCAAATATGGATATTCGCACGAGCTAACGCTGAGCTACCTGTGCGGACTGTCAGCGCTCTATTTCAGACAGCACAAGGCCAATATCGCTGTCAATGAATTAACCAGGGCCATACTTGAGATTATCACAAAGGAGACTTCTTCCCGGAAGCTAATTAAGGCTGCAGCATCCATCGCTAAGGCATTCTATGCTTGTAGCCAGGCGAAGCGCTGCAAAGAGCTTTCTCAAGAGCTCAATCAAAAATTCAATGGTAGAGATTCTGGAAACGTGTCGGAGTTCTCTCTTAAACTTGAGGAATGCAGCAGACTGCCCGCGATCTTCCCTGCAGCTCTTGAACACTACAATACCGCGAGTCCAGCAGATAATCCCGCCAAAACCCCGGCCGATGTCGAAGTCGCAATCATACACTATGACATTCTCATGCGTATGATAAAGGAGGAGGATGATCTCGACAGCATTCTAACGGCCGCAGCGCCTCTTCGCCGGCTTCTAAAGAGCAAAGAGCAGCAGTACATCGTGAAAGCTCTTTATAATGAGATTTGTACCCTTTTCAAAAAGGGTGAGGCTTCTAAGCTTCCATTACTTAGCAAAGACTCTCCCCACATCTTCATCGTCGCTATCCTAGAACGCATGAGTTATTCAGAGGTTGCGGACTTGGTTCGCTCCGTTATTGTCGCAGCAAATGACCAGATCAAAGTTCTTATCAAAGAAAAGAACTTTGTTGCGACTTATGACGTTGCGGAATGCGTATTCCAGTTCGCTCTCAAGCGTAAAGGATTCAGCGGTGGCAATACACCCGGCCAGGACTCTAAACTTGCATCACTTTTGGCAGGGTTAGATGGGGAGAAATGCTCTGAGAGTCTTTGGAAGATACTTGGTCAGGGGTTTAAACCAGGGTTGTAAATCAATCAACGAGGCTTCAATATTGAATTGAATTGATTGCCAAGACTCAATCAATTCAACCAACTGAGAGTTCGCTGGCTTGGCAACTCAATCAATTTAGAGGCCTTGATTGAATTGAATTGGTTGATAAATATTGAAGCTTTGACATTATATAGATATGTTACTAGGGTTAACAAGTCGGAATGCCCTAAACCATATTTTTCTTAGTGTCCCTCACCAAAAAGAGTTTACCCGAGCATCACCCGTTGTTTACACCGTCATATTACCGCCAGCGTCTTAGCTGAAGCGGCCGCGGAAGTAAGGAAAGGTATAGATGCGGCAGGAAGGTAAGTCAACACCATGCCAAGACTCGTGATAGGCTTATATTGAGAGCCGGGTGATGGGAAGGACGGCAGGAAGCGATGTGAGCGTCGCTAGGTAGGTCCTCCTGCATCAACACTATGCCAAGACTCGCGGTGGTTGCTGACTCCTACACCAGTTGAATTCAGTTGAAATAGTTGCCAAGATCTCAATATTGAGTCAACCAATTCAACCAACTGAGCCCTCTGCTTACAAAGCTTTCAATTCAACCAATTCGAGGCCTCAGTTGAGTTGAGTTGATTGATTTACAACCCTGGTTTAAACTTGCATCACTTTTGGTTGGGCTAGAGGGAGAGAAATGCCCTGACGAGAGTCTTCGCAAACAGATGCTTCAGCTTTCCAAGAAAATAACGGCGGAGATTAGGAAGTCCTGTGGGGTCATTAAAATTAACTTCGCTCGAGTACAGCTCCAAGAGTTGAACCAACTTGTTATCCTATTGGGTAAGCAGGAAGACTACACCTTCCTCGATGTAAGCTCTCTCGCTTCCTTATCCATCATCTTTGGAGGAGTAACACTGACGTGTCTTAGTGGCTCCTCGACATATTATGGAAGACGCGTGATGCCCAACCCTCTTGGCCTCCACAAGTGCTTCTTAACATCGGTCGCCACCTGGCTTGTGTTCGCTCCCTAGCTAACGATCACGAGGGATCAGTACAGCTATGTCAAGATATTGCCTATAACTTGTCTTGTGTCCACGGTATCCGCCACCCAGCCAGTTTGGAGACCTATCTTTTGCTCTCTCAGCTATACGTTAGAGCGGGTGAGTCACGCCAAGCCACGGACACAGAGCAGCCCTCTAGAGGCGAGTATTTCGAGAAGGCGTTCTGGGTCCATGTAAAGATACTGAGATCGCTCACTGACAGCGCCTCGGGTGCTGACCACGATGACGAGTTTGATCCGGTAACTGCAATCCTGACCAAGAAGAGCCTCATCACTGATAGTCAGCAAGGGGAAGAGGAGAAAGGCAAGCTAGTGGACGAAGGTGCGCGAGCGAAGACGCATCTTCGCCTCTTAAAGTGTTCGTACCAGCGCCTGGGCGCCTGGCCATTGCTTGACTCTGAACGTGAGAAGCTGTATGCAGATGTAGCTAAGAAGTTTCGTTGGGAACAGAAAAACACGGAGGAAATAGAGAAATGGCTAGCGGACGAGGCGGCACCTGAAAAAGTTGAAACTATTAAGGATACATTTCATAAGGTATATAGTTGGGAGATTGTCGGGGACAGTGATCTTTTTGGATTGGAGGCAAAGTCAGTGACCTTTTTGGATTGAAGGTAAAGTGGCTGGATTGAGGCTTGTACTGGACGTGGATCTATTGATTTTATTGGTGGAGCGGAGTGGATCAGAGGCTGTGGAGCTCTTGGAGCTCCAGATCTATACTCAATTCGGGAGGCGGCTGAGAGGGGGGTGCATCTCGTGGTCGGTGCGTGGCGTTGAATACGTAACGGGAGGCAATTATGAGTCATAATCTATCAATTAAGGCCTCCTTATTAAGCTTCCTGCTTATACCTTTCTACTTCCTTATCTGCTCTCACCCTGTCGCCGTTATGAATCGTTACCTTACCATACGAGATCCTGCCACTACTAAAGATTAATTAGCCGTGCCCAATTTACCCTCGATATTCTTGCAATCCTACCTATATTAGATAAGTACGAGCGCTTATTTAGCAGCGTAAAAGATACTACTTAAGGATCGTCGCTCTCGCTTATAGATGGATATAGTTAAGGTAAATAATTGTTTCGCCACTTATAGGCCTCCGCGGAAAGGCTTATACGGTAATAAGGAAGTAGGGGTACTAGCCGCGATCCTTTAAGGAAGCTGTAAAGGCTTAGCTGGCCGCTTTAAAGGCTAGGGACGCCGCCGCCTAGTTGGTGAATAATGAGGATAATCTGTAGGAAGAATACGCCGCGATTAAGGTCGACGGCGATAAGGCCGGAGTAGGTAAGGTAGACGAGGCTAATTAGAGTTGATTTGGGTTGCGATTTTGGTGAGTGTCGCGACCCAGACCCAGAGCCTCATGTTTGCACTATTTGACCGCTAGTCATCTACCCGCGTTGTATCCTCCTCACGTTACGCCCCGCACATAGAGTCATAGACCCATGTTCAAAATTAGAAAATGGGGTTGTATTAGTTGTAAATAATTAAATACAGAAATACAAGAAGTTAAAAGTTTAATAGCACTTCGTTTAGGTCGTAGCCTAATACGGCGGGTAAACCACCCCAAAATGTATGCTCGGACGCGGTTGCCGATAAATTGATGGAAGAATTGGTACATACCCGCCCCATTAGACTAGCTTCTCGTAGCTAGTCTTCTTTAGAATCTTGAATAGTGCAGAGTGCGTCAATCCAGAGGTATCGGATGCCGAGTTTCCTGGCGGCAAGAATAGCCTCTTGAAAAGTTTTGACATCATTTCCTACGGTACTTGTGGCCTGAAGAGCTTGATGTTATTTTTCAACAGCTTTATTGGACAATTTTCACCCCAGCAATGGTTGAGTTACGTAACAAGACCCTTGTGGAGGAAGTGAACTCTGACATAGGAGTCGTACCTCTAAGTTTTGAGAAGGTACACCCACGTCTAATAGCCTGGTGGGAAGGCTTTCGGCGACTCCGTTGATGTCAAGCCACCGATTGCAGTTCTTGTTATTGGTGCATTCCAGAAGCCAGCTCCTTATCTTTTTAAGAGCGAGTAGTGTTAAGAACATTATCTAAACCATCACTGTTCCAACTCCAACGGGAAAGCGTGTTGGAGTGCCGGGTTACCATTGAGGAATTTCATTCCACAAGGCTAAGCAACCTCCGGATATTTCTTTCGGGGTACCACTAACTCGAGCTAGGCCTTGGCCTAAGAACAGCGATTTCACAGATTGCTTCAACTTACTGCAGTTCCTGAACAGTTTACTAGAAAGGGAAAAGCAATCGTATTAAATTTTTTATCTTTTTTAAAAAAAAGTATGGTTGGGTAGTAGATCAGGATTTATATCTTCATTGGCCTTGATAGCTATTCAGTGTGCATTTGCTCTCGAATCTTGTCTAGCGCTGGGAACTTGCGGTAGGTATTAGAGGCAGCCTAAATAGGCAAGCAAACGGGAAGGAAATTAATAGTGTAACAGCGTCAGAGCAAGTAAATCTAGCATAGACGTGGATTGGTGTGCGAGATATAAGTGCGTCATGAATGTAGTAACAAGAGTTTCAAAGAACATACTGTGGCCTGAGTTCCACCACAACGCCATCAAAGCTAAGTGTTTAGTGAAATGCATTTTTTGATTCCGAATCTGCAGAGAGCAAGACTACAATTGACTCCATCCCGCATGAAACCGTCTTTCCATCGTTCCCTTCCTTGAAAGAGTAGAATCTGTAACAAATCACCCGAAGCCAAGAGAAACCGTCACCTTCATTCGTCCGCCCGCTTAGTGACCCGCCCGCCTTGATTCGGCAATGATCTTGGTCATCTCGTCGACCTTCCTCTTCGCACGGCCGAAAGTTCCGAGCTGGTGATTGTTAGTGTTCATGTTCGATTATGAGGATAGGCAGATGTGGGATGGGTGACAGTAGTGCTAACGAGCATGGGAAGTTAAATTACGCACCCTCTTCTTAGCCAGCTTGCGGGCACGCTTGTCCTTGCTGTTTCGGAGAAGTTCGATAACACGGCGCTCATATGGTGCGAGACTGTTCAAATGTCCAAAGTCAGTCATGGTCCCTCAATATTGCCTCTGCCTCTAATGTCCGCTAGTGTCGACGTGGTTTCCAGCCATAGCATGCTCGCACACGATTGTAATTATCATGGTGATTGTGGTAGACTTTTCCGCAAGAAGTGTGTCGCTCGGATTGAATTTTCGACGTACCCAGAAACCTCACGGACGACCTCTCTCACAAACGCGGTGCGGCGGCTCAAGTGTCCCTTTCTCCTCGAGATCTTCGTCTTGGGTTGGTAAGGCGTGACTTTCTGCAGTATCCCAATTGTATTAGCTGAAGTTCGTCTCAACTTGTTCCTCCCGCTGCTCGAGAGCAATTTCGAATTGCTGTTACGAGGGTTAGGAATGCGAGAGATGGATAATAACGTACGTGACCGGCATTCAAGCCGATAGCGAGGCCCGACTTTTGCTTGACTTCCTTCGGCATCGTGGATGGTGTTGTCGATTGTCGACCGTCACTGGGAGAGATAGGTTTGAAAAGTCGGCGGAATGATGTTGTGCGGCTTGAAGAGGCGATTTGTCCTGATTGGTTAGTTAGCGAGAAGTATAAGTGCCAAGACAGACATATGCTAGGATCTTGCCGAACTGCGAGCTGATAACTACAACTTCTTTAATGCCCATCCCGGCAATCGCATATATTTAATGGTACTTGAATATCAATCTTGATTAATTGGATAAAATTCTATCTGAGTTCATATCTGCATCTAGCCAGTTCAACGTTAACATCATACTTCCGCCGGACTTTAGCTCATCACACAACGCTCAATCTCTAAATAGCTAAAATCACCAAATGCTCACGAAACGTACTTGAGTGCGGCTCAAATATGCAGCCCAAACGCCATGTTAATGCTAAAACGGAATGAAAGTATGCTCCGCGCCCTGAACTCGCTAATGTTGATGATCTAGACGAAAGATCATTCCAATTCGAACATTAGAATACTAGAAAAAGATATATACAAATGTAATTACAAGGAGAAGATCCAAGGCCCTAGAAATTCTGTGATGTTGGGACTAGTTCACTCGGTTTTACGACGTCGTTCTGGGAATGGCCGTTTGTGTAGCCATTAGCATGTCCATTCGTGTATCCATTCGTATAGCCATTTATATGCTCGTTTGTATATCCGTTGGCGGCCCCGTTATGAAGAAATCCACTGCTCGATGTAGCGTTTCCTTGTTCCATCGCCACGTCAATTTCTGTTGCACGGCTCTGGTGATGCTTCGTACGGACAGCAGGCATGAAGTCGATGAAGAAACTTAAGACGTAGAAGAAGAAAATAAGGGCAATGACCCATTCCAGTACAGCGGCCGCATTGTACTTGCCCTGGTTCTGACATACACCAAAAGCTGATAAGACATTAGCAATTACGCCGTGTCCTCTTTATTTTCGCAAAGTCACTTACCAATGGCCATTGCGATTTCGACTAGGATGAAGAAAAGCTTGATCCAGAAGGAGCATCGGAGGATAGAATGCTCGCGGAAATGAATGCCAAGTCGTTGATATTCAGCACAGATGAAGATGGCGGACACAATATACCCAGCGCTGCACGTAGATTAGTTTATCACCCTATCAATGTTAGGTGGAAAGCTTACATGAATAGGACTAAGAAACCGTCGTGTAGGTGGGGATGTCTGAACGTATCGAAAATTGATAGAAGAATTAACCCAGCTGCTCCGGCTATCGCGGCGATGATGGAGAGTAAGGACAAGATTTTCTGCGTTAGAGAAGTATTATGAGCTAGTCTGCCGGTGTGCCGTAGCCACCTCTCGAGAATGAAGGCAAGGTCGAATGAGACAACGGTGACAGCGGACATTGCGATAAACAGAGGTTTGAGTCCCTGAGCTCCAACATCTTTTAACAAGTCAGCCGTAGCCGTCAGGAGTGACAAACCAGTGTCCTACCAGAAATATATCTACGAAGCGTTAATATATCACCAGGAATATTGAAAATGGTATTGCTTCGCTTACGCTATGTTCTGGCTTGGGTTCATAGACGGGTAGTGTGGTGAACCCTCGGTGGTCCAGGTTATTAACATGGCTAGCAGCATGGCTAGCCATATCAAAGATGAGAATATAGGTATTATCCAGTATGATATACCCCACATGATTCGGGCTTGTGTTGTCGAAACGAGGTTCGCGAATAGAAAGGAGCGGTACGACCTCGGCGGATTGTTGCCGGCGTGTTTGGATGAATGTTAAAGAGCCGGCCGACTATCAGAGATAAATCTTAAAAAGGTAGGGTAGATGAGCTTCGTACTAGGAGGGTAATAGAGAGGTGATAAGGGAACAGGCACTACCAAGGGCGTCATAAGGATTGCGTACGCTGGTTTGTTGTGCTATGTTTAAATAACGAGACTTGCTATGATGTCACTACCGCGAGAATGCCGGGTTGGCTCCGGGAACTTCGGCTTCGAGCCTCGGCTCTTCTGATCGCTAATCATGACTCCGCGGCGCTACTAAATCGTAATCCATCAAGAAATTTGTCAATCCGTCTGGTTTGAAGGTGCTTTGGAGACGAAAACACGATATGACGTTTCATCGTAGCCTAGCTATCTTCGAATCTCCAGAAGCCAATGGGGCTGTGGCTGAAGCTCGTCAGCAGTAATACATACGACGCGCAGCCCCGAGCTCCAAGTTCAGCTTCCAACCCGTACCAACATCCACAGCCAAACCTCCATCCCACTGGAGTCGCCTTCGCGACATTCTTACATCCTACCATCATCTCCAGCGACTCATATACAAGCAAGACAGTGACGAAGAGAGGATGGCACCATCTATGCCGGGACAAATCCCTCATTCTGTATACGTTCAATAGCGATTGTCCGAAGATCATCGACCGAGAGGTCAAAGGTATCGTTTGGATTTCTACCAGCGGATATTGCGGACGCAAATAGCTGCCCTAGGGTAATAGTAATGAATTGGGCTGCGGCATTGTGCGGTCTTGGGAGAATGGTCTAGCCACTAATTTCTATGTTTACACCTATTGAATAATTACCTCATTTTGTAGCAGTCTCTCATTCCCGGCTGGATCTAGATCATAAACTTTAATAAATGCCTTTACCCGGTTACGTGTTACCTTAGTCTACTTAATAAGTAAAATTACTTGAACAAAGCCTGCTCCACCATTAAGCCATAAACCTATATCCTAATGAAGTTTCGGAATAGACTCTAATCATCCAGCCTCAATTACAACGGTTGGAATAACTTAATTGTTTAGAATAATGGCCTGATCCGGTTGCTTGGATGAATTAATATACGGTGGTCTAAAGTTTGTAATAGCTATCCTAAGTCAGTAGGGGTAAAGCTTAATAGAAGATAATAACATTTACTAGTTCCAGAAAATATCCGTAGGAGTCGAGCTTCGGCGGCAGTGATAAACCCAGAAAGAATCATTCTCATTTTTTCGTTTAAAAGCCATAGCTAATGGCAATCATGGATGAAATTTGGTATAATGTTAATATGTAGAGTCTGGGTGTACGAATTATAGCTGACCCTAGTATCATCGGGAACGTCAGTAGGAAGTCTTTGAGAACTACAGTGAAAGTTTACCTATGCCCTACCGCCTCCACTTGTCCGTCTCCATCTAGAGAACACGCAACTAAGAATCCGGTTTCCGGGTCAACGCCTTCATAAGTCAAGAGCTGATGCTTCGTGGCTACTGTGATGGCGCGACTAATTTGGTTGAAAAGTTTCTGGGCCGAGAGCTTTTGGTTGTTCTCGGTGTTCTTGCGACTCCTCGTTATGGGGGTCTGCTTCACCTCATTAGATACGGATAAGGAGGAATCAGACATGCTGGTGGGGTGGTCAAGGCTTGGGGACCACCGACTGCCACGAGATGTATTTGTTGAAAAGAAGATCGTACTTACTAGGCATCTGCGGCACGTGATTTTAGCGAGAGGCTATCGTGCAGGCATTATCTCACAAACCAGACGCTCCGTAGTAGATTTTGGTTATGGGGCAGGGGAAGCGCGTATGTCATGACCTGACTAAGGCAACTTTCCTCAGCTTCAACGACTGATACTCCAAATGGCTGAACCAAAGCCAGCAATGAAGTTCTCTCTAGCCTTGGGGGCTAAGAAGAATGCCGGTTCAAAGAAAACGACCGCACCGACGAACCTCAAACGACCCATCTCTGCCTTAAACGACGAGGAAGAAGATAACGCTCCAAAAATTCAAGAGGTTTCTCATTTCGACGCAAACGCTGGAGGCGCAATCGATGTAAATGCGCAGCAAGACAAAGGACCGCTGGTTATTCCAAGGCGGCCCAACAGAGACTGGCGAGAGGAAAGCCGGCGCAAGAGACAGCGCAATACCCTACTAGCAGGGGCACAGCAAGCTCGGGTGAACGGCTCTTCTGCAAATGAGGAGAAGGATGCTGTCAATGGTGGTGGGATAGCCTATGGACTTACTGTGGTAGAGAAGGAGGAGCAACAGGATGAAGATCCTACGGATAAGGGAGAACACAACAGGGCATCATCAGAACCTGCTGCCGCGGAGACGACTCAACCAGCTCCCAAAACCGACGACCAGCTTGCGCTTGAGGCGCTACTAGGGGAGAAGCCCAAGTCGGCCCTCGTTCTACCTGCGGTTGTCACTGAGGAACAAGCATTCAAGCGTGACTATGACAGTGCACCAGACATGGCAACTTTGGAGGAATATGAGGCTGTTCCGGTGGAAGAGTTCGGTGCTGCATTCCTCCGCGGAATGGGTTGGAAAGATGGAGAACAGATTGGGCGGCGGAGGGCTGAACAGACGTCTAAGCCCCGGCTCTTAGAACGGCGTCCTGCTTTACTCGGTATTGGAGCGAAGGAAGAAGCCGCAGTAGGAGTAGAGCTTGGTGAATGGGGCAAGGGCATGAAAGGAAAAAGGAAAGTGGACCAGTCATACAATCCGGTTTTGCTGCTTAATAAAGAGACTGGGGAGAAGTTAACAGAGGAAGAGTTGAAGGCTCGAATGGAGCAGCAGAAATTGGTGGAGCAAGAGCGGGCTTCTGAGCGGAAAAGACGGTCACCGGCTCGAGATTCTGACCATCGGTCTTCAGAGAAATCATCACGTCGACACAGATATGACGATGATGACGATGGCCATCGGGGAAGCGATAGACGGACGGACAGAAAAAGCGATAAGGACCGGAGTCGACATTATGACAGCAGGCACAGCTCGTCACGAAAGGATAGAAGCTCTTCTACGGACAGTCGCCGCAAGAGAAAGCGGCAAGATGACTACGACAGTAATAGAGATGACAACAAGAGGCGTCATAGGGATGACCGTTATGATCGTTCGAAGCGCGAAGATCGAGATGGCGAGAAATACGAGGATTCTAGGCGGCGCCGAAGGCAAGAAGTTTATTGATTCAATTCCTATGTTCCTTCATCGGTACATTTGACAGGCTGCAACATTTACTACTACGAAAACGCTCAGGGAGCACGATATTCCCTCAGAACTGCATCATGCCCAAGACAATTCTGCAATACTACTCATGGCGTTCCACTGAAGTCATGTACTGGCACCCTATTCTTCATTTAATTGGTTAGACTAACCAAATGGCTGGTGCACAACCCCAGCAACTTTATCATTTCCAGCCAAGAGGAGAGCCGGAAGATTCCTTGATTGTTCATGCGGGATGTATATTAAAGATCAAGATTCAGCTGTGTTCGCATATTGTCTCTAAACCATGACAGACCCACTTTCAATCACAGTGCAATAACTATAGGAGGTGCTATCCAAGGAGTTGCAAAGTGTATAAGCAAGCTCCGAGCCTTACGAGAAGCATCAGAAGCTCTCAATGCTTTGAATAATGAGATCCTGAGCTAGCGAGCTCTCATAGATCAGACCAAGGATGCTCTTCGGCAGTGACAGGAATTCCCTCACTACTCTGAATGGTATGCATGAGCTGTAAACTTCAAATGAGCTATGTAAATCCATAGTTGCTTCCACCAATGGATTTATGGATTATTTATCGCTGCTCTGTGTTTTGGATATTTCTACTGACACCTACCATATGGCTTTTTGCAAAGTTCTTTTAATTCACTGAGTGGCACCATCACGATTGTCGAAGAAAGACTATCTATATTAGAAGGCATTGTCCGTACTTTAATTCGCCGGACTGACTCTAGCGGTAACCTCGAGGTCAGGAAACTGGCATGGTTGAAGAAGAAAGGTAAGGCAGAAGCTTTGCTTCAGGAATTACAGATATGAAACTTGCTTTAGTTATGGCCATGATTAATATATGTAAGACCCTTTTTATTCTCCCACCTTGCCATTGCACTGGGACCAACCATTCTGAAGAGTCTGCATTTCATTTGCCATATTCCGATCTGACTCTTTTATTTCAGGCAATCCTCCGGTCGAACTCAATCACAATTCGAGGTGTGCATAGAACAGACACAAGCGGAGAATATAAACCGACAGAAAGGCCACGAAGCAATAGTGGATCTTCTGCCAACTCAGAAACCAACTACGAACCGAATCGGGGATAGAATTTGCGGCAGTAATGTTTACGGACTACCGTTATACTCTACTGCCGTAGCCCGCATTACCGCTGGCATCCAAATACGTCAATCCAACCGTACCGTTTGCTCGCGAAGATGTCAGTGTTCCTGCCATCGACCTGGGCAGTTTCAGTCCCCTCGATCCCTCAGCGACCTAATTGGCAGCCTTTTCGTAGGCTATACTGGCATTCCTTGGCTCGGCTCTTCGTGCAACAATCGGTCTTGCGCTCATCTCTACCTAAATTTTCTATGCGGCTCTGGTGATTCTTACCATCCTGGATTGGGTCTCGAATGATTACAGCAATAATATCTTCCAGCACAAGAAATGGGCCTGCGTTTCACCTTCGAATTTCGGTAGTACGATCGAGATTTGACCCAATATTCTCTCTGGTGATGCGGGGGGACATTGAAGGTATTCAATCAGAATTTTGCAAAGGCTCAGCATCGCCATTTGATGTGGACGAAGCCAGATATAGCCTTGTGTGGGTAAGTGGTGACCACTCACAGCCCATTTATAGAGCGGGAGATTGACTGTTCCTACTATTAAAGTTTGCGCTATCCGCCTTCAATCCCAGGATGTTAGAGACTTGCCACTTCCTGCTCCGCGAGGGAGCCAATCCGCTTGATGAAGAGAGTAGAGATCCCAAGAGGTGAGTGCCATGTCATAGCTGACTGACTTCGCGCTGATTACGTTATAGGTTATGGACTACCTTTGACTGGATGTTGATCCTTGGCAAGCAAGTTAGTCTATCAACAGCCCTGGGACTTCACATCATTTTCGACAATTCGGACTAGCTCAAGGACTCGCGCTTTCCCTTACTCCATGAAGCCGTCCTCGAACTTGTAAATGTGGATCTACTAGTCTACCTGGATGCCTTCGCTGGAGACATAGACCAGACAGACGCGTACGGGCGAACAGCCCTGGAATGGGCCGTGGCAAGAAACGATGTGGTAGCCGTAAGAGCGCTTCTAGACAAAGGCGCAGGCTCCTACTATGGCAATTGGGCATTTTCGTACTCGATTTCCGGCCTAATCTCTAACCGGGCCATCAGCGAATCCCTTACCCGGTTCAAACGGGACATTAGAACGTTAAATCCTCGAGATGATACAATTCTAATTGGAGCACGTCAGCATAACAACCCGGAATCTATCCGCGCCTTGTTGAGTCTCGGAGCTGATATCGACGCGCAGAACAACTACGGCTTTACCGCTCTGCATTATGCGGCCTACTGGAATCGCTATGAATGCTTGGCTGTGCTGCTAGAATTTCCTGCAGATTGCTCACTGCAAGCGAACTGTGGGCATAATGTACTATACATTGCGATAACAAATAGCGATATACGCACACTGGAGATACCGGGCGAAGCGTAAATGCTTTTTAGGTCAGAGATGATTGAACGCCCCAGGTTTACGTTTGAATATGTTGATAGGGGTACTTGAGTGGTCTCTTTCGGCTCGGCGAGGTGCACGTGATAGGTCATGTGACAACGCGCGGGCCACCTTGTAGACATCTTCTCGGGCCATCGAGCCTCATAGAGCATCTTATATATTTTCCGCCAGCGTAATCAGTGGTCTGACAAAACATATTCAGTGGCTTCGGGCCCAACTCCGCGAGAACTCAGTGGGAAGTAAATGGTGGGGAGCGTGGAAGAAACTGCTTAGCCGTTTCGCAGGTGCAGCTGTAAAGGATTTTGGGGCTCTGGAGCCTGAGAAGGGCTGGGATGAGCAGGATAACCAAACTGAGATATCCTACGACAAAGGTGAATATGAAGGGGCTTTCGTCGATGCAGTAGAACATATGGAGGCAGTCGAGGTTGAAAGGCACCAGTTTGAAATACTGTAGACGTATGTTCCCGTCAATATCCGCAGTCTAATAGGACCATCCATTTAGTCAACAGAAGTCATAAAACCATCCATTGATGTCCCTCAATTCCCCCAAAACACGCCGCCGTTACCTATACCAGAGCACTCATATCATCAGAGACCCTGGATCTAACTCACAACCGGTTAGGTATTATAAACCCACCGACTTCCGCCTATTACGCAGCACCTAATCCTAGAAGACTTCTAATGCCAGCGCTCTCGAGAACTTAAGTAGTAACCGGCCTCATGGTTGCTTTGACATGGTCACCGTAGTAGAATGGCAGGAAGCAATCGCGGTACGGCAAACCGTCAGGACTGCATTTGAGGTAACTCAGCAATGCTCAGCAAGATCTCTAGGAATTGCTTACATAGGCTCCGCGAGCTCCATATCAAATTTACGGATGACGTGTGCAAAGGCGAGACGCAGCTCTGCCCAAGCGAGACTAGATAGACTTTAGAACGTTACAGCATCATCACATTACAACGGGAAACTCACTTCATGCCCAAACACATCCTTGGGCCTCTAGAAAAGGCGACCAGCCAATTTTCAAGCCCGGGCTCCTTCAGCCAGCGCTCTGGATGCCACTCATGGCTCGGAGAAGATTTCAGGATTAAAGTGCACGAAAGTGCTTCCGCACGAAACGATTGTCTAGCTCGGAATTAGCGCCATATTCAACCCTTTATGTTTCCTGAACACGACTTACGCCTCCAGGAACAACAGTTCCGCAGATATTCGCACCTTCCGCAGGTACTACACGGAGCAGACCAGACACCACGCCAGACATCGTCCTGAGCGACTCTCTGATGACCGCATTCAGGTACGGCAACTTCTCAAGATCTCGTAGCTGCGGCGGATTCCGGTCGAGGGCTGGCCAGGCCTCGTGCAGTTCTTTCTTCAGCTTCTTGTATGTCTCGGGTTGCTTCAGCAAATAGTACGTCCCAACCATGAGGGTACCTCCGGTGGTCTCGCCGCCGGCAAACATGAGAGTTTGGCTTTCTTCGTACAAACTTCCTGCACAAGGGACAGTGTGGTTGCGGTAAGCTTCTTCGTCCATAAGCCTGTGATAGATTGTCATTTGGTGGGGAAGGTCTTTGAGATGCTCCGGGTTCTCTGTGAGGTTTTTGATATTGCGGAGAATAAGCTGGGGTTCCCCTTAATTAGAATAATTTCATGCCTCAAGATATCACTGCGGTTAGTTCGCTCGGAAGTACTTACCTCCTGCAGATCCAATAGCCCAGAAGTCTCAGGGCTGATCTTCCTAGACAGATCCGATGGGCATTTCAAGATCATATTCTTGTAGATCTCTGAATGCTTGAAGCGAATAAAGATCGGATTAGACGCATCCATCGCCTCGATGATGGGAGCTTTGAAATCGGGCGCGTTAGTTGCGTCGACTGATTGGCCGAAGCTGAGGTAAGTGATGATATCCATGGTCATGCACCGGTAGGCCCAGAAGAGATCTGAGGACTTTCCTGCTGC